>Ga0137463_1000053_pt1 | contig 50562 bp, 82 predicted proteins | sample EasRivERMGT800_2_FD_102333 | JGI IMG/M metagenome (GOLD analysis project Ga0137463, IMG submission 102333) | Soil microbial communities from meander-bound floodplain in the East River, Colorado, USA - East River MetaG ERMGT800_2 | ecosystem: Environmental > Terrestrial > Soil > Floodplain ...
CCATCGCAGCCGCAAGTCGCACGGTTAATGTTTCGACTTCATTGTCGAATATGACCAATGACTTCTCTTCAGCCTGTGGCACCGGCCTGTGGGGCGTTCACGCATCCGCTGCGCTTCATGGCAATGGTGGTACGTTAACAAGTGCCATTAGCCCCACCTCCAACAACCCGAAGATCGCGCTGGTAGTTTGGGCCACCACAACTCCAACCCCACCTGTTTCTGGTTTAATCGGCTGGTGGGACGCAAGTCAATTCTCCAGCCTTACTATAACTACAGGTAACATCGTCAACGCCACTGACCTGAGTGGTCATGGCAACGACATTACATCTGTTGCCGGTCCTCCATACAGCGCAGTTGCTTTCAATGGTCTTCCTGCTTTTAACTGGGGAGGTTCCAGTGCGCTATTAAAAACTAGTTTTGCATTTGGAACCGGAAATACTTTAACTGCATTCTTCGCTATTGAAATGAACCCGGCCACGGGATCGTTCGGGCGTATGATGTCGTACTTTGCTGGCGGCAGCAACGACGCTGACAACAACGCTTCATTCTTAATAGGACGTAACGCTGGTAGCAATGCTTGGGTGTTGTACAGGAATGCTTCTACAGCTTCATCAGCCAGTTTAGCCACCGGTCCCCACACACTTATTGTCACGGTAGACAGCAGCGGGGTAATGACTAATTACGTTGATGGTGCATCTGCAACAGGATCAACTCTAAATGCTGCTTTTGGTGCTTCTGGAACTCTCGCGTTAGGTATTGCCGCGTTCACTTCCACATCACAGTGGAACGGCCCAATGGGAGAGGCTGGAATTTCTACAGCCTTTACCAATTCAACAGGAGTGGCTGCGTTACAAACGTACTTAAAGAACAAGTGGGGTACGCCGTGACTTTATCTGAAACTGCTACACTGGCCGGAATATTTTTACAAACTATTGGTCTTGCAGCAGTGCTGTTCAAGCTTGTTTGGGGTGGCGCAACATCGCACCAAGAAAATATTGCAGCTACTCGCAATGACTTTGCGACCCGAATAGAAATACAGACAACTAATTTTGGTAACGTCATTGCCAGTGTTGGTGATCGTATCCATCAACTGGAATTGAAAGCAATGGAATTTCGCGCCATAGCGGCAGAAATGTACATGCGCAGAGATAGCTATTACAAAGCTGCTGACGAATTTAAGCGTGATGTAAAAGATGCACATGACGATTTGAAACATGAAATGAGTACCGGGTTTGAAAATTTACGAGAACAAATAAATGCGGTGTCAATGTCTATAGAAGAAAACCGCAGAACAACGCGAGAAAATTAAATGCCAGCTTTGGTTCCTATTAGGTTTGGTTCTTCACCGGAAGGAACTCCGAAGCGTCCACTGGTGGCTGGTATAACAAGCGGTGGTGGGAGTGGCGATCCTTTTTGGGCTGACGTAGTTCTTTTGATGCCGTTTGACGGCGTGAACGGTTCTACTGGTTCGCCGGGCATGGACGATATAAGTTCATTCGCGCATGGTACCGCGAATGTTAATGGTGCTGCTCAAATCAGCACGGCGCAATTTGAATTTGCACCATCATCGTTGCTTACGGCACCTACTGATGATTTTGCTTTTTTTACTGCAAGTCCTGACTGGAATTTATCGCCTGCTAACTCAAGTCCATTTACCATTGAATTTTGGGCGTACTTTAACACGTTTACTGCTGGCAGAATTATGCTAGGGCTGAGCCACGTTGCTGATGGCACTTTTGGTTTCTGGCTTCGTACTTCTGGGATTTCTGAGCTAAGTTTTTTATGGTCCCCCACGGGAGCATTCGCAGACATTCAAACTATCACGTCTAGCGGTGCTGGTCTTTTTACAGGCGGTCAAATTCCGATAGCATTAACTAAAGACAGCAGCGGCACGTTCAGATTTTATACAAATGGGATGATGGTTGGCAGCGCTACACCAGCTAACAGTATTATTCATAATCCCGGTGCACCAGCTATTCTCAGCATAGGAGGTGCAGTCGCAGCAGGCGCTTCTGTGGATGGTTGGGAAGACGAACTGCGTATTACAAAAGCGGCTAGATACACGGGTAGTAGCTATGTAGTAGCTACGCAGCCATTTCCGACAGGACCGTAAATAATGAAACCGAAAAAACTGCCAAAGGTTAACCCGGATCAGGCGAAAGCCACCTATTTTCTGGCGCAGAAGTCCGGCTTGTTCCGGCCCGGTGCTTCGACTATACTCGCGAACAGCATTCCAGCCCGGAAGGGGAAAGGTAAGCGAAAATGAAGTACAACGGCACGAACGGTTTTGGAAACGATCCCGGCGACAGCATCAGTGAAAATTGCACCAAATTTGGCGGTCGTGGTGGCTTCCCGAAAGGGAAATTACAGCGCTATCCTAGCGCGGTGGCAGATATCTCAGGCGGTAACCGTCGCCTGTCGAAATCCAATCATGGCGACGGCGGCGGCAGCAGCACGTCCATGAGAGGAACCAATGCCTTTAGCAAGGGCCGAAAATAGGAGGCTAACATTTTTTATAGACCGGGCGGCTCTGATACCCGCATTAACATACAGTATGACGAAGTGTTTTCGGATGCTGTCGGCGGTGCTACCGGCTGGCTTCCGGTCAACAGAGGCGACTGGATCGGAATAAACGCCTGCCGCGCGCTTCTTACTTTTGGTAATACGGCGTCATCCGTTGTGACAAAGCAACCGGGTTCCGCCCCGGAAATGCAGTTGATAATGGAAATGAAAACTATCGGCGGTCAAACTGATGCGGAAGCATGGCCGATGGACAATTTTCAAAATACAATTGTTGCAAAAGGCGTGGTTGCTAATCGTGACGGTTGGGTGCGGTTGCGCATTTTAGACATCAACAACACTGACGGTACCGGTTTGGCAATGGCGCTTCAGATATCTAAAAACTCAGGTGGGCAGTAATCATGTCAGGTTTTGACACGGGGCTTCCGGGTACCAGCATCCCCTTCATGGCTAAACAGTTTGGCCCGATCCTGCGTGGCTTCGGTCCTCCTGTGCCACAAGCTTGCGTGATTGGCGATCTGTATATCGACAACATCACGTTTGAACTTTTTGAAAAACGTGACATTAATGGTTTGGACGATTGGGGCCATTATTTGTGGGTGGTTCCCACTACGTACCGCACCACGCTGAAATGGTTTGGACCCAACGGGCCGAACAACGAAATCGGCGTTGTAGGTGACTACTTCCTGCAATGGGCTGGTTACCCCAACTACGGCATGTTTCCCATTATTTGGGGGCCAAAGACTTGGACTGGATGGCCCGAAAATGGCGACGGTCCCGGTACCATTATTGTTGGTGATACCGTTCTGCCAATCGGTTTGCTTACTGAAGGCGCTCCGCTCGCGTCTGTGCAGCCGTCACGCTTGACCGCGATTGGTCTGTTATCTGAATATATTATTCCGGTACCTGTAACGGATGCCGCAGGTGACCCGGTGCTTGAACTTGGATTGCAGTCGTCTGGTACGTTGGTGGATACTCTCGCCATTAACCCGCTTTACACTGCCGAAGATGAAAAAGAGCTTTCATAGTGGCATATAATTATCTCACAGATTTTGTTGGTCTGTGGAGAGCAACAACTGGTGGCGTTGAAAAAGGCGAAATGCCGGGGCTTGACTTTGTTATTGCTGCGCTCGGTCGCGCTGGCATTCTAAATCTTATAATTTCCGGTTCACCACCGGTTGTTAATCAAGATACCACTGCATGGTTTAAACCTTCCGTGTCGCCACCAGATTACGCAGCTGAAGGTACGCTGTATCTGTGGAACGGCACAACTTACGTTCCTGCCACGCCGGGGTTGTTCTTTACGTATCTCTCGGTCAGCCTCAACGCGAACGCTCTCGCCATTTGGCTGGTGACCGGTGCACCATCAAACTTGATTGGCGTAAATGGCGACCTTGCTTTGCGTCAAGATGCGCCGGGTGGTATTTATGGTCCAAAGGCTTCCAACGTATGGCCTGCTGACCCGTTACCGGGAACGTCTTACAGTCAGATCAGCAGTTTTCTTGATGTGCTTGGTACCACGCAAGGCGATATCATTTATCGCAATGCGTCAGCATGGGTAGTGCTCGCGCCGGGTACTGCTGGACAGATTTTAGTAACCGGTGGTGCTGGTGCTAATCCGGCGTGGACTAGTTCTTCTTCAATTGTTGGTACTGGGCTAGACGCTATTGGTAGCACGCAAGGCGATATTCTCTATCGCAACGCTACAGTCTGGACTGTGCTTGCGCCGGGTACGTCCGGTCAGATACTTCAATCGGGTGGTGCGGCTGCCAATCCGTCATGGGTAAGCGCTTCAGCTGCCTTTGTTCTAAACTCGGCTGCGGTTGATGCTGCATTTGGCGCGACTGCTGGCGGCGTGCTTGTGCGCGGTTCTTCTTGGGCAAATTCTGGCGCGGGAAGCGCAGATCAGGTTTTAACTTCAAATGGCGCATCAGCACCATCTTTCAAAACTGTTAAGATAACGTCTGCGATTATTGATACCGCATTTGGTGGTTCGCAGGGTAGCATCCTGTACCGCAACGCAACGGTATGGACGCCACTTGCGCCGGGTGTGAACGGTCAGTTTTTACAAACAGCTGGACCGGCAGCTAACCCAGTTTGGGCTACTGTAACTCCAACTTCAACGCCGGGTGCTATTGGCACATACGCACTTGGGACGGCTACTGCTGGTGGCTTTGATGCTGCTGGTGCAGCATACCCCGGAACATGGGTACTTGTCAGCTTGTATTCGTTTGGTGTTACTGACGCGCTCGGCAATGTTAACAGTCTAGGTCTTTGGCTTCGCACTGGATAAGGAAATGACAAATGAGCTACACACCGACAACTGACTTTATTGGGCTCGCGCGTGCTGTTACTGGCGGTGTCCAGAAGGGCGAAATTCCCGGATTGGACTTAATTGTAAACATCCTGTCGCGGTGCGGGCTGTTCAATATCACAATCGCTGCAACGCAGCCGGTAGCCAACCAATCGACTACGATGTGGTTTCAACCGGCCACACCAAGTTATTCGTCAGAAGGTGCGCTATTCCTTTGGAACGGCTCGGCATATGTCGCGGCAACACCTTCCCTGTTCAAAACTTATCTGGCAGCTATCACATGAGCTTTTACGATACCGTAATCAGAAATTCACCCGCGTTTCGCTCAGATGCAATTTGCAAAGACATGGCTTTGCTTGAACCGGGCACACGTCAAGCGGTCACTGATATGGTTACGGAAGCAAAGGCGGAAGGTCATGATCTTCGCGTGCTGGAAACGTATCGTTCACAAACGCGGCAAGGCTATCTTTTTACAAAACACTTTACACAACTTCGTGTTGTCGGTTGTCATGGTTACGGTGTTGCTGTGGATTTTGGTGTCTTTGTTAATGGCAAATATATGGAAGACAATAAACCGTACATATTTCTGGACGCGCTAGCGCGAAAACATGGGATGGTGTCGGGGCAAACGTGGGGGCACAATTACGTAAACCGTGGTTTTGTTGATAGCGGTCACGTCCAGCGCGTACCGATATTTCGGCAGCAAGCACTTTTCAATGGTGCATGGTACCCTCCAATCAATTATGATCCTTACGCAGACATGAAAGATCATGGAGTGTCGTAATGGGTGGTGATGGTGGCGGCGACGGTGGTAATGGCGGCGACGGCTCTGATGGCAGCGTTGGCGCAGATGGCAGTATTGGCGATAGCTCTAGCGTAAGCGATAACACAGGCACCAGTGACACTTCCGGCGTAAGCCTTAGCGACTTTGGCAGCTTTGGTGATAACGCTTCACTAGCAGACGCACAAGCAGCGCAAACTGGTTTGGCGACCGGTGTTGACGGCGTGTCTACTACTGGATACGGCAGCTTCGGTCCTACTGACGCCACCCCCGGCAATGATCCTGCGAACACTCCCGGCTTTGGTTCATATGCTGATGCTGCGCTTGGACCGGGTGTAGGTTATGGTGACGTAGGTGGTTTTGGTGTTGCGGGCTACGGTAACGGTATAAGCGGGTTTGGCGGTATCGGTGGCTATGGTAGCGGTTCGCCGGGTGCACCCGGTGGTTTCGGAAATGTTGGTGTTGCGACCGCTAACAGTAGCATAGCTTCGATGGCTGATGCTTTGGGGGTATCGCAAAGTCCTGCTGCCGCTGCTGCCATAGCCAATCTTGGGCCTTCTGTTGGTGCAGCGCTTGGTACGCTAGGAGAGAACTTTGGTACTCCGGCCGCGCCTGCGGTTGCAGCCTTACCGGCAGAAGCTGCCGCGCCTGCGCTTGGGAAAAGCAACAATTTAGCTGACACCGCTCCTGTTTCGGTTCAAACCGTTAACGTGACACCAACTGATCCGGTCACCACGCCTTTAACAGCACCGCCAGTCAATGAACCAACGGCGGAAGAAGACGCAGCTACCCTAGCGAAGGTAAATCAGGAAGCTATTAACTTAGGTTACATGACCGCCACTGGCTTGCCCGGCAGGGGCGTAACTACCACGTCAACACCAGCCAACGCCGCGTTGGCAGGACTTGGCCCTGTTTCTGCTACCGGTAACTTTAGCCAGAGCCCTCCGGGCGTCGTAGGAGTGGCACCTAACATAAGTGCTACTGGTAATTTCAGTCAAAGCCCCACAGGCGTTGTAGGGGTGGCGCCAGATGCAACTGCTGACAGTCTAGCTGCGCAGGCATCCCGTGACGCGCAACAAAGTGTTGCGCTAAACCAAAATCAAAATTTTAACGATATAGACAACGCCGCTATCAACTTCAGCCTGCCTCCGACCGCAGTCGCTACGGCTCCGGGCACTCCAACCGGTACCAGCGTTGGAGGGCAGTCCACAGCGGCTAATGTAGGCATAGGAGCGTCTTTTGGTCCGGGGGTGTCGGTTGCTGCCGCCCCACCCGCAGCCCCCACCAGCGAGGCTCCTACTAGCACTGCCGCCCCTTCTACCGGCGGCCAGTCGGTTAGCGCAGCACTCTCCAGTGCCATAAATGCCGAAACCGACTTTGGTACCATTGGCAGCGGGCTGAACTTCAACCCGGTTGGGTCTATATTGATCGCACAGTACCCTTGGCTTGGGTTCCAGCCTACGTCTTAGGTTAGGAGGAATACCAGCGCGACGGCGATAGGCGTTGCTGCGGCAGCCGCCAGCGCCACGTAGAACGCGATGCGCTGATAACCAGCTTCGCGCCGGGTGCGCGGGCGCTCCCAAATCCATTCACCTTCCTCGTTCACCCGGTAAATATGACCTTCCTTTGCGCTAATGTCCTCAAAACTGGTGTGCATTGTTAGCCCCTTTGGGTTGTGTTACCGTGCCAAAAGTGTATACACTCATTGCATCACAGGGACAAGCATGAATTTAACCAGAAACCAAATTCTTGCCATCACTTTAGCAGTGCTCGGGGTGCTGGCCGGTTCGGCAACTCAGTTGACTGACTTATTTGGGACTAACGTAGCTAAAACCCTTGTTACCGCGTCCAGCCTTGTGCAAACAATCCTCGCAGGCATCCTTGCGGCCCTTAGCGGTCAAACTTCACAAGTCAAGGATGTGCTAGCGATGCCGGGTGTAGAGAAGCTCACGGTAAATGCGGCAGCTAACCAGACCTTATCCGCGATTGCAGTTGATCCTAAAGTGGATAAAATTGCGCCAACTGTTGGTGCCGAAACTGCTGTTACAGAAACCGCGAAGGGAAGTTAAATGCGCAAAATTATTTTAGCTTTCACGCTAACGCTATCGCTTGGCGCGTGTGCTTCGCTTCAAAACGTTGAAACTGCATTTCAACTCGGTACGGCGTCTATCGCCAATCCGGTAACGCCAACACGTCTTAACCAAATGGAAAGCGCGGTCACCATTGTATTTGCTGGACTGAAGGCTTGGAAAACTTCATGTCAGCAAGGTTTAATCCCGCCTGCTTGCCGTGGTCAGATTTATCAAGCGCAGGTATTCACACGTCAAGTACCTGTCTATCTTACGCAGTTACGGACCTTTGTTCGCAACAACGATCAGGTTAACGCTACTGTAGTGTTCAACAACATGACTTCGTTGATTGCTGCCATCAAATCACAAGCCGCCGCAAATGGCGTGAACGTTGGGAGTTGACCATGGACTTTGCAGCAATTCTTGCGCTCACTCTCAAGGGTATTAGCGTCATTCAAACGCTTGTCAGCGTAGGCCAAGATATAGCGCCAGCAGTAAAAGTTGTTAAAGACCTAATAACGGGTGCGCAAGCTGGTACTGTTACTGATGCTGAGTTACTGACAACGGAAGACACGCTTGACGCCATGATCGCTGATTTCAACGAGCCCATGACTGACTGACGATGTATGAATTTTATATTTCCATGGGAAGACAAACGTGCCAATAACAGGCTTAAAGATTTTGCTTGGTACCGTGAAACATATCTGAAGATCAGACCGCGTGAAGGCGGGCAGCGCAAGCTGTTCGTGCTCAATAACGCGCAGATGACGCTGGACAAGCGCTTTACCGAAGAACTGAAGGAGCATGGTCGTATCCGTGCCTTGGTGCCAAAAGCCCGGCGCATGGGTGTTAGCACCTATATCGGTTCGCGGTTCTTTCATCGCACGGCTACAGGGCGCGGTGTCCGCGCTCATATCGTGGCTCATCGTACCGACAGCGCCACAAACCTTCACCGCGAAGTAAAGGAATTTTACAACGGGTTGCCGCCCCAGTTGCAGCCATCTGTTAGCGCTTCAAACGCTCGCGAATTGATTTTTGACAAATTGCAATCGGTTTACAAGGTGTCGTCTGCGGAGGGTGGCGACGTAGGACGGTCAGACGATACGCATTTACTGCATATGTCCGAAGCTGGTTTCTTTGACAACAGCGAAGACTTGTCTTCCGGGTTGATGAAAACGGTGTTGGATATTCCCGATACTGAAATTGTAATGGAGAGTACCGGCAACGGTGCGAGTGGCATGTTTTTCGATATGTGCGAACAAGCGCATAGCGACGGCAACAAAGGAATGTGGCGGCTGCACTTCCTGCCATGGGCCACGATGCCGGAATATGTGTTTACGCCACCGGCAAACTGGCAACCGCCGCGTGAGTTTGCCGACTATGGCAGGATGCACTCGCTAACATTGGCGCAGCTGTATTGGTACTGGCGTGAGAACTACGCGCTCGCTGTAATGAACGGCGGTCAGCCTGATATGATCCATCGGCTTACGCGGCAAGAGTTTCCGGCAACGTATGCCGAATGCTTCATGACCGATAGCACAATGGACTTTTTCCCTGCATCATTGGTGCAGCAAGCTATGCTGTCCAAGATTGAACCAATCTATGGGGCGTTAAAGATTATCTCGGTTGATCCTGCTGGTGATGGCGCAGACAGCCCGTATGTGTGTGACCGTGAAGGACAGGTTATCGGAAAACGTATTTGGGGTGAAATAAAATCCAAAGACCAAAATGTTCAGGCTGATTGGCTGGTACAGCAGTATCGCCGGTTTCAAATGGACGTTATCGTTATCGACAGCGGCGGCTTAGGCAAGGGACTGGTCGATGCTTGTCGTCTGCGTATGCGTAACCAAGCTGATAGAGTGGTACCAGTCAATTTTGGCAGTGGTGCAGCTAACGCTGTTCAATTTGGCAATAAGCGCGCAGAGTTGCACTTCAAGTTTATGATGTGGTTGAATGGTTCGGTGCGTTTGCCGCAAGATAAAATGTTGCAGGAAGAATGTTCAAAATATAAATGGGGCTCGGGTGCTTGTCGCCGGGATGAACTTAACCGGCTGTTCATGACACCAAAGGAAAAGATACGCGCAGAGATAGGACGGTCACCAGACCGGCTTGATGCTGTGGTTAACAGCTTTGGCGTCAATGACTATGCGTTACAGGGTAACGTCAATTAAATAGCCTTTTTGTTCCAACATCTTTTGTTGTCGTCGTTTTGGGCAGTTGTTCATTTTCAGCGTAGCCCACGACAGGTTACGCCTGCGGTTGTTCAAGCTATCGCCGTCTTCGTGGTCACCAATTGAATACAGAATAGATCGTCTGCGCTTACCCATGCGCTTTAAAATTTCTTTGTGCATCCACACTCTGATTTGCTTACCGGCGGCGCGGTCGCGCGTCATTCGCGTAGCGTAAAATTTCAGTCCGGTGCTGTTCGCCATGGCGTGCCAGCGCCACTGCTTTGCCCATTCGTAATCAACTTCGTCAACGGTGCAGTATTTGGTATCATCCAGCCATATTTCAAAAATCATTTTTTCCTCAAGGTAGCGCGGTTTGTTCGGTAATCATACTGATAGTCACGCGCTAGGTGCTTGCCGGATTTTACGGCACGATCAATTGCGCGACCGGCTGGACCTAACGCTTCACGGTGCAGCCCTTCCGCCGTCAACCGTTCCGAGTTGCGTTCGACGTGTCCCCTGTCGCGAAGGATGGACAGCGCCATTTCCCGGTTACCGTCTAGTTGCTCAGTTAGGCGGTCTATTAAGGGCTGATGCCTAATCAGTGTATATACCCTTTACTAATGTCCCAAATCAATGTTGAACCGGGCAAATTTCTTGGCATCGTTTTTCCGTCACTGGCGTTACACTTCGGGCACGGCATGCCTGCCCCACTGCACGTATCTTTTTCACCACTCCAAGGTACGGTTTCGTTATTTTCACAAACCCAACCATAGTTGTCGCAGTTGATGCAGTTCATAACTACACCTTTATCTTAGCGAAGCTGAACGCGCCTTTTGTGTCACCACTGGCGATAGCTGGCGCGCTGTTTACGTACTTGCTGTTGAACTGTTTCTTGGCCGGGTCCATGCCTTGGTAAAGATCATACAACATTTGACGATGACGTTTGGCAATAATTTCGCCAATCTGTTTTGAACGCGCCATGAGAAGCGGGCGAGTGATCTTGCCAGTTTTGTCGATACCGGAAACCTTGTCCTGAAACAGTTTGACAAGTTCATGGTCATCAACCGGCTGCCAACCCTTGCGCTGTGCTTCTGCCATTTCCTGCGGCGTGTCATTGATGATACGGAATTGAAACTCCGGGTACCTTTCCCGGTTTGGAATGTAAAGTGTCAACGGACGGTCGAGCGTCAGGTTTGCAATGATACTGTCGACATCCTGCGGCTTGCTGAACGGCGACAATGACACCATGGCGTCTTTCGCGCCGGGCGCTTCCGGCATGTCGGCTGGCGGGTTGGGAACTAGGTTTGGAGCTAGACCGCCAAACGGGCTTGGGTTTGGGTTTACATTCATTTCTTGGCTCCCGTTTTGCGCTGGTGGTCCGCGTAGGCACTGCCTAGCGCGGTGACGATGAATTTGTCTTTCGCTTCCTTGGTACGCGTGAACTTTTCAGCCTGCCGTTTGATGTTGTCAGAAACATCCTTTGGCGCATCGGAAAGCTTACCCCATGGTCCAGATGAACTGCCGCTTCTAGCTGACCGCCCGGTATCACCAGTTGGCGCATCCGTCTTTTTAATAACCGGGGCTTTTTCTTCCGAAGGTTCATTTTCGTCGCCGTCCTCCGGTTTAGTGGTAGCAGGCTTAAATTCGTCATCGACCGCAGCGATAAGCGCATCTGAAAATTTCTCCACAGTTTCAAATGCGGTAGGTTCCATGTTCTTCGCAAATTCAACTGCTTTAGCGGACTTCTTTGGGTCAGTACCAAACCACGACGCTTTAGCAGCCATGGTCTTGCGAATTTCTTCGTTGTCAAATTTTGGTTTGGTTGCCGCTGCTTGCTGCGGAACAGATGCCGCTGCTAGTTCAGCAATGGTTTTGGTAGCAGCATGTGCGGCGGCGATATCGCCAGCTTGCACAGCCGCGTTTAGTTGATTGGTTAAGGATGCGTTTAGTTGCTGACGCATCAATGTTGCCATGTCGGTCATGTTATAGTGTCTCAAAGTTGTCAGCAAAATATGCAGCTGCGACTAGCCACTTATCTGCATGGTTTTTCGGATTGCGGGCAATTTTATCACCCTGCTTTGGTGAACCTGCTTCTTTGTCAGGTTCAGATATAGAAACGCCAGTTATGTCAAAACCGGGCTCCCAATCTGCCATTTCTGCGACCTGTGAGCGGCGGTATCTTTTAAAGTCAGTCATTTGTAATTCCTAACAGATGGGTACACAGTGCGTTCACGCACGCCAACATCGTCAAGAGGAAGATTATTCTGCATAGGGTCGTGCGGCGTTCCGTCAACAACCCCTTCGTCTGTCCATTCCAATGTTGCAGGATCAGGCATCGCAGCTGCCGGAATAATCTTGATAACATCGTTGAAGCTGGATAGGTACCGCCAGCCACCAACAGCGTTCAGAATGCCTTTGCCAGCTTGGAACATGGTGCCTGCACCCCAACGGATCAACACCCAATCGCCAACGCTGGCTTCTTGCGTTTTGACGCCGTTACCGTCTTTGTATTGGAAAGCAAGCGGTCCCATCTGGCGAATGATACCGCATTGTACGCCATGTTGCCCAAACTCACGCGCGACCTCCGGTATCCACAGACTGCGAACTTTGCTCGGAGGATATGGCAACTGGATAGCAATAAGATCGCGGCACGGTGCGCCCGCTTCATGCGGAATATCAAATCCATATATGCTCAAGACTTATTCTCCCTGATTTCCGATATCAAATTAGCTGGCGGCAAGGTTAGTAGGGTTAGGAGCCAGCGGTAACACTTGCCCTCCCCCTGTCGAACCGGATTGAGCGGCTGGCCCGACAGGAACTCCGACACCAGCCGGTCCTGCTTGGACGCCAGCAGGGATTTGAGTTGCAGGGTTAACGGGTGGTTGAGCCATTCCGCCGCTTCCTGCTCCGATAGCATCCGCGCCATTGTTCATATTCTCCACAGCCTGTTCAAGTCGTAGTATGTAAGCAGCCATTCCGTCAAGGTTACCGGAAATCGCTCCCGCTTCAGCCAGCGACTTCATACCGGCTGCGACTTGCGCCACGGCGGCGGCCTGCACTTTCATGCGAGCAGTTTCTTCCTTTTTAACGTTAAGCATGAACTCGGACTGTTCCTGCGGTGTGGCTTGCGGTTTCGGCATTGGCGGTGCCATCAGTTTATCAGGATTAGGGAACCGCATTGTTTCCGCGTAACGCCGTCCAACCTCAAACGGATTAAACACCATGGGAAACTTCAGCATGTCGTGGTAAGCCTGCGCGATCACGCCACGATGCATTTCAGTAGCCATGTTTGGATCGGCAGTTATTTCAATTGGAGTGTTACCGTCAACTCCTTCCGGAAGGTGGCCGCTCGCATCTGCCATGGACGCGAAGGCGCGAATTTCTTCCGTGATGCTTCCGACAAGGCGGCGATGTACCGCGTTCTGAACCTGTGCGCCGTTATCGAGGATGCCTTTTGCCAGCGTGGCGGTCATGGACGCGGGAGCGTTTTCCAGCAAGTTCAGGGTACCGGCCAATCGGTCACCCAACGTCAGGACTTTATCCAGCGTGCCGATCATGCCCGGCGTGACTTGCTTGGCTGGAAACAGCGAAAGTACGTCGCCAATTTTCTGGCCGTCTGTCGGGATAGTAGTTATTTGATCCCCGTTCAGTTCAATCTTGTCAGGAATGCCGATCCCGCCAATAGAAGCGATACCACCATTTTGCGCTGCTGATTTTGCGGTGTCATCAATTGACGCAAGCAAACTGTCTGCGGATTTTTCTATCCGGTTAAGCAGCCAACCAAACCCGCGCGGAAAGAAGCTACCTTTTGGGTCCGGTATCATCTTGTAAGCGTAGTAACGGCGCGAAGGACGGAAGATCAACATTTCTTTGGTGTCAATAACAGTCTTGGCTGTCCAACGTGGTATGCACTTGACGACGCAAGGCGTATCTTCGCGTGATATTGTCAGCGTCCAAGGTTCATCATATTCGTCGCCGTCCATATCCAGCCACATATCAACTTCATAAAAATCTTGAAGTTCCTGCGGATCAATATCGTCAAAACGTGGCTCGTAATTAATCCAGTGTTTAAGTTGGATCGAACGCAAAATTTCATAAGGGTATTTTTTAATACTGTGCGTAACGCGCGGCGCACGTTCCAGCGACTTGACATTGGCATTAACGATAACTTCTTCAACCGGCAGCCATGTGCTGCGGTACTCGCCAGCGTGTTCGTCAAACCAGCGCTTGCGCCAACCAAGACCAGTCACTGCCATATGCAACACTAGCGGGTCAGTATCGGTTACCCAATCCGGGTCAACGGTGCGAAGCTGCGATGACATCCAAGATGCGAGCGCCTCGCCACCGGGTTCTGACGCACGCGCCAAATCCGGTTCGGAAAGTAGCATGCTGGTAATGCGGGCTGTAAATTGAATGACCGCTGAAAGCGTCAACGCTGTTGAAGGCGGTTGGTCACTGCCGCTACTCGCATTTGCGTTGTCCTGCGGAGCGCTTTGGTTGACATCGCTATCTATGCTGTCAAGGTAGCCCTTTGCCTTGCCTAGCCAGTCGGCCATACTGTTATTGTCGATACCAACCAATTCCAGAACGTCGGTTGCTATCTCGCGCCGCTGGTTTCCGTCCAGCTTTTCTGCAAGGTTTTCGATTTTCTCCGGGGCCGCTAAATCAAGCTTTAGCTTGGGCGAAACGAATGTCATCAAGCACCTTTAAGGCTAAGTGTATACAAAATCAAGGTCCATTTTGACACTTTAACCCCAAATGTGGTAGTGCTTACCGTACACGCCCTTTTTCGGGCTTAACCCAAGGGGAATTGCCCGATGCAAGTCATCGACCGTTCACTTCAACCAAGTCAATACTGGCCGGGGCTCTATGCCCTTTTCGGGATGGATTACGAACGGCTTGCGCCGATCTATCCGCAGTTTTTTGATACCAAGCCATCCGAAAAGGCTTTTGAGGAGTTCATGACTGAGAGGGCCGGGCTCGGGCTCGCGACACAGCAGCCTGAACTTGAACCGGTCCAGTTCGATTTCCCCAACGAAGGTTACCGTACCCAAGTCACCCACGCCAGCTACGGCCTTGCCGTCGCGGTATCGCGCGAAGCCAAAGACGACAATCTCTATGAAGATGTCATGTCGCGCATGATGAAAGAACTGGCGTACAGCGCGCGTCAGACCGAAGAATACATCGCGCATGCTCCGCTTCAAGTTGCGGTTGATACCGTGAATGGTCTTCGCGCCGATGGCGTGCCGCTCGGATCGGCTTCGCATCCTACCGCTTCCGGCCTTCAATCTAATTTGCTGGTATCGGCCAACGTTTCGGAATTGGCTTTCGAGAATGCCGTGATCCAGATTGGCTATACCCGCAACGGTCGCGGTTTCATCATCAACACGCTTCCCAAGCAAGTCATCCTGTCGCCGGAAAGTGGACCGGAAACTCGGCGCATCCTTGGTTCGCCGTTGCAGTGGAACAGTCAGACCAACAACATCAACGTGCTGCGTGCTACCGGTGCGCTGCCTGAAGTTACCGAAACGCCGTATCTCACGGACAAAGACAATTACTTCATTCAGACTTCAATCCAGAACATGGACAACGGCGAAGGCTTCACGTTTTGGGAACGCTCCGGCGTTGAAATGCGTGAAGATAGTAACTGGTCAAACCAAGCATCACTCGCCGCATTGTGGTTCCGCTGTTCAGCTTCGATTGTTGACTGGCGTTGCGTGTATGTTTCGCCGGGTGCAGACGGAACTTAAAACTTAGTAGGGCCTTGCTTCCCAAACTGCCCTCACCCCCGGCGTCAAAACCGGGGGTGTTTTTCTTAAAGAAAGGAACCGTTATGGGCGCAAATATTTGGTTCTGGCTAATCTATGTGCTCGTTGGAATTTTTGGCATTTGGGGTATTGGCCCTTGGCGAGCACAAGCAAGCCCCTATGCACCGTTTGGAAGTTGGCTTGTATTGTTCATTCTAGTGGGTATTCTTGGCTTGCACGATTTCGGAAGCCCCATTCGTTGACGACGGCGCAGGGTCGGACGTTCCTGCAATGGAAAAACTGGACCTAAAACCTATCTGCAAAGGTTGTTGATGCCGGAACAGAAACCAAAATTTGGGCGGTTCAACACTTGGGGCGGATGCTCCCGCTGTGGCGCGCGTGTGCTTTATAAAACTTTGGCTAGAGAACGCTTGACCGGTTTGCTTGTTTGCACTAGCGCCAGCGGACGGCCTGTTACCCCGTGTCTTGATCCGTGGCCGGAAATTTATGATTTTCAGGTCTTCCCTGACCGCTCGATAGAACCTCCGCCGGAGCCGCTACCGGCCCGCTGGATGCTGGACAACATCTTTTCCGCGTCCACCTTCCACTCGGTTTCGGCCAATACTCCCTTGGCCTATGCCAACGCGCCCAAGGCCGCCCCTAGCGACGAAGACCGGTTACGAGCGTTGTTAGTTCCACCCGTGAACAGTATTATGCGCGGTACCGCGAACTTTTCCGGGTACGCTAATTCACTGAACCAAAATCAGGACCGTGCTACGCTGGTGACAATCAATCCGGCTAACTATGATGGAACCTATGTTCCGTCTAACTCAGTCCGCACAGCATTCCCGCCAGAACCGGAAGCCGCAATTGAAGGCGAAACGCGGCCGCCTTATTCGGTTGAAAAGGGTATTTGATGACTGATTACAGGGGATCAAACGCTTTCAGTAAAGGGCTGTTTAAACCAGCGAAAGTGCCAACAATTATTGCACCTTACCAACGTGCGCCTAGTGGTGTGGTTAGGCAAGCAGACGGTCCAGCGTTTGACAATCGTTTTCCTAAATCACGGTACCCGCGCGGTGGTGGACAAAGTGGTTTGCGGCCGGTTCTTGAAGTAGCTGGCGGGGGTGGAGATTACGTAGCGAAGGCGGTTCAATTTCCAGTTTCATCCGGCTTATTGCAGGTTTCCAGCGCCCTAGCTGACAACTCAAAACTGATGATAGCTGGCAGCTTCAACATCGCAGATATCTCCAACTTTCCGAATTTGCTAATTTGCCAAGTTACAACTGGATTTACACAGACGACAGTAACACTTGCTATTGGCTACAGAGCAAATAGTGACTTTACTGTTGTCGTGACCAATCATGACTCTACTAAGTATTTTCAATTCGGGTCGGCGGATGGACTCGTTCAAATCAACCGCTGGAACGAATTTGCGACATCAATAGACACGAACCACTCAGCAGGACATAAGATTGGTCAGTTGATTTATAATGGTGTTGATGTTGTGGCTGATGTAGACGACACAGCAACTGCATTTGACATTGGCTGGAATACCGCTGAGACTTTTTTTAATAATGCTGGATTTAGTCCAGCAACTTGTAACTGGGGCGATTTTCAAGGATGGGTTGGAGCGCAGGCAGATATTTCCAATCCAACAAACTACGCAAAATTCTTTGACGGTTCCGGCAACATGGTTGATCCAACTATCGCTGCAACAGCTTTTGGCCCGCAAACATTTCTATTCTCCGGGGACACATCTGGTTATCCAGTTAATCAGGGTTCTGGGGGATCATTTACGCTAGTTGGCGGCCCTCTTAGCGATGTTCCGCCCCCGCCATGACCAACGAGTGATTAAATGACAACAGCTGCGGAAGTTATCACAGAAGCGCTGCACCTTTTCGGTATCGTTGATCAAACCGAAACGCCAACAACTGTTGACATCACGAACAACGTCAAAGTGCTGAACACGATGCTGCGCAGCGACCACATGGACGGCTGCGCGCAATATCTAATGAACCGGGTAACCGCAACGCTCCCACCCGGCACATCAGGTTCAATTTACTCATTTGTATTTGGTGCTGGTGAAGTGGGGAACGTTGACGCGGTAGCTGTCAAAGCCATCTGGTGCAACGACATTGGCCCCACAGTCAATCGCGAAACGCGACAAGCTTCCTATTCTGATGTGGTACGCACTACGTTTCCATCAATCATAACAAAGTGGCACCAAGAACGCCAGATTGACGGGTCAATTCGCGTGACCGCTTGGCAGCCGCCAGCTAACGCAACTCCGGTGCTTATCGAATACGGCGGTCGCATACCTGAAATTACTTCCGGTACTGATGAAGTAGGATTGCCACCAGAAGGCATTCATGACGTGACGTTGATGCTCGGTCGCCGCGTCATGGGCACCTACGGACGCAGCGCGCAGGATGTTGGGATAGTCTTGCAAGACAGTGAAGCGGTTTACCGCCGCTGGCGCGATTGGGCTCGGGGGCAGCAATGGTTGAAATTTGTTCGCTCATGAAACCTGACTACGGTTTCGCACTGCTTTGTTGGAGCATGGTGCTAGGTCCAGCTATTATTGTGGTTGCTACCGGAAATGTCTGGTTCTTTGCACTCTATCTCATAACTGCTTTGGTTTTTGGGTTGGCCTGACATGCCTGTAATGGATATCCTAGGTTCGTTTGCTGATCCGTTAAACCAAGACCTTGGCGCAGCGAAGTTGGTCAACTGTCGTATCGTGCCACGCAAAGGCGAAGAACAGCGCTTAGGACGTGTGCGTTTGGTTGGCTCACCGGGACTGCTGTTAACTTGCAAACCGACTAGCTCACCATGCATTGTATTATGCGAAGCGGTTGGCGCGTTATGGTCAGGTCACGCTAACGGCCAGATATATAGTGGAGTTAGTACCGCTTCTCCAACTTTGCAGGGTACCGTAACAGTTGACCCGACGACGCCAATTATTCGGATGGCAGAAGATCGCACAGCGCTGTGCATTGCTTCCAACGGCACCGCAAATGGTGGTTTAGGTTCAGGGTATACAGCAACGATTGGTGGCGGTGTTATATTTACCGGATTTCAATCGTCAATTAACTTCGATCCATCTGCGGTTTGTGAACTGGACAACATCACAGTTTGGGCTGGCGCATCCAACACCTACGCCAATCAATCCGATAAAATGTATTCATCCGATCCACTGGCACCCGCTACGGTGCAACCCAATTCATTCGCGACAGCTGAAGCACGCGCGGATGCCGTGCTTGATGTAGTGACGCTCGGACGTACATTCTGGCCGTTCGGAACGCGATCAGTTGAAATGTGGTACGCGCAAGGTGGCAGCGCTGATTTTGCTTTCGTTGCGTTCACCAATTCGCTGATTGAAGTTGGTCTTGCAGCGCGCCGCACGCTTGCAAATTTGCACGGCATGGCTATGTGGGTTGGCACTGACCGCCGTATCTGGCTAGGTAAAGGTCAAAGCGGTCAAGCGGTGTCACCGGGTTGGGTTGATTTGTTGTTACAGCAAACCAACCTAACCACGCTTACATCGTATATGTATGCACAAGGTGGTGATGAATTTTATGTATTGACTAGTGAAGATGAATGGTCAATCGAAGTTGCAGTTTCAACCATGTCATGGTGCTACCGTCAAACACTTGGGCGGTTAGACCATGCGGGACGTTGCGCGGCTGAACTCGAAGCTGGTACTAGTTGCGTTGGTTTGGTTACCGGAGAAATTTGCTTCATAGATTTAGCTGATGTAACTGAACCTGCTGGTACTTTGGAGCGCACTATTAGAACAATGTGGCTTGGCAACGAAGATAACCGCCATGTTATCAACAGCGCGGAAGTTACCAGTTATATGGGACCAAGTGCGGGAACGTTTGTACTTGATTGGACCGAAGACGGTACTGTTTATAAAGGTTCGCGCACCATCACATGGCCTGATCCCGGTGTCCGTCGCGCTATTGCTCGCGCCATGGGGACTGCTCGCCGTCGCCAAATTCGGTTAACGTACAACGGGAGCACAGCACCGTTCGAAGTTGATGAATTTTTCTTGCAAATTAGCAACGGAACTTAATCATCATTCATACATTGGCAACCGAATTTCTCGGTAGCCATTCCGCAGTGTACGCAAATGTCATCATTAAACTTTACTGCCTGAAATACGTCTGACCGTTCCTGCCACGGCAACATTGCTAACTGTGCCATGATATCGACGTAAGCGCGTTGTTGGCGTTCGTTCATGTTGTTTCCCATGGGTATGGCTTTCTGATCCGTTCACTCCCAGCGGGATAGGTCAAAGACAACCCGCCACCATCCCGCCATTGAACTGTGATGTTGCCTGTGAATGGATTAACGTCAATCACTTTTCCGATGACATTATCCAGTACGGCTACCACAGTTTCGTTTATAACATAGTTCATCATTTATTTTTCTCATAATTTTTTCTATGGCCGGGTCTTGTCGCTCAATTATTCCATGACATAGTTTGTGCGTTTCTTTGTTAAAACGATGAACCATGTTAAAGTTGCGGGGTAAGTGTGAAAATAACTCGCCGCACCTTGAGCACATAGCGGTAGCGTTTAGCGGCATTATGTAATGTGACCGTCGTTTCATCTGTGCCACCGTACTGCAAAGGTCACCTTTCCCTTCTTGTCTTGTTCTGCTACGATGTCATAATCTGGTCCAGCGACCACAATTTCACCGGGGCGGTACATGGCAACGCCAGTTCTCAGTAGAGTACCCCCGCCGCCAGTTCTAGCGGTCAACGATCCTGCGTTTAATAAATGGCTCATTGATCTTACCAACTTCATCAACAGTGGGGGTGGTGGAATTGATCCGTCTCTTATACCGGGTTACAATGCGCTTGTCGCTACCGTAAACCTACATACAACACAGATTTCTTCCTTAACGGTTAACGTAGCCGCAAACACTTCTCATATTGCTACGTTGACCACAAACGTCGCCACGCTGAACACGAACGTTGCCGCTTTGAATGCTCGGCCTATTGTTCGTAACGGTACCGTTGCGCCCGGTGCCGGGCTAGGCGGTAACAATGATTGGTACGCGGACACGGTAGCCAAGCATATCTACGTCAAGGTAACCGGGGCTTGGGTGCTGATTGTTTAATAATAAAACAACATAATTCCGGTAACCAAACTTTTGAATTGGTCTAACGTGCGGCATAGATGATACTCACCACCAGCTTCTCGCCACAGGTATTCAAACGTACATTGATCGTATGATTGTTTACCGTCGCTATCTTTTAGCTCAATAGCAATCTTGCGATTTGGTGTGAAGCAAAGGAAGTCTGCCACACCGGGCATCACTCCCATGCGTTGAAGCTTTTTCGCTACCGCAATGTGTCGGTGCTCACCATTCGGAACATGGAAAATCAACAGCCCTTTGGTTTCTTTCCGCAACCATTGGCACGCGTGCATGTGCAGTGCGTTTTCGCTAAAGTCTTCAGGTGGCGGAATTATCTTTGTATTTTTCTTGCCAACCCTTTTAGAGCTAGCTCGTTTACGTGTTTTGACCAATCGTTTTTTGCGGTGTTCCACCATACCGATACTACCTCTATATTTTCGCGGATGTACCCGGCTCCCGGTATAATTTGGTCTATCGACGGTGCCCACGGATTTTTATAAGAACCATCTGAAGCCGGTCCTAAATCGAATGGAACGCCCGTATATGGACAGTAACCAGCGAGTAGCATTGGCAGAACGTCGCTATCATTTATGTTAAATTCGTATCCTTTAACTCTAGCTCTGTTTCTCGCGTTGCTCAAAAGTATTTTGATACGACCGGCTGGTGTTGACGCGTAGACTTGTCGCTGTTTCTTTATGCCGTCTAAGCGTTTTAGTCTGGAAACTTTAGATTGGTGCTTAACGAGTTCTTTATTGTTTTGATAGTACGCCATGCTTTGTTTACGAATTTTGTCTATGTTTTTGCAGTACCGTAATTTATCACGTTGTCGTCTTCGTTCTTTTTGTTCATCATTCATTGTGGAGGTTGCAAACCCTGAAGTACGCACTCTTTCTCGCGCGCTTCAATCCACGGGATAATGGCGGCTTTGACGGCTTCCGCGCGGCTTTCGACGCTTTCATGGTTCCTCACTAGCCAATCAAGCCGTAGCGCGAGCCCAAGGCTCACGCGGCCCGAAACGACCGCTGTTTTTCGGGATTTCTTCATGCTAGACTAGTGTCTACCACTAAACTGTATACAGGTCAACCACCGCAAGGTTTGTAACCATGGGACTTTTTGACGGTATCGGGCAGGCACTCGGAGGGCTGTTTGGCGGCCTGTCCAGCCTTGCTGCTACGCAAGCCGGTGTCGGGGCTGTAGGCGGCATGACAGGCATCGGAGCGCAGGAGCTAGACCCATATAATCAACAGGGGCAGTCATTTATTCCCGGCATCAGTGACACGCTGACGGGCTCTGGTGCGGGTTCTAACGCCATTGGTATGGGGCGGATCAACGCAGCTGGCAACCCAACCGATTTTCAGGATTTTGCCAAAAATTATAACACGTCCGAAGGCGCGCAATACCTCATGAACACGGCGCGAGCCGCGCAAGACAACAGCGCGACTGCACGGGGCGGTCTTCTGTCTGGTGCCAATCTCCGGGCACAAACCGGGATCGCTGAAGGTATCGCCAATCAGGATTTGCTAGGCCAGTTCCAAGCCACGGAAAGCGGACAGCAGCAGGATTTTAACCAGAGGCAAGCGTCTTACCAAAATCTATACGGGCAGGAAGCGCTAGGGGAGCAAGCTGGACTTGGGCAAGCTGGCACGTTTGCCCAAGGTGCTCGCGCTATTGGTTCACTTTATGGCGGGTTGGCAAATCAGACTGCTACTGCCGGTAACAATTTTGGTAGCGGCTTAGGCAGTTTGTTTTCCGGTATCTTGGGCAGCTTTTTCAAACCTTGATAAAAGGTCGCACAAATACCGCGTAAACTCGTTCGCCAGCCACAAAGTCCATTTCGTCTCGTATCTCACACGCGCGTATAGCGGAGCCTCTGTTTAAAAAGTGCATTAAAGCCATGCGCTGGTAAGCAATAGCTGCCTCCCATGTGTCAAACACATCCTGAAAAATAGCTGGCTCGTTTTCGTTCATCGCTATTTTCTACGACGCGTCAATTCCGTCATGATGGAAGTTCGCATAAAATCAGCCTGACCTTCGTCAGCTTTTAACGCGCTGTGAACACGCTTCAGTGTGCCTTTTGGCATGCGAACCAAAGTCATGTCGGGATACATGAACGGACGGCCAACTGCTTTCTTTTTCGTTTTTACAACTTTTGCTTTCTTGGCTGCAATCTCGCTCGGACGCGGCTTGCGGGGCGGCTTCTTTACGGGAACGGCAATTTCAACATCAGTCATTTTTTCATCCTTGGGGCGGAATAGCCCTCTGCGTCTAATGGCAGTCCTTCGGTCCATGATCGTTGTCGCCGCATGATAGCGCGCATTTGTTCTTCACGCTGCTTTGCAACTTCAATTGGTGCCAATGCTACGATACTGTCATAAACATCTAAAAGAAGTACGGTATCTGGCATTTCTTTCTCGATATCGCTTTCACAAGCAGTAATAACATCGCGCGTCATGGCTTGGCAAGAGATTTCCAGCAAGCTACCACCAAAAACCTTTTGTGGTAACATCGCGCCAAATTTGGCACGAAAAAACCCCATGTTGCCGTCTTGCCCAACAAAGCAGGAATAATGCGGGATGCTGCGGCCGCTCGGCAGCGTCATCCAAATGGTAGTACCGTCTTTGAACAACGATATCTTGCCAGCGAAAAAATATCGTCCGGGCGGTTCGTACAGGCAATTGTAAAAAGCTGTTTTCAGATGCTCCCATAGCGCGGTTAGCAATGGATTGGCACGTCTATAATTCTTGATATCATCCTGCGCCTTGATATCGGAAACAGGCGTGCCAATCCTGCGCATGTGCGCTTTGTACGTCTTCCACCCCAATTGATAGTTGCCACCTAGCGTGGTGGTTTTCCCGTTGAAACGTTCTGTTGGGTGAGTGTCTTTTGTGGCTTCCTTGGGCAGTCCCCACATAGTGATAGCGTTGTGCATGTAGAGATCGCCGGAACCTGCGAGAATACCCAACCGTTCGGTGTCACCAGACTGCCACAGCGCGAGACGTAGCTCCGCGTTGGATAAATCGTTGTCGATAACCATCCAACCATGTGGAGCGACAATACAACCGCGTAATGCGTCGGTAAGAGCGGTGTTGTCATATTTAAATCCTGCTTTTAGCCCTTGAATTACGTTTTCAACGTTGTACTTGCCGGATGGCCGCGCAATATTGAACATATTGGCACCTTCACTGGTACCACGTCCTGATCGCGCCCCATAGTATCGCGTGGCGTCCTTGTACCAACCGCTAACATGTCTGTTCAACAGGGCTTGTGCTTTCGTTGGCGCGCTGCCGCCACTCTCCTGCAAAATTTCCAAAACATTACGCACGTCAGGGTGCGTGTCGGGATTTTCAAGGGCTTCTGCAACTTCATGTTTTTTAGTTCCGGGTAAATTTGCACCAAGATTATTTGCCCAACCGATAATGCGCTGCCGTTGCGTAACTTTCTCAACAGCACCGTTGGTTAGCTCCATCAGCTGTTCAGATGTTTCGTGTTCAATTTCGTTACGGCGCGCTGCGATAGCAATAGCCAAGTCAAGATCAATTGGCAACCCGATATCGTTTTTACGCCATGACCGCTCGAATATGCTGCGTTCGTTTGGACCTAATTCCGGTAATAATTTGTCAATGGTCATCAGACAGGTAACGTCTCTTATATTATATTCAATCAGTTCCTTGAAAACTTGAACATCCTCGCAAAACGTTCCGTCACGTTGCGGCTTGCATGTCTTATCCACCAGCTGGCGGCCACGTGGGTCTTTGCCCTGAACGTTCAATGTGCTGCACAGCGTTTCCAAACTTCCCGGCAGCGAAAGCGATTGTGCTCGCGCCATGGTGCAGGAAATTTTTGATACCGGTATGTTGTTTCCCAAAATGTTTGCGTCAAAGTTTGCATGATGCGCAACAAAGCGACTACATGCCGTCAAGTCGATATACAGTTGCGATATTGGATGCGTTCCCAAGAACGGATGCACCGGGCAGGCAGTTTTCATGGTACCTTGAAAATACCAGACAGCGCTTGTGATTTGAGTTGAAGTGTCAGCTGCATACCGCCGCGCCCCTGATTTTTTCAAATCTATCCGGCTTCGCGTTTCGAGATCAGCCCAAAGGTCAAGCATTTGAGTTATCTTCGGCAACTTCAGCTATCAGTCTGTTTTCAATTTTGCATGCGAGCATAATCAGGCGTTGCTGTTTTTCCAGCAATTCGATCATTTCACCATGTATGTGCTTCAGTTCTTCTTTGAAATTTGAAGCGTGATGCAATGCCTTGCGCCGATTGCGCGGGCTGGAACTATGGCGGACAGGAATGCTCATTTTTGCCCTCTAAAGTGCTACCCCCGGAGGACAGCAAACAAACCTCCGGGGGCGCTCCACCGCTTCGCTGGCTGACCTTCAGCGCTGCGGGAAACCGGACGGTGGCGTAAACCCGCTCGGTGTGGCAAACTGACCCTGTGGCGGCTGTAGGGGCGCAGGGGCACCACCGAAACCACTAGAAGGGAATGCCGCATTTTGGACCGGGAGGGCAGTCGCAGCGGCAGGGCTTCCTGTCATCGGGGCAAATCCTGCCGGTTGGGTAAAACCCGGCTGCGGTGAGGCCCCAAACCCGGTCACGTTCAACCCCTGCGCCTTGGCCTGCGCCATCAGTTCAGAACTGCTGATGCTGTTGCTGACTGCAATTTCTTCACCGGGACCAAGAAACAGTACGCTGTTGATATAAATCTTGACAGCGTTGGGCGTGTTACCGTTGACCGCCAGCGCCATGCCGACAGCGCAATAGTCGCCGGGTTTGACTAGCGCACGATTGCTGATTTTCACCGGTACGCCAGCTTGCACAATGTTGGTTTCGATAACTGACGAAGATGAACCACTGACAAACCAGTGATTGCGCGCCCATTCAATTGGCGGTTTACCATGCTCGGGCGGCAAATCACCATCCTTAACTGGCCAAACGATTTGCGGCAACGGAAACTGTGCCATAGCCTGCTGATACAGTTCATTGGCAGCTGCGGTGAAGCCCGCGAAGTTTGGTTCTTCGGACCAATGACCGCGTGTCTTCGGAACGATGAACGAGAATAGCCAGTTTGGCTTTTGCGGCTTACCTTTGTATTCTGTGGAGGGTTCCCACAGATTGCGAAGCCCGGTCGCGCGACCGTTGAAGATAGTGGTCTGTTTATAAATACGTGCCATTTCAAGTTTCCTTTTTCACGGTTTCAAGTTGCAAGTTAACGGTATCAGTTTAGACTATCAAAAGCTATTGTCAACTCACAAATCAGGTATCTTTTTAACAGGCCATGCTTTCATGCGTTTGGCGTGTTCATCAGTTAATTCAGCCAACAATTGCTGTCCAATTAGTGAAGCGCAAAACGAATAAATTTTTACGACGTGCCAAGCAAGTTTATCTTGTGCTCGTAACAGAAAAACTGGTTCGTCTTCCGGTATTATACCGGCGGGGTCTTGAATGCGATCATAGTCGGCGCGAGCGTGTTTCATTAGTAACTCACTTTCTGTTCGCCTTCAGGTTTGTGACTGGCAATCGCAACATAAGCAGCCGCGTCCGGTGATAGTTTCTTGGCGGCAGCTGGCGTTACCGGCTTGACACCTTTGTGTCCGTGCATCTGGTAGAGTTTTTCAGCTGCCTGCCGTTCGTCATTCCAAGTTGTCCATTTTGTACCTATTTTCAATTCGGTGCCGGGAACTTGCGCACCAGCTTTCAAACGTTCAGTAAGAATGTTTTCCAAATGCGCTTTCATGTCCGATACCGCTCGGATGATCCGCAGCATACGCAGTAACTCATGTGGCAGCAACATATCCGGGTTGCGCGAAATAGCGGCCATCATAAAGTTTGCATCCTGTGACATGACCGGGCAGCGCGAAAATGCGGGGCACCAGCGACAGTGCGGACCGGGCAACGGCGGTCCCTCGTAGGCCATTGCACTTAATACTAGCTGACGGTGTGCTTCAACTTCAGCGCGGCTATGAACATGCTGTTTGAAACCATCTTGTTCATCCGGACGTGTACCAGCTGCCCAACTATTAGGTTGAAAAATTATAACACGAAACCACTGTGCTGCGGGGTTGGCGTCCAAGAACGTCGCGGCATAGGTCAGCGCTTGCTTGTTATTCTTCGCTTCGACATCCCACGAACCGTTTTTGTAATCGCCAACCGTGATAATATCTTGCGTGACGTGACCAATATCGAGTTGCCCCCAACATCCCTTCGCCAGCACCACGCGTTCCTCAATCAACAACTTGCCGCCGCCTAGCTGGCGAACATAATCCTGCATATAGCGGGCTACGTCATGATCCGACATATTCTTGCCGGGCGGTATCCAAGGTGCAAGCGGTGCTGGTAGTTCGCCAGTCTGCAATGCACGCTGCACCACGCCATGAACGCGCGTACCTTCCTGTGCGGCCTCGCTGGTGCGTTCTGGTAAACCTTGTGACAGCGTTGCGGACGGCGGGCATGCGGTCCAGCGCGCAGCTGAAGACGGAGCGAATATGGCGTGACCAGGGATCATTTATTAACATCATTCAACTTGTTAGCTATGACGATAGCTTGCTGTTCTGGTGTGCTTGTGCAGTCTTTTGTTGGGTGCACTGTCAAAAATAATTCTTCGGAACCTGTTTCGTTTGGATGGCAATAATAAATTTTATCTTCTTTAGCTATGTACATGGTACCCTCAAAAATTGTCCCTGTCCACGTTCACGATACCGGATTTGCTCGTTACTGACAGGTTTACTTATTCGTTAAATAAGCAACGACTTCGTTAAACCGGAATGCCAACTTGTTGCGCAAGCTGTTTCAACTGCGGTTCAGCAAGCCGGGGGATAAAGACTTGTTTGATCTGATCCAGCGTAGCAGCCGCCGCGTCAGGTCCAAGCAGATTGCGGAACCAGTTGGTAATCTGTTCAGCATTCTGGCCGCTAGCGAGTGCGCCATCCAATTTGACAATGATTTGCCCAACCAGTGGGTTAGTACCGGAATTTGCACCGGGGAAACCCGGCACGGCAGCAACTGGCGCAGTGAAGCCTGTGTTGATGACAGGCATCACAGGCTGACCGCCAACCGGCGCAGCAGCAACTTCATCAGCTTGTTCATCTTTTCCCTTGCCACGCGTTCCCTTCAACGCGGCCATGAACGTCTTCACTTCATCAATGCTGTCAAAACACAATTTCATGTTTTAGCTCCTGTTTTTAAGGGACTATTCCCTAACTTCATACCGAAGTGGTAAAATTCGACGCAACCCATCTGCTGTTATAACACCTGATGACACCAATTCTTGAACTAAGCGCCCCAATGCTTCCGGGCCACTGGTCATAGCTACGTCTGCGATAGCGTCTTTTATTTTCATTCCAACGTTGGTATCAAGATCAATAATGTCAATCATTTTTTATACCTGATGAACTGCGCCGTTTTTGTCGTACCAACCTTTAATAGTTATGTGGCCGTTACCGGATTTTGTCAAGTACACCGCTTCAATATTTTCCGGTAGCACGTCATAGGGCCATTTTGCAGTAACGTACCTTGTAGGTATCTGCCAGCTGGACGTTTTGAACGGTGGCCGAGTAATGTGCTGCCATGGCTGCGCTTTGAGGATGTCGGTAGTATTAATGAGTTCTTCTAGCGCGCCGCCTTCTGTCAAGTCCTTGCCCGGTTTTTGCATGCTGGTGTTGTCGTAGGCGCAGTGCGGACAAATCGGGTGCAACCAAGTCGCATAGATATTATTGCATGCATTGCACGTTTTTACACTGGACTGCATTAGTCCGCAGTGAGGGCATGTTGCACCGTGGTAGAACTGGTCGAAGCGCTCCAAGCATCCTTTACACTTAGTCGCACTTTTATGAACTGCCTTACATTTAGGACAAGTACGACCATGTTTCCACGTTTCCCATTCTTTACCGCAGCCGTCGCAGCGCAGTTCAACACCGGGAGAAGCTGCAATCTGGTCCAACGCACCATGACGATTGACGTTGCCACCAAAGTCCAGCACGGCGCAATTTTCTGCATGCGGTGTTATTCGCGCGCCGCGTCCTAGCGCTTGGGCGAAGAACACTGGCGATTTGGTAGCCCGGCAGAATGCCAGCAAGTCGATATCAACGGCATTGAAACCGGTATCAAACATTGCAACCGATATCAGGATTGGTAATGAACCACTTTTAAACATATTTACAAATTTTTCGCGCTTGCCTTTGGGTGATTTGCTGTGCACGGACGCGGCGACAGAACCAAATTGTTTTTCCAATACGTCAGCATGTTCGCAGTTACAGGCGAACACCAGCACGCACTTCCTCCCTTGCCGCTGCATCGTTTGAATGATAGCCTTGGAGTGCAACGGCGACAGGGCTATCGCACGCGAAGCCATTTCGTCCAGATCATAGTCTTCCCCAATAATTTTGATCCCTTCAGTATTGATTTCTTGCGCGGCTTCTGAGTACGCTGGGACAAGCGGTTTGACATAGCCGTCCTGTAACGCATCCAAGAACGAATATTTAAAGATAATAGGACCAAATGTTTTCTCCAGGCTGCCGGTACCATCCGCTCGAAACGGCGTGCCGGTTAGCCCCCGTACCTTTGCATTTGGTATAGCTTCAAAAACTTTTCGATAGCTGGACGTTTTATTAACTGGGGTTCGATGCACTTCATCAACGAGGATCAGGTTCACGTCTTGAAATGATTTGGTGCGCCGTACAATCGTCTGCACTGTCCCCACGGTCACCTTGCTAAAGACGTTCTTGCCGATAGATGCTGAACAGATGCCGGGATTGATGCCAACTGACCGGCATGCATCTGCGTTCTGGTGTACCAGTTCCTTGTTGTGTGCGAGGATCAGCGTTCGCCCGGTGCTGTTAAAGCCAGCTAAACAACCAAGCACCAATGACTTGCCACCGGCAACGGCAATTTCGGCAACCGCATACTTGTCAGGATATGCGTGCAAAATGTCTATGCATTTGTTCTGATGCGGTCGAAGGATGATTTGCTGTTTCACTAAATCAAGCCTTTTTCACGGGCCAGCCATTCCGGCATGGTGACAATTTCACCTTTGCCATCTTTATAGTATTCTACTAGTGACTTGGGCAACCACACAGGTTTATCTTCACCAACATCAACAAGCCAAGCGGCGGTTGTTTCGTGTTTTAGCGATACTGCGATATCTATTAATGTTTGTTTTGCCATGTTCTTGCTGTTTCATTTTGGGGTACAAACGTAGTTTCCATCAGTGGTGTCATACCGTTTATGTGATGCTTCAAGTATCGTTTTCACAGCGTTTTCACAACGTTCTTTTGTAGCAAACTCTCCTACAACTACTGGCCCACCACCGTGGTTCGTTGCGATCCAAACAATCAAGAGGTACGTTTTCATGTTAAAGTTGCTGCTGCACATAAACCAGCTTCAGTAACTTCCCAGCGCCATTTGCCGCGATCAAATATGATATAGCCTTTCTTCTTCAAACGTTTTCTTGCGTTATCACCCGCACGGTCACTTGACCCAATATCTTCTCGATTGGCACAACGCAAAAGTAAATCTTTTTCAAGGTTTGTCATATTTGTAATTTACGGTATCGTTTTCATTTTGTCAACAGATAGTTTGCCAGTTCTTCCGGCGTCATGATCGGGTCAGTGGTAATAGGATGACCGCTCACCACAATTTTGTATAGCGCGCCATTTTGCAACGATATTTCTGCACCTAGATCGGTACCGTCACTGGTAATGGAAAATGTTCCTAGTTGAACACCGTTCTTGAATGCCCGCACGCGGACGTGGCTGTCCATAAATGCCATGTAGGTATCAATAGAAAGCATGCTTTTTCCGGGCTCAACTTCCCAAGGATACTTCATTTTTTTTGCACCTTAAGAACAAGTAACAGCGGTGAACTATGAAGTACCCTATCAATTCCGTTGGTACAGTTCCAAGCTAACCATACATATTCTTTATCAACGTGTTGCACCACACCTTTAAATGACCCGTTACCTACACGGTCACCAACTTTCAGCTTTCTCATTACTGTTTCTCCCACGGATACTTAAAAAACATGTTTTTTTTTCTTCTGGCGGTTTTTCCCACGGATACCTAGTTATCGGTTTGTGGGTAGCGCCAAGGTGGCAACGAACGCTGTCCATCGCGACCTTGCCACAGGCGCAAACACCGTCCCACTCATTGTTAACTATTCCCATGGGATTTATTTTGCATTTTCTGAAACATACTATCTAAATCCAACAATGCTCTTAATAGCGCTTCTCCTTCTGACCAACTTAAACTTATCTTGTGTCTTTCCTTTATGATAAAAATTTCATCATAATCAATTTCAATACGTAAATGGTCGCTAAGTAGTTTTGCCATAAGTGACATTTTATACCTCCCATGGGAACTTGAACCCATTGTATGCAAAAGGATTAGGAAACTGTGTCTGGTGCTGCGGGCTGTCCCACGCGCTGCCAATCAGCCAAACGGTATCGGTATTGTATTCACACAACCCACGAATTTTCAAGCTCTTTAACGCGTCGTTACCGTTAACAAAACTGCCTTCTATTTCCTTAATCGCAACATCGGTCAGGACCATGAACTTTGATCCTTCCGGTGCGCCCTTCGGAGCGTACTTCATTTCGATGTCATGGGTGACAGGGGTTAAAAGCATGCTTTTTATTTTGTCTATGATGCCGTCGATGCGCTCGCGCAGTGGCAACCCCTGCGCCATGTAGTAACCGCGTGATGGTCTGACGACTTGGTTGCTCTGGATCAACCGGCCTAGATAAGTGGCGACATTGTTTTCCGGTATGCCGGTTCGCTTCGCAAGGTCACCAGCGGTCAACTGGCACGCAGCTGCCATTAGCGCGTGCAGGACCATGTTGCCCTTTGAGCCCTCGCCGGGTTGGAGCATTTCACTGGCAGTTATCGCAGGTTTCCACACTGGCGATTTTCCTTCTTTTATCAGTTGAAATTCAAATTCGGTTATGTCGCGCATCTTGCTGGACGCTGACACAATATCGCCCTCGCGGGCAATGATGATACCACCATCTGCCGCACCTATTACACCAAAGCTACCGTTAATGCTATCGATTGCCTCGTCAACCTTGCCTTTTTTAATGTGGTGAACCACCATGCTCAAAACGCTGTGCTCGGCGCAAAGCTTCTGGATAGCGCCGACAAGCTTGTAATCGGTTTGATAAGCGTTATCGCTCCGAAGTTCAACGCCGCGAATGCGTTGCAGCACGTCAATTATTATTAATTTGATGTGCGGAAATAGTTTTAGGTGTTCCCTGATATCGTCCAGTAGCGTCCCAGTACCATCGGCATTGACATAGAAAGGTCCATCAACCGAATACCGAAAGCGGATATTGTTGCTGCATGGCAACCCGTTTGGTCGCATGATTTGCAAACGTTCCTTTGCCCTGCGTTTGCTGTCCTCTAGCATATACATCAATACTTCGGACTGTTCGCATTGTTCACCCCAAAAATGACCGCCCTCGGCGACGCCTAGCGCCAGTTCCAGAACAATCCAGCCTTTGCCTATCTTTGGTTTGCCAGCCAGAATGATGCAGCCGGTATCGGGGAGAATTTTATTAACCAAGAATTTAAGAGGTGGAATATTTTCCTTTAATAAATCGGTAGCTGTCTGCCCGGCATACTGCCTGCCTGTTGGCATCAATAAAGCATGCTTTTTCTTTTCCACATCAATGCGCTGCCCCAGTCCCATTGACATACCAACACCACGGGCAAAGTCGCGTTTGTCACCGCGCCCTAAGTCACCGGGCAGCTGCGTGAAAACGGTATCGGCAACAGCGCCTATGTCATCCAATAAAGCATGCTTTTTTGCCCGCTCAAATTCCAGCATGACGTTCAATGACCGCGCTGCGTCCATTACTTCTGGCGCATTATCACTGGCCTTTATCAGTGCGCCATATTTCAAACCCAAATGATAAAAGCGGTCCCCGCGCCCAGTTCCGGTTGGCTTGTTCAAAGCATCGAAAAGCATGCTTTTTATTTCGGCGTCAAAGCGTTCAAAGTTTTCAGCCGTGAGCCATGCGATATCTTCCGCGCTCAGTGGCTTGGCTTCGATCAGGTTCCTAGGCCGGGACACGGAAATGCCAGCCGCAGCCAATGACGTTTCGATGGCTGCCTGCAACGTCAAGGCAGGGACGTTCACGGGCGGCGCAGTGATAATGTCTGGACCTTCATGCCAGTACACCAAGGGATCGTCTGGACGGGGTTCCGCGTTGATGTATGCGCCTTGCCAAACCGCTTGTTTGCCCGCGCCTAGTAGCTGCACTGGTCCAAACCGCTCCCGCTTGATAATGCCGGGATCGGTAAATAGGAGGGTTGCCGGGCGTCGTCCCCAACGCCAGCTAGGAACGGGCAGAAATGCCCGGTGGAAGGCGTTGCGCTGATCGGGGCTATCTAGGTCCATATCCAAGATACGCGCATCACGCCAGCCTAGGACGGGATGCAGGACAAGACCGCACTGGATGCCGACACCGGTACAGTCCGGCCGGTTGATGTAGGCTAGTCGGGTTTCAATGGCTTGCATGTTCCAGCCAATACCACCTATGGGGATTTTGCCAGCAACCGGAACCGGCAACAGACCATGGGTAGTATACAGGCCCTTTGCCAGCGCCAGCATGTTCAATGAAATGCCCTCAAATCAGGCTGATGATATCGAACCGTATTTTTAGAAATAGCAATAGAGACAAAAAACCTAGTCGCGACTAACATCGTAAATCATTAAACCAATTACGAACGCAGCAACTATAAAAACCCATTTTACTGCGAATGCTAATTCTGCCATTGCTGTCGCGTCTATAGGTTGATAAGTAAACATTTTATGCTCCTAACATGTTTTGTTCACAGTCACCACAAACCAATGCAGCTGTTTCCTTCGCCCATGCGTTTTGCTCGCAAACGGGACAAACAAATTTGAACTTGGACGTTTTGCTTTTTTCTTTTTTGACGTTTGGCATGCTACCCAACAAATCAGTTTCATATTTTTTAGAAAAAGCAGCAAAAGCAATATCGAACCGTCCATCTTTGACAATCCTATGCGATACAGAACGCCCGGTTTCGTTGCCCTCGCCATCATCGGGTTGCAGCCCAATGTCTTTCATCATGCTCGCCCACTGCTTATTGTGATAAGCTCCCTTGGGTGGTTTGCCATGTTCCTGTTGCAGCTGATGCACCATTTCATGTACCAGCGTCGAAAACGTATCGCGCGGTTTGCGCGTGCGAATGTGATCAGGGTTCAACGCTATTTCGTGCACCTTGCCAGTGAACTGTTCTGCCCAAAAGTAGCCGTAGGCAGACCGCTTGCGGTGTATCACGATCAGGCAATCACTTAATTTATTATTGAATAGCTCCCGGTTAAAAAAGTTAAAGGCAGCATTGAGCACGTCATAGTTTTCCATCGGTTTCATGTTCGCGGTTCCTGTTTGCACGTCCAACACATTTCAAAATCGGACCATTTACCGTTTTCAATAACAAACCTGTTATTGGCACGGTCACGGAAATATTCGACATAACCGGTTTCACCGGGATAGCCAAAAGAGCAGGACCATTTTGCATCAGCTGGCAACATTGCAGTTGCTTCATTGTATGTTTTCATGTCACTTGCTCCTAGTAAACGGTTTGAACAAACAAAACAGTGCAACAACGGTAGGGAACAAATTTGAGCATGTCCCCATGGTTTTCCGTTCTGCCGCGCGCGCCGGTCAGGCCAACAGCTGCCTTGGCACGCCGCATGATAGCGGTATCACTAATGCCAACCGGCAACGTTAGCGTTACACGATGGACCCAACAGTAATTTGCCTCGCCGCCGAATGTGTCAGTGTATTCTACTTCCATTTGAAATGTTTCTGACATGTCACTTACTCCCGAGTGCGATATAAGATTGTGCGAGTTGCCAGCATTCAACATCATTTGCGTACCATGCACCGCTTTTAAGACTGTGCAATTCATTAATAGTTCGACTTTCCCAAAACTTGCGTTGTTCAGTAGCAAAGTGCTGGTCTAATGAAGCGGTTGACGCATACATATCTTCGAGTTGTGAATTGTTGAGAATGTCTGTCCAGCGATTTGCCATTTCTGTATCCCTTCGTTTCCAGTACCTATTTATTAAACGGTACCGCAAACCAAGTCAACAGTTAGTTCACGGTACCATGCAAAATAAGTTAATGGGTTTTCCTTGCTGTTAGCTTCAGCGTCTCTACCAGCGTCACCCGTAGGTAGGGTGCTTTTAATTCGGCGGGCATTGCCTTGGTGTCAACGGTTTCCCGTTCGGACAGGCTTATGACTGCCTCGTGAAGCGTCCCCACAATGCGTTCCCTGCCTGTGGCTTTGAGGGCGTCCACCAAGGCGCGTTCCCTGACTTGCAAGCCAGCAATGGCTGCCTTGACTTCTGCCAGTTCATCGACCGCCACGGCGGGGATGATTACGTGCATGTTCATTTGCTGTTCCCTTCGTTGATATCGTTTCGACGCTCAACCCCAGCGTGTACACAACCTAGTGAGGTTGAATAAAACAGGGGGTTACTCCCCCGCCCATTTGACTTGATATTTCTTGGCTCGATAGTGATTTTTAAAGTTTACCTTGGCGGCTTCGATGGTTTCGCCTCGTGCGAGACAAGAACCAACCCACCCGTCTGTTGTTTCGTAACGAACCCGATAGGTGTTTTTGGTTTCGTGCTGAATGCTGGCGGTCATGGTGTGCATCTGCTTGCTCCGTTTCAGTAACCATACAATAGCGGTATCGAAAACTACTGCAAGAACTATTTTCACGGTACCACAAAAATAATTTTACGCCCTCGATGCCAACCTCGCATATTAGCACATAAAAAGCGGTATCATATAAATTTATTTTCCGATACCGTAAAATAAACGCTTGACACGATTGCCGGGCCTAGGAACCCCACAGGTGCGTTTTGCATGTTTTTGGATACTCGGTACCGGAAACTAAAAATAACGCACCAGTGGGATTTTCGCTATTTGTTCCTAGGTGCAATAGACCGCAAATACTACAAATGCGAGCAATCCACCCAAGATCACGATTTGCGCCAGCATCCGGGCTGCGCGTTCGCCAAAAGCAAAGGCTACTAAACCAAGTAAGCCAGCCATACCTAATAAACCGTGCATAACACCCTCCCGTTAATTGACCGATAGCAGTGTATACACTTTTGTAGTTAGCTGTCAATTAGCGCGTATGGGATTATATTCCAAACCCCACAGAGGTCTGTGGTTTTGCTGTGGGCCGCCATGTTATGTAGTTTTGAGTATCATTGATATCATTGATAAAATCGCTCTAACCCCACATTAAAAAGGCGTTTCTTCTAGAGGTACCAGTGATTTGTGGGGATGATACCGGAAATTATAATGGATAGGAATATAATCTACCACAGTTTTCAAATTAACATGGTATACACTTTTTTGTAGGACGCTTGTAGATTTAAACAAGATACTGAAAAGACCGATGTAATTGCTATAATTATTTATAAAACCACAACCCCACAAATATAGTCTAAAAGGGCGTTATTGGTGTGGGGACGCCTATTTGCGTCTATTTGCAGAGTGTTTTTATGATGATATTTTGTGATGGGGAAATCGCGGCCAAACCGCTGTAGGCAATTGGTGCTCGGTCTAGTGCTTCCCACAAAAGGCGTTTAGTTGGCCCGTGAAAGAGCGACTTAATCACTGCATCAGCGCGGCCTGTGGTAATCCTGCTTTTGATTAGCTCAACGGGAGATTTGGCATACTGTATTCCCCACAGGCCATCTTCGTATTCGAAGCACGCTGCAAACAACAGATCGCACGCGTCGATCACTAGACCGGCCTCATACTCTGGCAGCCGCAGCATGTCAGCCTTAACGGGTTGTAGGTCCATACCGGGCGGTTTTAGGCTTTTTGCGCCAGCGTCTTTTATTTCTAATAATTCGCTTGCAGCATCGAGGATAATATGCGATACCGGAATGAGAGACAACTCGGAAGGCATTGTGATGTTCCTAGCAGTTTACGAAACGCGCAGGATACCATTTAACGATGGTGCGGTCTATGTCACCAGAACGCCTATTGATTACCGCGTAACTGGTGAGGACGACGAAGGTGTGTACCATGGTGAGGGCAGCACGCCATTAGAAGCTATTGCTGCGTACCACCAGTGGAGTTTGGAACAGTGACACCTAGGGAACGAACCGTTATCCGCGTTGTGATACGTGCATTGCAAGGCGAAGACACGGCAACTATGGACGCGCTGGGTGTATCTTATTACGGCCTTAACTACCACGCCAGCAAACCAACAAAAGACCGTGTTGTAGCATTGCTAACTGCATTGATCCAACGAAACCTAGGGAACGAACAATGATACCACGATGGATTTGGCGACGTTACCATATCCGCGCGTTGTTGTGGTGGGCACAAGGTTTTATTGCTGGCGTGATATCCGGTTTGGCAGAAAAGAGAAAACGTAGATGATAGCCAGGGACGCATGGCGGCAGCATGTAGCGGACGCGCTGATCGATTGGCATATGTTCGCCATCCCGCCGCGTTCAAGCGGTATCGAGTTGGCGTTGACACGGGACGCGCTTAAAGAGATCATTCGGTTGCGGCTGTGGATTGCCTACATGCCGTTGCTGCAAGGTCTAGAGCGAATTGAAAAGAGAGTAGGTGTATTATGCGAATTGCGAGCAGACCACTACGCACCGCCGCCCCTAAAGGGAACGGAAACGAAGACGGAATTGCGCTAACGTCGATGGTGCATCCTAGGCCGGTTTGGTACGCGCGGCCTTATTGGTGGTCAACATGGCGGTGAAACGGCGCGAAGACGACCCGCGACACAATAGGCATCCTAAAATACGAGCGTTGTTGCGTCGTCAACTGCATGCGTTGTATTCCAATAACACGGCGCAAGTTGAAGTGTTACGTGATAAGTTAAGAGAGCAGCGCAAAAAACTGGACGCAAAATAATGTATAAGATATTTGCAGCGGTCGCAGTGCTGACGCTGGCGCTATCGTTCCAGCGCAATGAGCCTGCGGGGTTCGTTCCCGACTTTGAGCAGGCCCATAGGACGTTTGGCTGCCTTGGTACCATGTGTGCCCCACGCAATGGCGTGCGCTTCGTCACAGCTGCGCACGGCACGCGAACGTGGCCCGGCAACGCTGCAACATGGACACTGGAACAATGACAATAAAACTGGTTACCCGCGCTGAAACCATTTCGCAGGAAACTGTTGAAATTTTGAAAGATTATCTTGCCTGCGCCGAGCGTGGTGAGTTGACCGCAGTTGCTATTTGCGCGCTGCGGGTTGATAACAGCGCTGTGCATCAGGCGTCGACAACGGATAACCAAGTAGCATTGCTAGGTGCGGTCACCCGGTTGTTGCATCGTATGCAGCTGAATGCGGATATAACCACTTGCTAAAAAGAATGATGGGCGTAGCATCCCCACCAATGGTTACATTGACAACTAGATGGCAGACGATACCACATGCAACTACGGAACTTGAACTAATGGTGGCAACCGGCCGCGTATGGCGGTCATTCGAGGTAGTCGGCAATGCTGTTTTGGCTCGGTATTGTCTGGCGCACAATGTTTCAGAGGTCACCATTGAAAACGACCACGCAAGACAAGACGCCCGTCTTAATCGAGCAGCGTTGCGATAAGGGCCACCTGTTCGTTTACGTGGTACCGCGCTATGTGGCGCTAACCATGAAAGTGCAGCTACCTGCAATCAAGATAGTGCAGATTGATAAAGAGCTAGTTGAAGAGGCGCAACTGATAGCAAACGAGGTGTAAACATGCCGTTGAAAAAAGGTTCTAGTAGGAAAACAGTATTGCAAAATATCCGTACCGAAATAAAAAGCGGGTATCCACAAAAACAGGCTGTTGCGATTGCTTTAAGCAAAGCCGGGAAGTCCAGAAAGAAAAAGCGCAAATGAACTCGGAATGGACAGCTGAACGCATCGCGTTCATGACGGAAAAATGGAGCGACGGATGGAGCGCAGCGCAAATTGGTGCTGATCTAGGCGTTACACGCAACGCGGTTATCGGCAAATTGAACCGGCTTAACGCACCAAAACGCTATACAACACCAAAAGTTATAAAGATTGTTGCCAAGACTGTTCCGGTCCCGGTAGTTAAACCGATTAGCGGTAACATCAACTTACTTGACTTGACAAACGAGACTTGTCGCTGGCCCACATCGCACGGTTATTCTTGCGGTGTCCGCGAGGCTGATTTAAATTCCAATCGTCCGTACTGTTTTAAGCACGCGCGCATGGCTGTACGCACGGGAGTATCCTGGTGACTTTTTATCCCGTCACTGGCAACTACGGGGGAGGGCGCAAATGCCTCCCCCGTCCTTCTGACGATGAAGCAATTGGGCGTATGTGTGCTTGGCTCAAGAAAAACAGGATGGTAGGACAAACGACGCTAGCCGGTAAATTGACATTGACGTTGCGTGATGAAGCATATACAAAAATGCTGCTAGATGCATGCGGAACGCAACAACTTCCGCATGGCCTGTGAAGATTTGTCCGTTTCAGTCACAGGGCTTTATATAGACGGGATACGACCATGCTGCACTGGGGTGTGGTAGGAGATAAGCGCTCAGCTTCACCGCAGGGACGTTAGCCAGTGCCAAATTCTTTAGGGTGCTAAATGAACAGCAATGGAATAAAGGTTCCGGAGGAACTAAAGAAAGCCTTTGACGAATTGCACGACGGGCAGCTTGCGTTGCAGTATAAAGTTGATGCGTTTTCGCGTACCATCAACGCAGAAAGCCACGCACTAGCGGTATCGGCAAAGCACACTTGGGCGGAAGCCAAAGCGGTCATGAATTTAGAAGGCGATTGGAAATATGAGAACGGAATGGTGTACCCGCTTACGCTCCCGGACATGGTAACGCCAAATGTTTGACTGGTTCAGTTCAGCACAGTTGGACAGGATTGAACGCAAGCTGGACCTTGTTCTGAGAAAGGAAAATTACGAAATGGCCCAACAGGACGATATCAAGACCGCATTAGACGTGGTTCGCAAAGATGTAGCCGATCAGACAACGGTCATCGCTGGCATGTCGGTTTATGTGGCTGGCATCCAAAAGCAGCTTGTTGATTTGGCGAACGCGTCGAAGGATACCGAAACGGCTGGCGCTTTGATGGCGCTTGCTTCTCAAATCGAGAGCAACACCAAATCGGACGCTGACGCGATGGCGGCAAACTTGACCGGTGTCACTCCGGCGCAGGCAGGCACAGCTGATCCGGTCCCCGTGGTTGACCCAAACCCGGCGCAGGCTGCTACAGCCAATTCGGCCACTGATGCGTTTGGCCGACAACTTGTGTACAACTCTACAGGCGGCCTCTGGAAAGACGGCGACGGTCTGAAGTATGATAGCAACGGAACGCTTATCCCCGCCCCCTAGCGTATAACTGGTTCCTGTGATAAGCCTCGCTGTCCAAAGCAGCGAGGTACCATGGAAAACGAAGTAGACCTTTCATCCGCTAACCCTTTGGATTTAACGCCAAAAGGTGCGTTGGCGATTGAAAATCTGGACACAATTACCCCAATTAATCCGCAAAGACCGGTCCAGTTGGCCCAAAATGCTGGTCCCGGTTCGATTGGCGGCGGCATCCTTGGCACCAACCGGCTGAACATCCAACCAAATCCTGAAGTTAATCCGCTCGATAACGCGGAAGCAATCGCAACTCAACGGCGCAACAATCTGCAAAAAGCAGCGTCCAGCCCAATGGGACAATTTTTGTTCCCGGATGAAACGCGGCAGTGGGCAAAGGAAGCTGAAGACGAAAGCCTGAAAATAAATCAAATCAAGCAACAGCGTCAGCAACAGGTTGACGTACAGATGGCTGCGCGCAATCGCGGTCTGACGCGCACGCTAGGTCCAAACGCAACGCAGGAAACACTTACCGAGGAAAGCCTGCGCGAAATGAAGGAAGGTAATTACAACGCCTACAAGGGATTGGTTGGCGCGGGGCAGGGCGCGCGTGCTCAATTGTACATGCCTGAATTTGTGCAGTCGCTTGGTAAGCAAACCGAAGCCGGACAGAAAGCTGTTAACGAATTAAACCAAGCAACTAATCAATCTGAGTATAATTCCATCCGAAATGGCATTTTGAAAAATGCTAAAGACAAGGGTCATGAATACTCGGCGGGCTCGCTTGGCCTAGATGAAAACAGTATTCCAAAATCCAAGTTGCAATGGGAAAAAGATCGCGGTGCTGCTACCGCCAAGTTGAACGACGCCAGCGCTATCGTTGAAGATTTCAAGCAAAAGCAAGCTGCGCTATCGCAAGCGGTACCGATCAGCGATGAAAAAGTAGCCAAGTCGGTTACCGATAACATTTCCGGGTTTAATGGACAGGCGTTTCCTAACACGCAAGCGGTCACGTTGCCGGGTGCTGGCGGTGCACAAGGTGCTTTGCTTAAGCAGCCCGGTTCAAAAGATCTGACAAATTACGGTAAAGAAAATGGTTGGAGTAATTTAAGTGACGCGGAAATTGCGGTAGCAGAAAAACAATTGAATAGTGAACAGTTCAAAGGCGTCCTAGGGAAAACTAAAACTTCCAAAGATTTCTTTTTGACCGCCATGGATGATGGCATGTATGCACGTTCAGCTGGCTTGGCCGCGCTCAATGACAAGTTTGGCGCAGTTGAACGTAACGTGGCGGAAGGTTCAAGAGGATCAGGCACTATCGGTCTGACTAAACAGCTTGAAAATCAGTATGGTGTGCCGGAGCATCTGGCGAATGCAGTTGTAAAAGCGCGCAGTGAAATAAAATCGTGGATTGAAGGCGGTCAAAAAGGACCAATGCCAAAACTTTCCGCGCAATCAATTGAAGGTATGAAATACGTTGCAACTGCAACTTATAAACAGGACTTGAAAGAACTGGATAGGTTAGCGTTACCGGCTTTCACGATAGGTTATGCAGGCGGCGGGATGGACAAGTTAGGTCTGGACAAAGAAATCCAGAATGATCCTTATTTAAAAGAAGTTAACCAACGAGGTACAGAAAAATATAAGGAGTATGTTGATAAATTTCCGTTTCTTATAAATGGTGATCGTCGCATCCTGCTAAGACAGGACGCACAGGTACCGGGAATGATCCCGGCTGGTGCCTATGCCAAGACTTTGACGCCAACGGAACAACGTGGTAACGCTGCCACGGGGTCCACAACCCTGCCAGCCACCCCTGCCGCCAACGGGCCGCCTTCACCTGCTGGTGGTGGGGGTGGTACCCCGCCTGTTGTTCCAACTGCCATTTCAAAAAATCCGGTAGCGTTAACGGTTTATGGCGCGGCTGGCGAGGCAGCTGCAAATCTTGGTAGCACCACGGCAGCGGCGCGCAACGTCGCCACGGTTGTCACCAGTGCAGCCAATAGTGAAAGCGCTTTCAATCCAAACGCAACGCATGACGGTGGTATTGGTTACGGTCTGTTTGGACATAATCAGGACCGCTTGAAAGCAATGCAGACGTTTGCCGGTACAAAACCGGGCGAGCCGATCAAGCCGGAAACGCAAGCGGCTTTTTTCGCCAAGGAACTGTCGCAAGCTGCCAACAAAGACCAATTCATCAAAGATACCGTAAACAACCCAAATGCTGGCGCGGTTGACTTGACCAAGGTGCAAATCCGTTTGGAAAAACCGGCAGGCTACACTGGCCCCGGCAGCGAAGAAAAAGTTGCTAGCTGGCAAAGCAGGCTGAACAACACGCGCGCACTGATGCAAGGTGGCACTGCGCAGCCAACTGCGGAACAGATTGCTGCATACAACGCCAACAAGGAAAGTTTTGCCGCGCAACGGGCGAAGATGGCTGCCAGTGCTACCACGAACGCAGCGAACATTGCTCCTACACTCGGCGCGGTCGCAGGCATGCCGCTTGGTCCTGCCGGTTCAATTGCGGGTGGCGCAGCTGGTGGCGCAGTACGACAGTATTTCAATGGTGGTGCTGGCTACACCGATCAAATGGTTCGTGGTGCGGCGCAAGCGATCCCGGCAGCAATCCCCGGAGTTGGCCCACTCGCAATTGCTGCCCGTGTCGTGGCTGGTGGCGCGGTGCCTGCGGCTGAAAAACTTTACGATACCGGCGGTCAAGATGTAGCTGGCGCAATTGAGAGCGGTGCGGCTGGTGCGGCTGGCAGTGTAGCTGGCGAGGCTCTTGGGGCTGGTGCTGGCATACTCGGTCACTCCATCTGGAACCGTCTTAGTAAAGCGGGGCAGACTGAAATGCTGGCGGCTGCAAAAACAGTTGCTACCGCTGAACCAAAAATAGCGGATGCTGCTGGTAAGATGGTTGATAATCCCGCTTACATAAAAGCGGTAGACGCGCTCAAGAGTATTGGTAAGAGCCCGGAACAGGCTGCGCACGATTATCGTTCATGGGAAGCTGGACAGACTGAACGTCAAGCGATTGGACAGCGCCCGGCTGAAGTTGCCAAAGCCAATGCGGTCAAGGAAATGAACGCAGTTCGCGATGAAGCGACTGCTACAAACAATACGTTTGTTAATGATTTGGCGAAAGGAAACAAGCCACCACTCACAGAAGGACCGCTATCGAAGATCAGGACCGAAGAAAATCTTGCCGGAAAAGTTCCTGAAGAATTTAAAGGCGATGCGGTGCACGCGGAAAGATTGATGCGAGCGCACGCGGAAAATTGGAATGAAAAATGGCAACAAACAGGGGTTGCGCGTACTGAATTGCTGGAAAAAGAGCGGATAGCGTTGCGCGATGGCAAGACAGACGAAGCCAAGGCAATGCGTACCCTTGCTGACAGCGTTCGGGGTTACCAAGAAAAGATTGCGGTTGCCATACAAGGCGCAGAAAAAGCCAAGCCGTTGATGGCGCGGCTCGCTAAAGCTGACGACGCCTACCGGAAAGCAATGACCGCGAGCGGTGACGGCGATGTTGTAAAAGCAATAGCAGCTGGTGGCAACAAGGGAACCGAAGTGCGGCGCGCATATGACGATGTTGTCGGCAATGACGTTCAAGCAAAACGTTTGGTTGACAAACTGGTTGCTATCGAAAAAGCGTCAGCGGGCGGTCCATTAACGAGAACAATGGTTGCGATTGGCGCAGCATTGCATGGCATGCCGCAGGTAACTGCCATGATTGGCTACAACGAATTACGCAAGTTGGTGGATAAGCATATGACGCTAAAAGCGGCTGGCGGTACTGTAAAACTGGAAACTTTGCTGCGTAAAGAGATATCATCGAAAGGATACGCACGTCGCGCCGGTAGCGTTATTGGTAGCAGCATAGGAGGACAAGCAGCGCAGTGAACTTTGCCTTCTCCAACCCGTTTGCAACAGACAAAACCCCGGAACAACTGTTTTTGGAAACGGTATCGCTTGGGCATACGGACAAGGCTGCGGCTGGCGTTGCTGGTTGGACTGAAGACGAAGCAAAAACCTATGTCAAGTTGAATACGAGAGAATACAATATCGCCGACAACAAACGCCAGCATGCCTACGAACAACAGTTGATTGCAACCGGGCGCGGTGCCGATATTGCACGCGTAGCGCTAAAGAATGAAACTCGGTCATGGGTACAACGCGCTGAACCTGTGCCACAACAGAGCATTGAGGATTTTGTTGGTTAGCCGCGTGCTACTTCAATCGCACGGGCCTTGTATTCGTTGACAAGCTTTTGAAGGGTTTCAATACGCTCTTGCTGTTGTTGGGCAACATCGACGTGCTGCGGCAGCGGGGAATGCTTTGGCTTCGCGGCTTGCTTCGCGCGAATTTTGTCGATCTTCGTCCAGACGCGGGCCAGTTCGGTTTCGCCCGCTTCCATCATGTCCATGTCATGGCAGTTTGCGAGGGCTGTAAGCGTCACCAGTGAGCCGCCGAGTTCCTGCTTGGGCTCGCCCGCTGGCCGATCAAAGACGTAATCCACAAGCTGGTGAGCCTCGCTGCGGGTGCAGTCGAGCGACTGGACAAGCTCTAGGGCTTCTTCAAGAAAGCGATGATTGCGCTCAATGCCGTCGCGGCAAACTTCCATTGAGAAGCAGGCCATCAGCCATTCGACAACTCGTTTTTGGAACGGGAGTCCGGCGGTGCCACTTGCGGCGTCGAAATTGCCGCAATCGCACTTTGGACAGATCGTTGGGCCACCGCACGATAGCTCGTAGTTAGTATCGCCGCAGACGACGCAGGGGCCATACCCGGTGTCACTGGAAGATTGAAGGTCCGGCATCACATCACCTTTGCTTTCGTCGCATACGAGGCTGGCAATCTCGGCGGCGGGCGGGAGGGGTTTCATTGCCAAACTCCGCTCATGCCGTGAGCAACGCCGATAATGTAAACTGCGGCCATGATTAACAATATCCATCGAGTCGCCATCAAAACCACCTCTGCCAGTTGCCGAGATCGCCGTAATAGATCGACCACCACAGCACGACAGCGCCGATGACTGCGCAGTAGCTGACCGCCACGACGCCGACAGTCTGGAATATCAGGATCAAGGCTCGGGTCATGGCTTCCGCGCCTCTCTCACCTCAAGAAGCGTTTCAACAGCATTCCGCAGTTCGGCCTTGGCCTTCGCACTGAGCTTGTTCACTTCGATCCCTTCGTGGAAAAGGCCGCATGTGATTGTCTTGATCTGCCTCTTGGTCATCTCCGCGGGCCTTTCGAAAGTGCAGTCATTAGCCAGCATGCCAATAATATGCAGATTGGCCCTGCGATTAGTCCGGCAATAATAACCCCGCTCATTTTGCCTCACCAAATGCGAAGGCGACTAGTACGGTTCGCGAGAGCGGCGTCAATCGCGGCCGCAAGACTGCCGTCAACGTGCCGTCGGACTGTCCGCAGCACCGCCGTTAGCTCATCCACCCGTGTGCGGAGGGATGCAATCTCGCGGTTTAGTTTATCAATGTAGAATTGATTATCAGTCACTTAAACATCCAACCTACTGTCGGGTTGACTTGTCGTTTCTTTGGCATAAATTCCAGTTCCAAAACTTTGTAACGATCAGGTTTCTTTTCCGGTATCTCCCGGTAAAAGTCCCAAAGCAGCAATCCAACTGCCATCAATGCCAAAATAAACAAACCTTGCACAAAACCACGGGCTGCGCCTTCACCAAATGCAAAAGCAACCAGTACGGTTACAATCGTCAGCCCGATTAGAAAGTGCATGGTACCCTTCAATCGTCTTTGACAAGTTCAAAATATTCAGCAGCGTAAGATTGCAATATTTCTATAATGCGAGTGTTAGTTAGTTTACCCCCGTCAAGAGCATCAGAAACTAAGCTATCAAGAGCATTTTCAAATTCATATTCATTCATTTTAATCCACCACTAGCAAACATTTCATGGCTGGTGCGTGCGCTACGCGACCGGAAGATAATGGTATCCCGGTTCGCTCGCTGATTTCCGCTATCCAATATTCCGGGTTTGAATGAAAACGGTCATTTTCTTCGTCAGTCAGCGCGATGCGTTTTGCGTTGTTTAAGCGACCATGAAGTTCTTCTTTCATAGGGCGTCCAATTCAGGTTCGTTTGAGCGCTGCGATGGTCATCGTGTTCGACGCGAGATTGCAAAGCCCCTATGTATACCGCGAAAAGTTCCGCGATTAGGTGTATACAGGTAGACCGTGCCATAGTCAAGCCGTTGGTTCACTCAAACCCCCAAAAAGGGATACCGATTATGGTCAACATCGTAAACGCTGGCACCCTCGGGGGTGGCTTCCGCCACTACAGCGGTCTTGTTCCTGTCCAGATGGGAAGCGGTAACGCTGCGGCGCAGGCTTCCGTCAAAATCTTTCACAGCCCGGCTGCGAATGCCGTTGCTATCTTCCGAGGCGATATCGTCGTCATGGCAAGCGCAGCCATCGGCACGCAAGGCGCGGCTGATCTTCCCGGCAACATTTCTGCACCATCCGCTTCGGTAGTTATCGGTAACGGTGGCGGTTCCGGACTTGGCAACCAGTCCATGGCGCCAAACATCATGCGTTGGACGCCGGGCGATACCACTTCGGTCATTGCTGGCGTGGTTGTTGGTTTTGGTCCGATCACGTTGTATATGGCGAAGAATGGTTTCCAGTACATTCCAGCTTCTATCGAAGCATGGGTTAGCGTTGAAACCGATCCGCGCGTTGAATGCTACATCACGGTTCCAACCGTGCCGTCCCCTGCATTCAATCTGCAACTGAACAGCGGCGCAGACGTGCAGGCGAACGCCGGGCAGCAATCCGCGCTGTACGGTACATCAGGCGTTTCGCTAAATCCTTCCCTCGCTTTAACTTCAACGCTGCCACTTCGCGTTTTGAACAGCGGCGAAGAAATTGGCAACGATCCAACAGCAATTGGATTTGTCGCCAAGGTGAACTTCAACCTTACGCGCCACTTCCAAGGCACGGCTGCCTTCGTCGCCACTTAATCGTCAGCAACTTAAAAGGAACTATGAACATGTTTAAGAAAATTCTTTTGGTCGCGTTGCTGGCGATGCTGCCGGGGCTTGTTTTGGCGCAGACGGCGGTCAAGCAACCGTATGTTGTCAACAACCAAGCATGGACAGACATTGGCAACGGTCCGATTGAGGTGTTGCCTGTCGAGGGCAACGGTAACCTTTACACGCGAGGTTCGACCGGTGTTGGTAGCACGTCTGGTTCGTCTACCGCGTTGACGCTAACTGCAACGCCAACTTTCCCGCCGTGTGTCGGTTGCGTTATTTCTGGTACCGGCATCACGGCGGGCACCACGGTAACCGCCACCAGCACCACCAGCGTTACACTATCGGCGGCAATGACTGTTGCGTCGTCAACTGCGCTTGCTTGGGGTGTGGCGTGCCCAACAACCGGCGCACCTCCGACTAACGCAGCAACCAGCGTACCACTAAATATGCGTTCGTCTGCATCGCCCACCCGGTTCCCGATTTATTCGTCGGCGCGTATCTGCGCTTACGGTGGTCAGCAAGGTGGCGCAACCATGTTGGCATTCCCGATTGGTTCTTGGTAACGGGAAGTGTTCGCGCTAGGCGTTATTGTGTCGCTTTGCTACGTTCCCAGTTGGACTGGGGCGGCAATACCGACACAATACGCTGTGCTCTCTGCGGTCCTGCCGTTCACACTTTGGCGGCAGGGCCAGCTTACTTCCTTTCATTGGCTCGGGATTGCATTCGTGATCTATGCCGCTACCAGCCTTTTGTGGAATACTGACCCTTATGGTGGGGTATACGGTCTTTGGCTGTTATGCGTTATAGCGTTGAGTTTCTGGTTAGGATCAACGCTATCTTCGCTTCGTGATGTTTACGCAGGGCTTGCTATCGGTGGTGCCGTGTCTTCTGCGGTTGCAGTGGTGCAATGGCTTGGCTATCAACCGTTGCCAATTTCGGTAGACAGCCGTGAAACAGCTGGCATTTACTTTAACAGCATAGCGCAGGCGGAAATACTGGCGCTTATTATTGTTGCGCTACTGACAGAACGCATGTATTTTTACATGGTACCGTTAATTCCGGGTTTGGTTCTGGCGCAATCGCGTGGTGCATGGCTGGCGCTTGGTATTGGTTTTCTTGCGCTGTTCATTCGCAGAACGTGGTTGTTTGTAATTGTTGGTGCAGCAGGACTTGTGTTCTGGTTTCAGTATTCATCATCAGACGCGCAACGTTTGTGGATTTGGACTGCCGCGTACAATGAACTTTCATTTTTTGGAAATGGTGCTGGTTCATTCGCTTCGCAGTTATACAGCAACGGTTTAGCACCGATCTACCCGGAGTACGTCCACAATGACGCGCTACAGCTTGCTTACGAATACGGGATCGCGGCGTTGGCTCCCGCCATCATTCTCACTTTTGTACTGTTCCAAACGAAAGCACGCGAATGGCCTATCGTTATGGCTTTCGTTACTATGGGACTATATTCTTTCCCGCTATGGATGGCGGTTACGTCGTTCATTGGCATGGTTGCTGCGGGTCGCATTGTGCGTTCTTGGGCTATGGATGGGCGTTTCAGCAGTTACTGCCGATCAGTTGTTGATGCACGGTTACGGCAATCAAGCGGTAAAAATGTTTCCATGGTCAGTGCGAATACGGGGATCGGTTAATGGTTGGAGGTAACACATGACTATCGCAGCACGCGCAGACCGGCCTATAGACTTTCAACAGTGGAACGCAATTACTACAACCCCTGTTGACTTCAGGCTCAATGAGGGCAGATTTGGTTTGACACTGCACGCAACGGTCTGGGGCACTGCAACATTGCAACGCATAATGACAGACGGTGCAGGCGGCCAGATTGCTATTACTATTCTGTCGCCTTTAGCTGGCGACGGATACGTCGAAATACCCTTGCCAGCGGGTTGGTATCGGTTAGCACTATCCGGTATCACTGCGCTTAGTGGGTTGATCGAATTGATTTACCACGGGGGTCGCTAGAATGAAAAAGTTTTTAGCCGCAGCGTTACTGTTTTTTGTTTCCCCCGCGCAGGCTCAAAGTGTTGTGCGTGCTCAAGCGCAAGCGATAGCAACTTGCGGGGGGCAGTCTCTTACGGCTGGCGTTTTCTACCCGGTTACGCAAGACTTGACCGGCACGCTTTGCACGGCTTCCGGTGGCGGCGGATCAACTGCGGTCACTATCGCAGACGGTGCTGACGTTGGTGAAGGCGCAACCACGGCAGCAGCCGCTACGGCAGGTAGCACTGGCTCAGTCAACGCCAAACTTCGGTTGATGACGACGCAACTTGCTACGATCAACACCACGCTCGGTAGTCCTTTCCAAGCTGGTGGCGCATTAGCGGCAAACCAGTCTGTTAACGTGGCCCAAATGAATGGTGTTACTACCACTATGGGCAATGGCGTGGCCGGTACTGGTGTTCAACGTGTTGCGATTGCCAGTGACAATACAGCCTTTTCTGTTAACGCTGCAACGCAAGGCGCGGTTAATATTACCCTGACTGACTGTTCAGGAACGATTACTTCGGGCGGTACGGCGCAGAACGCATTTACCGCTGCTGCAACACGACACGGCTTTACCATTGCCAATATTGATACGTCAGAGGTACTGTGGATTTCTTTTACCACTACGGCAGCTGCATCGGGCACCGGTTCGTATCCGATACCAGCCGCAGACGCCACTACCTTCGCCAATCTTGCGTCTTTCACTAGTCCTCCGGGCATGGGTATCAATACGGCCCTGTCCGTGATTGCCGCCACCACCTCACACAAGTACTCCTGCACAGTCTGGTGACATGAAGCGCATTGCAGCATTCTTCTTCGCGTTTTTCGCTGTCTGCTATTTTCAGATAGCAGATGCTGACGCGCAATTTCGTCGCGAGTGCCGTTATGGTTTTTGTGTTCCCGGTGGCGGTCCAACTGGCAAGCCAGTTAGTAACGCCTGCATAAATTCTTCTGGTACAACTATTACTTTTACTGCCCAAGGTGTTGGTGGCGCTGATCCCCGTCGCATGACTGTGGTGTCCATCAATTGGAGTGATAGCACCGCCGCCGCGACCGCAGAACTAAATTCAATAACAGTTGGCGGCCTCGCTATGCAGCGAGCCGTTCGCGCATCAGGGGACAATCAAAATAGCAATTCTGAAATCTGGTGGGTATCTAATCCAACTGGGACATCCGCTAATATTGTAGCCACTTTCTCAACAGCAGTTGATGGCGTCACCATTGAAGTTTATCGACTAATTGGCTACAGTTTGAGCGGCCCAACCGCTATAACAACTGGCACCACTAGCGTTAGCCAAGCCTATAATAACAAACAACTAGCCATCGCAGCCGCAAGTCGCACGGTTAATGTTTCGACTTCATTGTCGAATATGACCAATGACTTCTCTTCAGCCTGTGGCACCGGCCTGTGGGGCGTTCACGCATCCGCTGCGCTTCATGGCA
>Ga0137463_1000054_pt1 | contig 49799 bp, 35 predicted proteins | sample EasRivERMGT800_2_FD_102333 | JGI IMG/M metagenome (GOLD analysis project Ga0137463, IMG submission 102333) | Soil microbial communities from meander-bound floodplain in the East River, Colorado, USA - East River MetaG ERMGT800_2 | ecosystem: Environmental > Terrestrial > Soil > Floodplain ...
CACGGAGCCGGCGCGCGCGTAGCGACGGGAACCCTTGACAGGCACATACGCAGATGAAACCGCCATTGACTTACCCTCCATTCGAGTGAGTGGCCAGGTTGACGCAGCGACCTACCGAGATGATTGCGCGTGCATCGGAACGATCAAGCAACGCACATGGGCAGACGACGCACACGGGCCCCCTGAGAGGTGACGTTTCCTGTTCTTCGACGATCGCGACGGAAATCCGTTTCATCGGAAGTGCCCGGTCCTCACGGTCGAACTTCACACGACAGGCACTGCGGACAGGGCCCGTGAGCCCCGACTTTTCGAATTCGGCTGCCGGGAATCCGGCCGATTCAACAGCGGCCGAGCACTGCCCGTCAGTCTGCCAAGTTCCACCGGGCCACACATGACCTGAACAGGCTATTCATGACGAAATTCAAAAAAAACGATCTGCCGAGGGAAAGGACCAAATTCAATCCTGGCGACGATACCGCCTCGCTACGGCGCATTCTTGCGGACCGCATGCAGGCGGCCTTCGCGGCTGACGATCAGGCGGGCCCCGCGGCGGAACGAGAGGTACGACCAGGCCCATTGCAGGACGACCAGCAACCGATTCTTGAAACCGGTCAGATAATAGATGTGAACGATCAGCCAGATCAGCCAGGCGGTGAAGCCGGCAATTTTCAGCTTGCCGATTTCGACGATCGCCCGGCTGCGGCCGATCGTGGCCATCTGGCCTTTATCGACAAAGTGGAACGGTTCGCGCGGCTGGCCGTTGAGTTCGCGGCGGATCGAGCGCGCGAGATACCGCCCCTGTTGCATCGCGACCGGAGCGGTGCCGGGGAGTGGCTTGCCGGTCTGGTGGGTGAACACGGCCTGATCGCCGGCGACGAACACGTGGCGATGGCCCGGCACCGACAGGTCGGGCTCGACGACGACGCGGCCCTGGCGATCGACATTGAGGCCGGCGGCTTTCCCGAGCGGCGAGGCCTGCACGCCGGCGGCCCAGAGAATCGTGGCGGCGCGGATCCGTTCGGTGCCGATCTCGACGCCGTCTCCGTCGATCCTGGTCACCGCGCTGCGGACCCAGACCTGCACTCCCAGGTGCTCGAGGTCGCGCGTGGCGCGGGCCGCCTGCTGGTCGCTGAACATCGGCAGGATTTTCGGGCCCGCTTCGATCAGAATCACCCGTGCCTGGGTGGCGTCGATGTTGCGAAAGTCTTTGGCGAGGGTAAAGCGGCTCATTTCGCCGATCGCGCCGGCCAGTTCCACGCCGGTCGGTCCGCCGCCGACCACGACAAACGTGAGCAGCCGTTTGCGGTCTTCGGGAGAGTTGCTGCGTTCGGCTTCCTCGTACGCCGAGAGGACTCGCCTGCGGATTTCGGTCGCCTGCTCGAGGCTTTTGAGCCCCGGCGCGAACTCTTCCCACTCATCGTGGCCGAAGTAACTGTGCCGCGCTCCGCAGGCCAGGATCAGGTAATCGAAGGGGAGCTCGGCGAAGTCAGCGACCGCCAGCTTGCGATCGAAATCGAGCGAACTGATCTCCCCCTGGAGCACGCGGATATTGCGATATTTTGACAGCAGGCTGCGGATCGGGGCGGCGATATCGGCCGGGCTCAAGCCCGCCATCGCCACCTGATAGAGGAGCGGCTGGAAGAGGTGGTGGTTGGTGCGGTCGACAAGCGTCACCTCGATGCCGCTGACATTTCCCAGGCCCTTCGCGGCATTCAAGCCGGCAAAGCCTCCACCAATGATCAGGACATGTGGCATCAGGTGCGGCCCGTCGGTTGGGATTGAGACATGTGTGTTGCAGTTACTCGGCCTTGCGCGGTTTGGCAGCCGCCCGCGCGATTTTTTCGCCGATGAGGGCGATCTTGTGGTCTTTGAGCCGCTTCTCATTGAGCCAGTAGGGGCTCGTGATCTCCTTGAAGGCGTGGATCGCGGCCTGGATTCCTTCGGCCCAGGCGACGGCGATCAGCTTGATGTCGCCGTGCACGTCGCCGACGGCGAAGATCCCGCGCCGGCTGGTTTCGAAATAGGGATCGACGGCGATGCTGCCGTCGTCGTTGAGCACGAGTGCGAGACGTTCGAACGTGTCTTTGGCCGAGAGGAACCCGATCTGCACGATCGCCAGCGAACAATTGAGTTGCCCGCCACCGGTTAAATCGAGTTGCATCTCGTCGCCGGCAAATCTGGCCGCGGTGATTTCGGTGGAGAGTCGGATTCGACCTCCAGTATCGCGGATGCTGGCCAGAGTGTCGGCCTTGCCGATCGGTGTAGCCTCGCGAACGATCAGATCAACGAGCCCTCCGCGGGCCAGAACCATCAAGGCTGCATCGAGCGCCGAATCGCCCCCGCCGACGACGGCAACGCGACGTCCTTCGTAGTCGCCGATCTTGGGGACTTTGTAATGGACGTTCTTCGACTGCAATTCATCGAGCACGGGCAGCCGGCGGGCGTAGTGCAACAGGCCGCAGGCGATGAGCGCCTTGCGGCACAGATAGCTCCCCTTGCTGGTCACGATCCGCTTGAGAGGATCTTCAGAGACGATCTGATCTGTGTCTTCGATCGTTACCAGCTCTTCGTTGAAACGGAACTGCACGAGCGCGTCGACTGCCTGGCGGTAGGTGCGCTGCGACAATTCCTCGCCGGTGATGCCGTCGGGCATCCCCGGAATGTCGACGATCCGTTTGTCGGCATAGAGGAACTGGGGCTGGCCGCCGGCGCGATCCTTGGCTTCGATCACGAGGGTCGTGAGGGCGCGGTGGGCGGTCGTCAGGCTGGCTGCCAGGCCCGCCGGTCCGGCGCCGATGATGACGACGTCCCAGTACGGGAGATGCTCAAAGTCCAGGTCGGCCTCGAGCTGGGTCACCTTAAAATCGGACATGATCGAACCTTTGCGCAATTGACGATCGGCACTGTGCGCTGGGGATTTTAGTGGTGCGCGGGAAAGTTATGTAGCGTGGGGCGGGGAGTTGCGAACGAATGGCTTGCCGGGATAGTCGTCTTTCGCTCTGCGAAAGAACGCGTATTTCTCGTTCCCAAGCTCCGCTTGGGAATGCACCGTGCGAAGCTCCTGCTTCGAGTACTTTCATGTCATTTGCCCGACCGACTCGCGCCACCGCAGGCCGGTCCCCATGTCCCCGTTCGTGCTGCTGGATCGTCAAAACCGAGTATCCGTACTTCATGAACTGCACGATCGTCGACTGGCTGCCGGTGTTCAAGCTGCTGGAGGCCGTCGACATCGTCTCCGACTTGTGGCGTTGTTCACAATGCCAGCGCGCGGTCTGGAACTGTTCGGCTACATGACACGCGAAGCGGGAGCTTCGCACGCGGCGTTCCCAAGCGGAGCTTGGGAACGAGGGAAGAAACGCCGTTTCGTGGAGCGAAAGACGACTATCGCGGCGAATAAAACGGGATCACCTGATTGACGCTCTGGAAGAAGAGGAATGACGTTGCCAGATTGAACAGGAGAGTCAGCGCGAACATCGCCCGGCGTGGCCAGCCGGTGGGGCGCAGGTGCAGCGTCGCCGCCACGGCGATTCCCTGGGTCAGGAAGAAGAGCATCTGCCAGCCTTGCACTCGGCCGATTGCAATCCCGAAGACGTATTCGTGCGCCAAGGCCGAGGCAGCAAATGTCAGGAGCGTGGCCCGCACGGGATGATGCAATCCACCGGCGGGGCGGAATGCGTACTCGGCGAAGTACTGCTGCGCGGGTCGATTCCAGCGTCGCCAGAAATCGGCGGGAGTGGGGGCGGTGGCGGGAGAAGTCATCGGATCGAGCGCCGTACATCCGAGCAGCCGCAAGGCCACCGTGCCGACGTTGCCGAATGACACGACCAGGACATACAGAGCGATGACTTTGGCGCAGTGCTCCAGCACAAAGGGAGTGCCGGACCAGTCATACGACTGGACGATATAAAACAGAGCCACCCCGAGCCCAAAGCAGGCGAGTCCCAACGGGACACGGCGCCAGTCCTGGTCGCGAGGCTGCGGCGGCGGAACGAGTCGCAGCACCAGCCAGCATGGGTTGGGGAGCCACGTCGCGTAAAACAGAAACCCACGCTGTCTCGCAAGATCGGCGGATCGGAAAGAATCGTACAATTTGACGAGGATGGCAATCGCGACCATTACAGCTATCTGTCGCAGCCCGGTCGAACCGAGTGGCACGAGGCAGGGCGACAGGGCGACGATGGCAGTGCAGACAACCCACGCCAGCATGCGAACGAGGCCGCGCAGTCGCAGTGCTGGATAGAAGGCCAGCGCCGCCAGGTGAGCAACGACAATTGCCGCGGCGAGAAATATCATCGTGAGATGACTTGAATCTTACTGGCACTCGAAGGGGAGGGTAAAGTGCCTACCCGATCCGGCGGGTGGTCCAGACGGTGACGCCGGCGGTGGCGAGCAAGGCCCACAGCGCCAGGCTCGATTTCCAGACCAGGCCGCGGTGGTCGTCGGCAGTGCCGGCCAGGCGGTAGCCTTCGTGGCGCCGTGGCGGGACGTCACCCAATAGCTCCCGCCGGCCGCGCAGCCAGTTGAGCGACGCGACGAGGAAGCCGGAATTTGCACGGGCCTCGGGGCCGGTCAACATGCGGTTGGCGGCAAACTCGGCATCGCCGACCACGACCAGGGACGGCGCGGCGCCGTCTCCCAGCCGGCGTTCGACGGCGACCGCCATCGTCACAGGTCCGTCGGTATCGTTCGTACCACCAGGTTCGGGAGCGGTTCGCGAATGAAGGTCACCCTCGGCCCAGGCCCGCGGCGCGGGATGCGACAACAATAATGGCGTGACCGTAGTCGGTTGCGGACGCAATCCGGTCGATAACCTGAGACTGCGGCACTCGAAGAGCGTCAGCGGTACATTCGGGAGCGAACGGACCAATGGATGCTCGCCGGAGGCGGACAGGCCTTGCGACGCGGCGTCGATCGATCCGGTGAAGCCGCGTGTAATGATCCGGTCATTGCCGACCTCTACGCCGAATTCCGAGAGCAGTTCTTCGAGCCCAGTCGGGGCCGGTTGCCCCGTTTGCGAATTGTAATTGAGATCAACCAGCAGCAGCCCCTTGCCTCCCTGACGCAGATAACTGACGAAACGATCGGCCGCGGCAGTGCTCCAGCGCTGCTGGCTGCCAGCCACGATCACTACGTCGGCATCGGCGGGGACGCGCGGTGTGGCGTCGAGGTCGAGGGATTGGAGCTGGCAATCGAGTTCGCGGAGCTGGCTGGCGAGGGCTCCCAGACCGCGCCGACTGTCAGCGTCGGCATCTTCCAGCACGAGTTCCCCGTGCCCGGTGACAACATAGAAGAGTGCCTGCTTTTGTCCCGACGTGAGCCGGGCAATGGCTGCCGCCAGCGCCTGCTCGCCGAAGAACTCAGCGACCATTCCGCGTCCGCCGTCGGCACTGCGGAATTCGGCGAGGTCGCGTGCGGCCAGGATCTCGTGGCCGGCGCCGGCACCAGATCCAAATGTTAACAGTACACACGGGGGGACGACGTCGGGGAATTGCCGCACCAACTCCCGGGCTGTTTCATTTCCCTCGGGGTCGAGTTCCTGAACCTGCACGAGGGGCTGCAACTGCCGGCACGATTCGAGCAGGTCGCGGAACATCAGCGCGGCACTGCGAAAGTTGCGCTCGCCTGCCGTTTTGGGAATCTCAGGAGCGAGCAAGGTGACGCTGAGCGGTGTCTGGACTGACGCCAGCAGGTTGCGGGTCTGCGGTGCCAAGGTGAACGTACCGCGGCGCGTGAGGTCGATCTGAGCCGGCAGGCCGTAGATCACGACGCCGTTGATCGCCACCAGGAGCGCGAGGAACAAGCCGCCGCGCAGGATGGCTCTCTTGCTAGGCCGCACGGCGGCGGGTCGTTCGCAGTTCGAATTGGCGCGATTAATCGTCATTCAGTTTGTCACGACTCTGCGGTCATCAGTATCCGCACATCTTGGTCTGAACCGAAATCAAATCTTCTCCCTCCCCCCGTTGTGGGGGAGGGCCGGGGTGGGGGGTCGAGCACCGAATGACGCTCCCACCCCCATCCTGACCTTCCCCCATCGAGGGGGAAGGAATTCTGTTACCGCAATCAGAAACGTGGTTCATAGCGTGTCGAACTACATAGGCCTCAGTTGTCATCGCCGCGGCGGCAAGCGGCCGCCGCAGACCAGATCAGGATGGCCGCAACAGTCAGGTGTCCGGCGATCAGCGGTGGTTCAATCACGCCGCGGCTGAATCGTTCCACGTGTCCCCAGCAGGAGAGGGCCGAGACGAAACGAATCGACTCGGGGGGAAAGCCCCAGTATTCAAGCATTCGCGGCGCCATTCCGATCAGCAGCAGGAGGCCCATGGCCAGAAACGAGAGGAGTGCCGCCGAGGCAGGTCGCCGGCAGAGCGCCGAACAGACCAGGCCAATCGCAACGAACGTCGTGCCGACAGCGGCCAAGCCCACGCAGCCAGCCAGCACGGGACCAAAGTCGAAGTCGAGTCCGGGCCCGATCGTTGTGATCGAACCGTTCCACCAGCGGAGGACCACGAGGTAATAAAGCCACGGGACGAGGCAGGTGAGCAGCAGACACCAGGTGGCTGCAAATTTGCCCAGCACGATCGCCAGGGGGGAAATGGGTGCAGTGGCGAAATGTTCCCACCGGCCGCTGCGGCGTTCGTCGGCGATCGTATTCATCGACAGCAGCGGCACCAGCAGCGAGCAGCCACCGATCAGAAACAGATTTGGTCCGAGAAACTGGGCGATCGGGTCGTCCACGGCCCGGAGCGCGATCGATTGTCCGCGCGAGAGCAACGTGACGAGCCACGAGAAACTCCAACAGGCCGTCAGCGCGGCTCCCAGGAGGAGCACGTAACCTGATGGGCGGCGGAAAAACGCTTTGAGTTCCCAGCCCCACACGATTGCCGACAATCGAGCCAGATCACAGAACTCGGTCATGAATGCAAATCGTCGGCCGCCGGTGCGGAGCGTCGCATGCGGCTGAAGGAGTGGCGCAGGCCGATCAACGTGCGGGAGTCTATCGCGTGCGGCGAACATCAGGCCGCCTCCCGGTGAACTGGTCCGGCGAATCGGACGAAATGATCTTCCAAAGTTTCGGTTGTGCGCCTGAGTTCCCGGAGCCCCCAGCCGCGACTTACGCACTCGGCCGCCGCCAATTCGCGGGCGCGGTCGTCGGTGCCGGTTACTGCGAACACGTTCGATTCGTCTGTTCGGGTGACGAACTGGACTATCGTCACCTGTGGGAGGCCTGCCAGCATCTCGTGGCAGGCCGACTGGGGGCCGACTATCTCGATTTCGAATCGAGTGGTCGATTTGAGATCGGTGATGGGCATGTCGGAAACGAGTTTGCCGCGCAGGAGGATGAGGACCCGGTCGCACAGCCCTTCGGCCTCGGCGAGCAAATGTGTCGAGAGGAGCACGACGCATTCACCCGCCAGACCCGCGAGCAGTTCCCGCGTCAGTCGAATCTGGAGCGGATCGAGCCCGATCGTTGGTTCGTCAAAGAGGAGCACGGGGGGCCGGCCCAGGAGGGCGTCGGCCAGTCCCACGCGGCGGCGAAAGCCGTGCGAGAGCCGGCCGATCAGCCGGCGACGGACCGGAGCAAGCTGGCAGGCTGCGAGGCAGCGGTCGAGTTCCCTCTGGCGATCGCGCCGGGGGATGCCTTTGAGCTGTGCACGAAAGGCGAGGTATTCGTCGATGCGTGCGTCGTTCAGCCCCGGAGGCGTGTCCGGGAGATAGCCGATCTGTCGGCGGACGCCGTTGGCGTCGGAGACACAATCAAACCCGGCGACCGACACCGAACCTGCCGTGGGTTGCAGGTAAGTCGCGAGGATTCTGAGGAGGGTCGACTTGCCGGCGCCATTCGGCCCAATGAGGCCAACGATGCCGCGGGGAGCAGTCTCGAAGCTGACGCGATCGAGCGCGCGGAGCGTCCCGAAACTCTTCGTGAGATCGCGGACGACAATCGACATGCCCGTTCCTTCCCTGGAACACCAGACCCCGCAGCGTGGCGAATCATACGGGCATTTTGCAGACCAATCAATGTGAGTATCGGGCCGGGAAGCGTTGGGTTTGCACCGGTTGAGTGGTGGCGGGATATAAGCCGGGGGTGGCCCGGCCGTGTGCAAAGCACCGGCCGGGTCGCGAAGCGACAAGATTCGACATCATGTGGGTGCAACTGGTCTCTTGATGGTGCTATGCGAAAAGAATCTGGACAGGCGATTCATTTCCGATCGGGAACGCGGATGGCGCCGAATCTTGTCGCTTCGCGACCCGCCCGCCCTGACGGGACGGACGGGCCACCCGCGCAATTGGTCAATTGCTTTGCACGCAGGCCGGAATCGCACAACGGATTCGGCCACAACGAATGCGCCCGTTGCCGCCGACTGCCGTCATCGCGGCGTCGGCGGGATCAGCGCGAGGACTTCACCGACTGCCGCCAGGACGCGGTCGTGCAATAGGCCGTTGGTGGCCACGATTCCCTGGTTGGCAGACAGCTCGCGGCCAATCGAAAAATCGAGCGGTTTGCCCGAGACGTCGGTGACGCGACCCCCTGCTTCCTGGGTGACGATCACGCCGGCGGCGTGGTCCCAGACCTTCTCGCGGTAATTGCGGTTCAGGCTGTGCCGCAGGTAGAGCGACGTTTCACCGCGCGCGACGACGGCGTACTTCGCCTGACTGTCGAGCCGATCGGGAGCGTGGCGAATACCGACCCGCTCGACGACCTGGGCTGTGAGGTCGTGATTCTTGTCGCTCGATTCGACCCGTTCGCACCAGCGGGCCAGCGCCGGGTCGGCGTTCGGCGACACATGGATCCGTTCGCGGCCGGTAATTTCATTCTCGAGCCCCAGGTCGATGCGCTCGGCTCCCTGGCCGTGCACGGCGGCGTAAATCTGCCCCCTGGTGGACGCGCCGGCCAGCGGCGCTTTGTCGAGCGCGCCCGGTAAGTTCGGGCAAGCCAGGACGCCGACCAGGATTTCTCCCCGTTCGACAAGGGCCAGCGCGATGGCGTATTGCTCTTTCCGCAGAAATCCTTTGGTGCCGTCGACGGGGTCGAGGATCCAGTAGCGGCGTTCCGGATCGAGCGGATGCTGGCCGCGCTCGATCCAGTCGAGGACCTGCGCCGGCGCGGGATGCTCGCTGCGCACACGGTGCACGTGCGCCGTCACGTTGGCGAGCAGGTCGGCCCACGCCGGCTCCCGCAACTCGCTGCTTCCTTCTTCGGCCATCAGCGGGTCGTGGGGATACTGGGCTTCGAGAGCGGCGCTCACGACCGCCTGCACGGCGAGGTCGGCGACGGTGACCGGCGTGCGGTCCTGCTTGTCCCACCGGCCGGGGACGATTTCCCCCTGCACGTCGCGGCAGATCTGGACCGCCGAGCGCACGGTCTCGACGGCAAAACTCAATTCGTCGGCAAACATCGTCATTCAGATTGCGAAATCGACCTTGCGGCCGAGGATGCGGTCAATCAGCTCTTGCGGCAGGTCGACCGCAACGTCAGTTCCCCGGTCGAGATCGGTGGGATTGATCCCACAGTACATGGCCCAGGGGCCGAGGTGCCGCCAGCGGCCGGCGCGCTTGGGTTCTTCGGGGAGGACTGGCGTCGTGCAGCGGTTGCAGCCGATCGTGGCGTAGCCCTGCTTGTGCAGCGGATTGGTGATGACCGAATGCTCGGCGATGTAATCGGTCAATTGCTGATCGGTGAAATTCGCCAGCACATTGATGCGCAGGCAGTTCATCTTGGGATCGACTGCCAGAATCGGCACCTTGCTGCGTTTCTCGCCGTCACCGCGGCGCAGGCTGCCGACGAGCGCGTCGTACTGGCCCTTGCGCTTCATGAGCGGGGCGCTTTTACGCAATTCGCAGCATTGGGCCTGGCCATCGGGGGTCAGATAGAGAACGCCCAGTTTCTCGGTTTGGGCTTCCATCGACTCGTCGGGGGTCAACGTGATGATTTTGAGACCATACGTCTGGATCAATTTGTCGCGCGTGGCGAGGGTCTCAGGAAAGAGCACTCCCGTATCGACGAACAAAACGTCGAGGTTCACTTTGGCTGCGGTGGACATGTGGCATACCACGCACCCGGCACGCTGCAGGGCCGAGAGAATGGCCACGCGCGTACCGAAGGTGGTCCTGGCCCACTGCAAGAGCTCCGCCGGACTTCGCGCCTCCATGCTGGCATTCAAATCGGCCAGATCGGCCTGACTCAAAGACGCCATTCCCCGCCTCTCCCGTGAAAGAGCTGAACGAACCGTGAAAAATCGAGTGTAGCAGACGTGCCGTGGAGGTAAAGCCACAGCATTCAGCGGTGATGGCGACGGTTGAGGCGTAAGGGCGGAAGCGTCAAACCCCGCCGGGAAACTGGCGGGGTTTTTGTTTGCGCTGGTAGAATCAGCGACATGGCCAAAGGAAAGAAGAAATCTGAAAAGGCAGCGCTAAACGCCCTGAAGCGACGAATTGTGGAGATTGTCGCCCGTGATTGCCCGGATTGCGAAGTCGTATTCGTCGGCCAACAAAGCCGCGCCGCGCTGGCGGCCCGCACTTTGGGGTATCGACTACGGGATCGCGCGACCGGACGCTTTCGAACGAACATCCAGTGGATTAAATAGGCTGCCTTAAAACTCAGCAGCCCTTGATAGCGCGCTTGGGCTCAAGAATCTGAAAAGACCGCACTATCCATTTCCGACAGCAATTCGCGGTCGAATTCGCCGCGTCGTCCGTCTCCTGGTTTCCTGCATTTCTGGCTTCCTCATTGTCCCTGGGAAGCATTCAACCGTCATGCGCGGGCGTGGGATGTTCGCTGTGACCGTGTCTTGGGGGACTTCTACGGCGGAAGTCTTGTAGACGCTCCCATCGACAGGGAGATGCAGCGAGAGGTACCCAGGAAAGACAGAGACTCGCGACTGCGTTCAGCGATCCTGAAACCGCAGTTTCAGTTGATCCCGGATGGCGCCGAATCTTGTCGCTGCGCGACCCCGCCGCCCTGAACGGGACGGCCGGGCCACCCACGCCCATGGATGGTGACCGCGTTTGCCGATCCCTATTCCTTTGCGTCCCACCACCAGCGGCCTTCGGGGAGGGCGGGCTTCTTCCCGCGGCGGGCGACAGTGTCGAGAGCCGCGTCTTCGCGGGCCAGCGACTTGTCGCGAGCGATCGCCAGAATGTCACCCTGCACACCGCCGGCGACCTGCACGACGATGTCCTTTCCGCCGTAGACCCGGTGGTTCATCACCGATTCGACGACAGTCGGGGCGGCAACAGCAGCGGGCTGATAAGCGCCACCCGATGCGAATGCTCCCAACTCCCAGTCGGCACGCTCATGCAGCCCTTCCTGACGGCACACGGCGGCGACGAGTGCCATGTCGAAGATGTTCCGCAGGTCGGCGAAAACGTGATCGCGCTGCGCCAGTTCGTTGTAGTGCTTGGTAAAATTCTCGGCGAACTTGCGGTTGACCGGTTCTGAGACGCCGGTCGGCACATGCTGGCCTCTCGAATTCACGAACTGGTTCTCGGACTGGACCAGGACCGACGAGTCCTGAATTTCGAAAAAGCTGCGATCGGGATTGTGGGCGATGCCACCGTACTTCATCGTCAGCCACCAGCGAAGCGCTTCGAGTGGTGCGCCTTTGACCTGGCCAGCCGCCTTCAAGAGGTCAAAATAGCTGGGAATCTGCTTGCCGCCGTCGAGCTTCGCGACGCCGATCAGCTTCATCCGGTAGTCGGCTTCAACGAGCACCTGGGCGACGCGCGTGTTGCCCGGAACGCCGATGACGACGACGTCCTGGAGGCCGAGCCGCTGCTGGAGATCAGACAGCCATTTGTTGCGAGCCGAAAGTCCCGGGGGAAGTGGCGATTTGTTGGAGACTTCGACGAAGTCTTTGACTTCTTTGAGATTCGCGTCGCGAGTGTTGATCGAGCATCCGAGTTCTCCCTTCCCGCCCGGGGCGAACGTGCGGAGCACGACGACGAAATCGTCGAGGTGCAGTAGGGGGCGGGACGTTTCGCGGCCGACCGGGCGGCCCGATTCGTCGTAGTTCCAGCCTTCGGCCGGCCCGGCGATGACGATTTCGTGATCGTCGGGATAGACGAAGATGTGTTTGATCTGCGTCAGGCCGGCGAGCCTGCGCATCGTTTCGAGGATTGGGCGTCCAGTTTCGAGCCGTTCGCCCACAGCCCGCTCCAGACGTTTGAGCGAGACGAGGCGCATGCCGCTGGGACGGGCGAGGTCTTCGTTGAGATCAGCCGAGCGCGCCCGGCCGCCGAGCGATTCGAGTGCGCCGGTTTTTTCTTCTTTCGTCAATTGCCGCATCAGGCCGTTGGGGTCGACGTAGACACCGGTTCGGTACGGCATCATCGAGCCGGGGCCGCTCAGATCTTCCCAGGAGTCGGGCTGGACGGTGGTCGAAATCAGATTCATCAGGGACGTGAAGTCGGCCTGCACGCCGCCGCCGGAAGCGCCGCGCTGCCGGACGATTTCGCCACGGGTTAAAGATCGCACTTCGCGATTGGGAATACGGCTGGCGGTTGCTTCGGCTCCCTGGAGTTCGCCGGCGTCGCGCTGGGCATTGACGATCTGTTTGAGGTATCCAACGCGCTGCGTCAGATCTTCGATTCCTGCCGCATCATCAACAGCGGGTCCATATTCGCCGGCAGCGAGCCGGGCAGCGAGCAAATTGCCGTCAACCGCACGATTGCGGGCCGTCGCAGCAGCCTGCGGAGCTGGCGCGCGCGCCCTGGCAACGCTGCGATCGGGTGCCGGCCGGTCTTGCGCCGCGAGCGGCGGGAGTGAACCGACGAGAAACAGCGCCACCGCGCTCATGAATGAGGCGACGCGCGCAAACTGTGGGACCGAGACGCTTCGCATGACAGACTCCTCTTCGAGGTCACCGATACCGGCCCACAGTGCTGGTACTGGATTTCTACTAGTGAGCATCGTCTGCCAAAGTCGTTTCGTCAAGAAAAAACCCGAAATTTCTCGGGAAAAACCGGGGTCGGGTCATTGACAATTGGGTAAACCGCGAGTTAACTACCACCACAGGTGCCCTCATTGCAGGCGCAGAATACACGTTCGATCCCCAGATTTCAGGAGGTGGAGATGGCCGCAGCGAAGCCCAGGTCAATCAGCAAGTCGGAAATTCTCAAGACGTTGTCCGAGACGACGGAGCTCAGCAAGAAGCAGGTTGCGAGCGTTCTGGACGCAATCGCCGGACTGGTCGGAAAGAACATCAGTAAGAAGGGCCCCGGCGTGATCGCGTTGCCCGGACTGGTCAAGATCAAGGTTGTCAACAAGCCTGCTCAGCCGGCCCGCAAGGGAGTCATGGTGCTGGGTCAGCTTCGCGATCTGCCGGCCAAGCCGGCTTCGCGCAAAGTACGCGTTCTACCCCTCAAGGCTCTCAAGGACATGGCCAAGTAATTCCTGGCGCGTGCCTCAGCGATCCGTCGCAGCACGAGGCGTCGATTGGCCGGCTTGAAAGGGGCGGTCAACTGAAGATTTTCAGCGTCGGCAGGGCGGGATCGACGTCGGGCCGATCCGGGTCGTAGAGAACTCTGGAGTTTCCGGGAGGGCGAGACTTCTACCGAGCGGCGAAAGCATTCGCAGTTCGGGAAGTCTCGCCCTCCCGATGTTTTTTATCCCGCCACACGCTGTCCGCGGGGAGCAGCAGATGACGGCCCCCGATGGATCGTTGGAAACCGGGTCCGGCTACGAACCTTCTCGCGCCGGCCCTCCCTCTGTTCCACACGCTGCGAATTTCTCCGAAGAGCTGCGCCTGCGCGCAGCGGCTGGTTATCGACACGCGCGGTCGGCACTGCTGGCAGAACGAAATGCCCAGGGGCATTGGGAAGGCCAACTGTCGACCTCGGCGCTCTCGACGGCCACGGCAGTCATGGCGCTCGAAATGGTCCGCCGGGGACGGGCCCATCGCGATTCCGGCGCGAGTTCCAGCCCACAGGCATCGAGCCCGCAGCTCGAGCCGCTGATCGAACAGGGACTGCGCTGGCTGGCGGCACATCAGAATGCCGATGGCGGCTGGGGCGACACGCTGCAGAGCTTCAGCAATATCTCGACGACGATGTTGTGTCACGCGGTGTTTCATGCCGCCGCGCCCGGCGGCGAGTTTGCGGCAGCGGTCAGTTCCGCGGCTGCATCTATTGAACGGGCCGGTGGGATCGCCGCGCTCCGCGCCCGCTATGGAACCGACAAGACGTTTTCGATTCCGATTCTCACGCACTGCGCGCTGGCCGGCCTCGTGGCCTGGCGGGATGTGTCGCCGCTGCCGTTCGAACTGGCCTGCGTTCCAGCGAATTTCTACAAGTGGATCCGCCTGCCGGTGGTCAGCTATGCGTTGCCGGCGCTGATTGCCATCGGCCAGGTGCGGCATCATTTCCTGAAGCCGAAGAACCCGCTTGTGCGCTGGCTGCGCGACCGGGCGAAAGAGAAAAGTCTGGCGCTGCTCGAAAAAATCCAGCCGACGAGCGGCGGCTTCCTCGAAGCCACGCCGCTGACGAGCTTTGTGACGATGAGCCTGGCGGGGATGGGCCTCGCTGAGCATCCCGTCGCGCGGCGCGGCGTCGATTTTATCGTTCGTTCGGTCCGTCCCGATGGGAGTTGGCCGATCGACACCAATCTGGCGACATGGGTCACGACGCTGGCGGTCAATGCCCTGGGCCCCGAGTTGCCCGCCGAGGCGGCGCCGCCAATCCTCGAGTGGTTGCTTGGCCAGCAGTATCGCGACGTCCACCCCTATACGAATGCCGACCCCGGAGGCTGGGCCTGGACTGATCTTTCGGGAGGCGTTCCCGACGCCGATGACACGCCAGGCGCGATTCTCGCACTCCTGACACTGGCGGGGCAGGCCGGAAGGAATCAGCGGTCCGCCGAATCGAATTCGGCATCCTACCGAAAGATCAGCGATGCGATCATTGATGCCGCGACCCGCGCTGTCAAGTGGTTACTCGATCTTCAGAATGGGGACGGCGGCTGGCCCACGTTCTGCCGGGGCTGGGGGACTTTACCGTTCGACCGCAGCGCCCCCGACCTGACGGCGCATGCCCTGCGCGCCGTGCATGCCTGGCTGGCGGTGATCGCGACGCAAGCACATCGCGATCGAGAATCGCGGCTGGCCGCCCGAGCCCGCCGGGCCAGCGCACGCGGATTTGACTATCTCGGTCGAGTCCAGCGTCCCGACGGTTCGTGGCTCCCCCTGTGGTTTGGAAATCAGCATGCGACCGACGACGAAAACCCGACGTATGGCACGGCCCGCGTCGTCGCGGCGTTTCGTGATTGCGGTGCGGCCGAACACCCCGCGTGCGGGCGTGCTCTGAAGTGGCTGGCAGCGGCTCAGAATTCCGACGGTGGCTGGGGCGGAGCGCCGGGAATTATTTCGACTATTGAAGAAACAGCACTGGCCCTGGATGTGTTGATTTCCATGGACCGGACCGGGCAGGTGCCTCCCCAGGTGACGGAAAATGGGGTCGTCTGGCTCTTGGCGCAGATCGATCAGGGAAAACTGATGGAACCGTCGCCAATCGGTTTCTATTTCGCTAAGCTATGGTATTCAGAAAAACTGTACCCGTTGATCTTCACGACGGCAGCGCTGCGCCGGGTTGAGGAAGGAACGCGAATTGACGATTTCATCCAGTGAGTTCGACAACCGCGAGTACGACGGCGAGGCGACGGCCGTCGAGACGCTTTCTGCCGGGCCAACGGAAACGCGTGATCGCGAACCCGATACAGTCCCCCGCAAGCGCGAGAAGGTGCGCCGCAGCACGAGCCACCTCAAGGCGGTGCCCGAGGCGCTGCCGCACCGCGAACGGCTGAAAAACGCGGCCGAAGCCTACGCCCGAACGCTCGACACCAGCCATCCGTTTTCCAAGGACGAACTGGAACGGCATGGCCGCAAACTGCTGGAGCAACTCGGTGAGCCGGAGCAATATCTCGGCTTTGCGATGGTGATGGTCGGGAATTTCTTCTGGAAGCGGCAGTTTCTGGCGGTGCCGTTTCATCGGCGGATGCTGCTGTTGCCGCATTGTCTGAAGCACGCCGCAGGGTGCCCGGCCGACTACGACGAATTCGGCCTCGATTGTGAAAAGTGTGGCGCCTGCTCGATCGCCGATTATAAAACGCGGGCCGAGCAGCTCGGTTACAAGGTGCTCGTCGCCGAAGGATCGCCCATCGTCCTGAAAATTATCGTCTCAGGGCATATCGACGGTATTCTGGGGGTGGCCTGCCTCAACGTGCTGGAAAAGGCGATCGACAAAGTCCTGATCGCCGGCGTTCCGTCGTATGCCATCCCGCTGCATTCGGGCGACTGCAAGAACACGACGCTCGACGAGTCGTGGGTCTGGGATGTGCTCGATAAGTACGAAGAGCCCCAGGCGGCTCCGACGACCAGCTACGTCCCGCTGATGCGGGCCTCCAATGAGCTGTTTGACGTGCATTTCGACCGCCTGCTGCCGCGCGTCCGCAGCAAGGGAACGTCTGACGATCTGAAGTCGCCCCTGTCGGCGACCGAAGCGATTGCTTACGACTGGTTGCAGCACGGTGGAAAGCGATTTCGCCCGTTCATCACGCTGGCGGCGTACGATGCGGCCCGCGGCGGCGCGATTGCCGCGGCTGGCGCCGGAAACACACCCACCGATTTTCCCGACAGCGTCTGCCGGGTGGCGATGGCGATCGAGGCGTTCCACAAGGCATCGCTCGTTCACGACGACATCGAAGACGACGATCAGTACCGCTACGGACGCGAAACCCTGCACCGGAGCCACGGCCTCGGAGCGGCGATCAACGTCGGGGATCATCTGATCGGGTTAGGCTACCGGCTCGTCAGCTCCATTCGGGAAGCTGCCGGCGCCGAGGCCGCCGCCGACATTGCCGACCGCATGGCGGCCGCGCACGTCAAGCTGTGTGACGGGCAGGGGGCCGAAATGCACTGGCATGCTTCCCCCGGACAGGTGCTGAAACCTCTGGACGCGCTTCAGATTTACGCGCTCAAGACGTCGCCGGCCTTCGAAGCGGCGCTCTACGCTGGCTTGCGTCTGGCAGGACCGATTCAGCCTTATGAAGAGCTGATCCCCGTTTTCACCCGACACTTAGGCGTCGGGTTCCAGATCCTCAATGATCTTCAGGACTGGCAGGAAGACAACCACAATAAACTGGTCGCGGGCCAGGATGCCGCCGCATTGCGGCCGACGCTGCTCCTGGCTTTGGCATACGAAGCCGCCGACCAGGCCGGGCGCGCCGAGCTCGATGCGATTGTCGCCGACAAAGGGTCGCCCGCGCTGCGTGCCGGACGGCTCAGGCGCGTCTACGAGCAGTTTGGCGTCTACGATCAGGCGCACGCCCTGGTGGAAAAGTCGCGGGCCAGGGCCGAGGCGCTGGCCGACGAAGTCCAGCCCGACTCGTTGCGGCAGCTCCTGTACTTTCTGGTCGACATGGTGCTGGCGGAAGAATCGACCGAACCGGCGATCGCCTCGGGTCAGCCACTCGTTTCGCTGTCGATCGTGGCGGGGAGCTGAATTCCGAACGGGCAGGGGCCCGTTCGAGGCATCAATTGGCCAGTTCAGTTCAGTTTGCAGCGCCCCGGGGAATTGCCGAGTGCCTACCGCCGTCCTGTTGATTGCCCACGGCAGCCGCCGCCCCGAGGCGAATCACGATCTGGCCCGCCTGGCCGAAGCGATCCGAGCCCGCGAACTCTATCCGATCGTGGAAACGGCCTACCTGGAACTGGCCGAGCCGGCCATTTCCGCTGGCGGGGAAGCCTGCGTCGCGGCCGGGGCGACCTCTGTCAAGTTGCTCCCCTACTTTCTGTCAGCGGGGGCGCATGTGGTTGACGATCTGGAACGCCATCGGCAGGAGCTGACCGAGCGCTTTCCGGGAGTCACGTTTGAACTCTGCCCTCCGCTGGGGCTGCACCCGCTGATGATCGAGATCGTGCTCGAACGGCTGAAGTCAGAACTGTCGCAAATGAAATAGATCGAGCCGGCGACTGGCCTCCCGCCGGAATGCGAGAATCCACAATCGGGAATCATCACTCATGAGCAACGTTCGCAACTTCGGCGCGGCTGGTGACGGCCAGCGCGATGATACGCAGGCGATCGAGCACGCGCTCCACGACGGCGACGGATTGCTGGAATTTCCCCGCGGCATCTACCGCATCACCCGTCCGATCTCCGTGCGGTTGAAGGAATCCGGCCCGGTGGCGGTGCGCGGCGCCGGGGGGACGGCACGGATCGTGATGGCGGGCGCCGGTCCGGCGTTCGTCCTGGAAGCCACGCATACGACGACTGCCGATCCAACGGGGTTTCGTCCCGAGGAATGGCTGCGCGAGCGGATGCCGACGATCGCAGAGATTGAAATCACAGGGGCGCATCCCGAAGCCGACGGCATTCGCATTGTCGGTGTCATGCAGCCCACGATCGCCGGCGTCCTCATTCGCGAGGTGCGGACGGCCATTTCGATTCAACAGCGGGCCCGCAACGTCCTCGTGAGCCACTGCCACATCTACAACAATACCGGAGTCGGGATTCACCTCGACCGGGTCGATCTGCATCAGACGATCATCACCGGCTCGCACATCAGCTACTGCCGGCTCGGAGGCATTCGGATCGAAGGGAGCGAAATCCGCAACCTGCAGATTACCGGCAACGATATCGAGTACAACAACAATCGCTCGCACAAGGTCCCGGGGGCTGACGCCGAGCCGACGGCTGAGGTCTACATCGATTGCCGCGGCGGCACCGTTCGCGAAGGAACGATCTCAGGCAATACATTGCAGGCGACGTACAGCCCCGGCGGCGCGAATATCCGCTTCATCGGCGCTGCTCCCGACAGGAATCACAAGGCCGGCCTGTGGACGATCACCGGCAACCTGATCGGCAGCCAGGAGAACAACATCCATCTGACGTCGGTGCGGGGCGTGTCGATTTCCGGAAACGTGATCTACAGCGGGCATTCACGCAACCTGCTGATCGAAAGCTCGCGTAATATCGCCATCGACGCGAACGTCTTCGATCACAATCCCGACTACGAACCCCGCGAGTTGTGCACGGGGATCCGCCTGGTTGACAGTGTCGATTGCACCCTGAACGGCCTCGTCATTCAGGATTGCCAGTCGGGGAAACACACCGTCGCCGAGGCCGGTGCCCAGACTCGGCAGGGGTTGATCGAAATCGTCCGCTGTCGTCGAATCAATGTCAGCGGCCTGCAGGTTCTCGAGCCCGCTCCTTATGGCCTGTATCTCGAAGATTGCAGTGATACGCTGATCACGGGCTGTACCGTGCTCGACGGCAGATTGCCGGCTCTGATGCAGGCGCCCATCCGCTGGCAGGGCGTCGGCAGCGGGAATCTGATTGCCGATTGCCGACTGGGGCCGGGGGCAGGGGGCGGCGTCAGCGCCGAGCCACACGTGCGGCAGTGGAATAACCTGGTGGGATGACTCGCCGGGCGGATGCTCAGTGCACAGTCAGCAGGTTGTTGATCATCGAGATCGCCGCCGGACCGACGAGCACCACAAAGATGCCCGGGAAGATGAAGAGCACCAGCGGGAAGATGAGTTTCACCGCCGTCTTCTGGGCCCGTTCTTCCGCGAGTTGCGATCGCTTGACGCGCATCGTGTCGGACTGCACCCGCAGGGCCTGGGCGACGCTCGAACCGAACCGGTCGGCCTGAATCAGAATGGCGGCCAGCGCCTTGAGATCATCCACGCCCGACCGTACGCCCAGATCGTGCAGCACCTCACGTCGCTGACGGCCAACCTGCAACTGGAAGTTGCACAGTGCCAGCTCATTGCACAGTTCGGGAGCCGTGTCGACGAGTTCTTCCGAAACCCGCCGCATTCCAGCATCGAGCCCCAGCCCTGATTCGACGCACACAACCAGGAGGTCGAGCGCATCGGGGAGCGACAGAAAGATGCGGTCTTGACGCGATTTTTTCAGAATAAAGAGTACGAGCGACGGCAGGTAGAATCCGAGTCCGCCGCCACCCACTGCGGCAAATAGTCCTTTTTGCGTCATCCCCCAATAGGCCAGCCCGAGGCCGCTCCCGGCGACCAGGCCGCCGATCAGCGAGGCAAAATTGATCGCCAGGTACCATTCGCTGGCGTGCGGCGAATTGAAACCGGCGTTGGCGAGATTGACTTTGAGTTTGCTCTGTTCGAGTTCACTCTTGGGTTGTAGCGCCTTCGACAGAGCCGGCGCGGCTCTTTCCATCATATTGCCGACGCCCGACTGCTGGCCATCCTCGCCGCGCTCTTTGCCGCGCATGAGCGGGTTTCGCAGCTCTTCCAGACGTTCATCAGCCCGCGAATTCCGGTTGGCCAGGTATGTGAGCAAGGCCCAGGCGCCGCAGGCAAAACCGGCGAACACGGCCCAGGGGAGAAGTTGTGCGAAGTTCATGGTGACACGCTTGGCTTTGGATTCCGGAATCCAGGTTGTTGATTTTGAGGACCATCCGCCGACAGGCGGGCGGTACTAAACCTTGATATTGACGATTTTCTTGATGCAGACTGCTCCCAGGACCTGCAGGACGGTCGCCACGGCGATCATTTTGCGTCCGAGCGGGTCGGTGAACAGCAGCATGATGTAGTCGGGATTCAGGTGATACACGACGAAAAACAGAGCGATCGGCAACGCCATCAGCACGATACCGCTGATTCGGCCTTCGCCGGTGAGCGCCTGCACCTGTCCGAGAATCTTGAATCGCTCGCGAATGATGTGGCTGATCTTGTCAAGAATTTCGGCGAGGTCGCCACCCGTCTGTCGCTGAATGATGACCGACGTCACGAAGAACTTCAGGTCGAGGTTGGGCATGCGTTTGAGCATGTCGCGCAGCGCCTGATCGATCGTGATCCCCAGGTTCTGGGCTTCGTAGACGTTGCCGAATTCGACCGAGATGGGCGCGGGCATTTCCTGAACGACGACATGCAGACCCGAAGCCAGCGAGTGCCCCGATCGCAGCGCCCGGCCGACCAGCTCGAGTGCGTCGGGAAGCTGCTTGGCAAACCGCTTGAAGCGCGACCGCCGCCTCAGCAGCAGCCACAGTAGAGGAAACGAACCAAAGACCAGTGCCACGGCCGGATACAAGGGAATCGGCGAGTGGGCGATGATCGCTCCCGCCATCCCGAACAGGGCAAACCCAGACGAGATTCCGATGAACGCGTTGACGCTGATCGGCGAGTCAGCCTGGATGAACAGATTCCGCACGTTCGACATGCGGGCGGCCAGCCGGCTCATCGATCCCGAAATGCCGACCACGCCTTGCTGGACGACATCGTCCTTGAGCAGGCCCCGCGCCGCCAGTTCGGGCGTCTTCAGCCCGGCCAGCACCTCGAGCCGGTCTTCGGTCTTCGTGTTGCCGTAGTCATTGAAGGCAAACGCCGCGGCGGCCACCATGGCGGTGACGGCGACAAAAATGATGATCGAAAGCACCATCGGTGTCATGATTATCTCCCCAGGGTCCGGGCGGCAAACAGATTACTCGGCAGCCGCACGCCCCCCTGTTCCAGACGCTGCATGAACGAGGGCCGGACGCCGGTGGCTTCAAAGTGCCCGTAGGCGCGGCCGTTCTCGTCGATGCCATCCTGGACGAACAGAAAAATGTCCTGCATAATCACCGTGTCCTGCTCCATGTTGAGCACTTCTGTGATGTGGGTGATTTTGCGCGGGCCTCCCTGCAGGCGGTTGGACTGAATGATCAGGTGCACGGCCGAAGCGAATTGCTGCCGGAGCGCTTTGATCGGCAGCTCGATGCCCCCCATCATGATCATCGTTTCCATACGGGCCACACCGTCGCGCGGCGAGTTGGCGTGAATCGTCGTCAGTGAGCCCTCGTGGCCGGTGTTCATGGCTTGGAGCATGTCGAGCGTTTCGGGACCGCGGCATTCGCCGATGATGATGCGGTCGGGCCGCATGCGCAGGGCGTTTTTGACGAGATCGGTCGCCGTGACCTGTCCCTTGCCTTCGATGTTCGGCGGCCGCGTTTCCAGCCGCAGCACGTGATCCTGCTGGAGCTGCAATTCGGCCGCGTCTTCGATCGTGATCACGCGGTGATCGTGCTGAATGAAGCTCGAGAGCGTATTGAGCAGTGTCGTTTTGCCCGAGCCGGTACCACCGCTCACGATGATGTTGAGGCGGGCCTTGATCGCGCCTTCCAGCAGCATCACCATTTCGGGCGTAAATGCTCCGAATTTAAGCAGGTCTTCCAGCGACAGGGGATTAGCCCCGAAACGGCGAATCGAGAGGGAAGGTCCGTCGAGCGCCAGGGGCGGGATCACCGCGTTGAGGCGCGAACCGTCCGGCAACCGGGCGTCGACCATCGGCGATGTTTCGTCGATACGCCGTCCGACTTTCGAAACAATACGGTCGATGATCTGCAAGAGGTGCTGATTATCGCGGAAGACGACTTCTGACTTGACGATCCGGCCCTTCTTTTCCACGAACACCTTTTTGGGGCCGTTGATCATGATATCGCTGATCGAAGGGTCCTTGAGCAGGATTTCAAGGGGTCCGAAACCAAACGTTTCGTCCAGGACCTCTTCGATCAGCCGTTCGCGTTCACTGCGGTTAAGCAGCGGGTTTTCGGTGTCGCACAGGTGTTCGACGACCAGGCGGATCTCGCGGCGCAGCGTATCGCCTTCGAGGTCACCCAGGCGCGACAGGTCGAGCTTGTCGACCAGCTTGCCGTGAATCAGCGTTTTCAGGTCTTCGAAACTGGTATTCTGCACGTTCTGCGCGTCAGCAGCGCGTCCGGTGCGGGGAGGGGCATGGGCAGGACCGGCCATAGAATGTCGACTCCTCAACGATAATGGTCAGCGAACAGGGCCGCCGGGCGGTGTCACTTGATGTCAATGCACACAAGGCCCGCATGCAGCGCAACTCTAGCTTACGATCCGGCACAAGACGGAGAATTTGTTCCGAAAAGGCAACGTTCGCCGGTGACCGCAGCACCCGTCAGGCCCGGACCGCATCGAACGAAGGGCACATGGGGATTCAGGTTGCGCCGCTCGAGCGGGCACCGCGCACTCCCGCGCCGTGCAGCCGGCGCGCCCCGCCCAGCCGCTATACCCGGCTTGACCGTAAGGCATGGGGTCCCCAGAATGTTCCGGCGGCTCGGCATTTCAGGGAAGGCCGGCTGATTCCAACGTTGAGCTTCCCGCTGATGCCAGAGATCTGTTGATGTCCGCCGGTCCCGAAAACGTTCAGCCGGCCAGTACCCGCGGTCCGGTACCGCACAGCGATGGCTCGCCGGGCGACCGCGCCGCCGACACGTTGCGGCAGTCCGACGAATTCCTGCGGCAGCTCGTCGACAGCGTCCATGGTGTGGTCGTTTACGACACCGAGCTGCGGTACGCGCTGTGGAACAGCTATATGCAGGAGATCTCGGGCCTGTCTGAGGCGGAAGTCCTCGGGAACCGGCCGTCAGAATTGTTCCCCTGGGCGCGCGACGCCGGCGTCGAGGAGGTCGTGCGCCAGGCTCTTGGTGGATCAATCGCCGTCGTCGATGACGTGCGATTTGAATTCCCGAAGACCGGCCGGCAGGGATGGTCGTCGGTACGGTACTATCCGCTGCGCGACCGGTCGAACAGGGTGATCGGCGCCATCGGAAACGTGATCGATACGACCGCCTGGCACCTGGCCCGGCAGGAGCGGGATCGACTGGCGCAGATCATCGAAGAGACGACCGATCTGGTGGGAATCGCCGATCCCGAGGGGCGGATTCAGTACATCAATCCGGGTGGCAGGCGGATGCTGGGTCTGGGCGCGAAGGAGGACCTCTCGAAACGCGAGGTTCCCTCGCTGCACGCGCCGGCGACGGTCGGCCACCTGGTCAACGTCATCTTTCCGACAGTCATGCGGGAGGGAGTCTGGCGCGGCGAGTCGAACCTGCTGGCCGCCGACGGACGCGAGATTCCCGTGTCGCAGGTCGTGCTCGCCCACCGCAGCCGGGCTGGCGAACTCGAATATATGTCAACGGTAGTTCGCGATCTCACCGAAATCCAGCAGGCCGCACGCGCCCTCGGTGAAAGCGAAGAGCTGGCCCGCGTGGCGTTTGCAGCGGCGCACATTGGCGGTTTCGACTGGCAGGTTGCCAGCGATCACGCCCGGTTCTTCGGCAACATGATGGCGCTGTTCGGGCGCCCGGCGAACGAAGAACACAAGAACTTCGCCGAGTTTCTGATGTCGGTTCATCCTGACGATCGCCTGCGCGTCAAAGACGCGGTCAGGCAGTCGCAGGAGAGCGGGCGTGATTACGAGATCGAATTCCGTACGGTCTGGCCCGACGGCAGTGTGCACTGGCTGGCCGAGCGGGCCGTGGTCTATCACGATGCGAACGGAACTCCGATGCGCATGGTTGGTGTCACGCTCGACATCGACGAACGCAAACGGTCCGAGGCCCAGCGGGAACAGCTCGACACGCGCGTTCAGGAGGCCCAGAAGCTCGAAACCCTGGGGACCCTGGCCGGAGGGGTCGCGCACGACTTCAACAACCTGCTGCAGGTGATTCTCAGCAATGCGGCCCTGTTGCGATTGCGCAGCGGGTCCTCTCCCGACGTGCGGACCTGCCTCGACCAGATTGAAACGGCGACCCAGCAGGCTTCGGAATTGACCGGCCAGCTCCTGGCGTACGCCGGCAAAGGGCGCGTCGTCGTCGAAGTCGTTGATGTGACTACTCTCGTTCTCGAAATGTCGAAGCTGCTCGAGGTCTCGCTGCTCAAATCGGCAGTGATCCAGGCGCAGTTTCCGCCCGGCATTCCATCCGTCGATGGCGATCCGAGCCAGTTGCGGCAAGTCGTCATGAATCTGCTGCTGAACGCCGCCGAGGCGCTCCCCGATGCGCGCGGCGTCATTCGCGTGGGGACCGGCAATCTGCGACTTTCAACTCGCGAATTATCGCAGATGTCGATCGGCGCCGGACTCCCGGAAGGGAGCTATACCTATTTCGAAGTGTGCGACACCGGTTGCGGGATGACGCCCGAAGTCTCGGCGAAAATCTTCGACCCGTTCTTTACGACGAAGAACAAAGGGCGCGGCCTGGGTCTGGCCGCCGTGCTGGGAATCGTCCGTGGGCACCGCGGCGCGCTCCAGGTCGAAAGCGCTCCGGGGCTGGGGACGATCTTACGCGTGTTTCTCCCGGCTTCTTCGGGAACGGCGGCGCAGCGGACTTCAGCGCCGCAGGAAATCGCTGCAGCGACCCGGATGTGTGGTACGGTGCTGGTCGTCGACGATGAACCGGCGATCCGCAAGTCGGCGACGCTGCTTCTGCAGGCACTTGGGTTCAAGGTGTTGACGGCTGGCGATGGGCGCGAGGCCATCGACCGCTTCCAGGAGAATCAGAATTCCATCAGCGCCGTCATTCTTGATTTGACCATGCCGCACGTCAGCGGCGCTGAGGCCTTCCGCGAGCTGCGGCAGATGCGCGGCGACCTGCCAATACTCATTACCAGCGGCTACGCCGAAGAAGACATCGTCGGTCAGTTTCGAGAATCAGGCCCCGTGAGCTTCATTCAAAAGCCGTACCGGGGGAGCGACCTCTTGTCGCGACTCCTCGGCGTGCTGAACCCGGCCCGGACGTAGCCTCCGCCGTCAGACTCAGGTCGCGATGTCGACTGCCAGCCGACTCACGCCATCTCGCGTTCGGCCGCGTCGTCGAGCCCCAGTTCGCGGATCATCGTTTCGCGGATCTTGAATTTCTGGATCTTACCCGTCACGGTTTGTGGAAACTCGGTGACGAACCGGATGTATTTGGGGATCTTGAAGCGGGCCAGTTGCCCTTCGCAGAATGCCCGGATCGCCGCTTCGTCGGCCGACTGCCCCGGTTTGAGCCTGATCCAGGCGGCGAGTTCTTCAATATATTTCGGATCGGGAACGCCGACGACTGAAACATCCTGAACCGCCGGGTGTGTATACAGAAACTCTTCGATTTCGCGCGGGTAAATATTCTCACCCCCGCGGATCACCATGTCTTTGATCCGTCCGGTGATGCGGTAATAGCCATTGGGCATCCGTGTGGCGAGGTCCCCTGAATGCAGCCAGCCCTCTTTGTCGATCGTGCGGGCCGTCTGTTCGGGCATGTTATAATAGCCGAGCATCACTCCATGCCCGCGCATGCACAGTTCTCCCTGCTCGCCGTCGGGGAGAGTTTTTCCGTTTCCGGGGTCGACCACTTTCACTTCCAGGCCCGGGAGCGGCTGCCCCACCGTCTTCACCCGCAGGTCGATCGGCGCGTCGATCCGCGTTTGCGTGATCACCGGCGAGGCCTCAGTGAGACCGTAGGCGATCGTGACTCCCTTGACCCCCATTTCATTCAGCACGCGCTGCATGACTTCCAGCGGGCAGGGGCTGCCCGACATGATCCCGGTCCGCAGCGACGAGAGGTTGCGGTTGGGTCGTGTCGGATGATCGAGCATGGCGATATACATCGTCGGCACGCCGTACACGGCGGTGGCGCCGTGGGCCTCGATCGCCGCGAGGCATTCTTCCGGCTTGAAGTATTCATACGGCGCCACCATCGCCGCTCCGTAGATCGCCGCCGCCAGCGTGCCGAGCACGCAGCCGAAGCAGTGGTAAAACGGCACGCTGATGCAGATCGCGTCGCGCTCCGTAAACTGCTGGCACTCGCCGACGTAGTAGGCGTTGAGCAGAATGTTGCGGTGTGCGAGGGTCGCTCCCTTGGGAAAGCCGGTTGTTCCCGAGGTGTACTGAATGTTGATCGGGTCGGTCGCGGAAAGTTCGCCCTCCCGTGCCGCCAGAGCCTGTTCGGAAACTGTGTGTCCCAGTTTTAGAAATTCCTTCCAGCCCAACATGCCTGCTGCCGGCTTGTCGGTCAGCGAGACGACGTTCCGTAACCTGGGAGACTCGGCGGCGGCGAGTGGCTGACGCGGATTCGCGGCAGGCAACTCGGGGATGATTTCGCCGCACATCGCGAAGTAATCGGCCCCGCGGAAACTGTCGATCAGGAACAGCGCCACCGAATCGGACTGCCGGACGACATACGCCAGTTCGTGCGCCCGGTAGGCCGGGTTGATGTTAACCAGCACCCCCCCGATCCGGGCGGTGGCGAATTGCAGGAGCACCCATTGCGGCCAGTTGGTGGCCCACAGCGCGACCTGCTCCCCCTTCTTGATTCCCAGCCCGAGCAAGGCGCGGGCGACCTCGTCGACTTCGCGGTCGAACTGGGAATATGTGCGATGATAGTTGAACTGGCGAAAGACCAGCGCCGGCCGGTCGGGATGGCGGCGGGCCGTTTCCCGCAGCACGTTGCCGATCGTCAGCCCTTCAACCCACGGAGCAGCACCGTCAGGCATGAGTCTGTTCCCGTTCTGAGAAATGTCTGTGCAGGTACACTACCAAGCCGATTTGCCGTTTGCCACAATTGCCACTCCTTCATTTATCCCGACGCTGCCATGGCCCGCTATTTCAAATTCAAATCCCCCGCCGATGTCAGTGCTGAAGCGGCCAGGCTCGGGCACGACCTGGCGCTGTCGGCTGATTTTGCCCCTCTCTTCCGTCCGCTCACGATTGGCAAACTGACCGCCGGCAGCCGGCTGGTCGTCCAGCCGATGGAAGGGTGCGACGGCACCCTCGACGGTCGCCCCGACGAATTGACGTTCCGCCGCTATCGCCGTTTCGGCGCCGGCGGTGCGAAACTGATCTGGGGAGAGGCCACTGCCGTTTGTGACGCAGGCCGGGCCAACTCGCGGCAGCTCCTCGCCGCCGACCATACGATCGCGGGGCTCGAGCAGATGCTGCGCGACTGCCGGCAGGCGCACCGCGAAACGTGCGGCAGCGATGCCGATCTGATCGTCGGTCTGCAATTGACTCATTCAGGGCGCTACAGCTACCAGAAGCCACTCCTGGCCACGCACGACCCGATTCTCGATCCTCTCACGCGCAACCGGGTCGCCGGCCGGGCCATCGGCCCCAACGACTCCTTGCTTTCGGACGACGATCTCAGGCAGATCGAAGACCAGTTCGTCGCGGCGGCGCGTCTCGTCGCTAAAATCGGCTACGACTTCATCGATCTCAAGCAGTGCCACCGGTATCTCCTCTCGGAACTGCTGGGGGCGACGAATCGTCCGGGTCCGTACGGCGGCAGCCTCGAAAACCGCACCCGGCTCATCCGCAACGTCATCGGTCGGATCCGCGACGAATGTCCGGGGCTCCTCATTGCCACCCGCATGAATTGCTACGACGGCATCCCCTACCGCGGCGAAGGGGAGGGAGAGAACTTCATCGGCCGACCTTGCCCGCACGACCTGCCGCTTGTCACCGCGTTCGGCACCGACCCGAACGACCATGAACGCGAAGACCTCGCCGAGCCGCTCGAGGTCGTCCGCAATCTCCGGGACTGGGGAGTTGGGCTGATCAACGTGTCGATGGGGAATCCGTATTCGAATCCGCACGTTGTACGGCCGGCCGAGTTCCCGCCGGTCGATGGCTATCACGCCCCCGAACATCCGTTGCTGGGAGTCTTGCGCCATTTTCGCATCGCGCGGCAGATTCAGGCTGCCGTTCCCGAGATCCCGGTTGTGGGGAGCGGCTATAGCTGGTTGCAGGAATTTGCACCACATGCGGCGGGGGCCAACGTCGCTGCCGGTCACGTCGCGCTGGCCGGGTTCGGCAGGGCGACGCTCGCCCATCCCGACTTTGCCCGCGCGCTGGCAGAGAAAGGGCAACTTGATCGCAAGCACATCTGCCGGACCTTCTCGTATTGCACGGCCCTGATGCGCGGCAAGAATCACCCTCTCGGCCAGTTTCCCACCGGGTGCCCGCCGTTCGACAAGGATGTCTACGGGCCGGTCTGGAAGGAACTGGAAGAGAAGTAAGCCGTGGGGCAGGTTTTCAACCTGCCTGTCGGACCGTTTCAGTCTGCATCATGTCAGAGCCCCCGAATTCATGGATGGCGCACAAAGTCGTACGTCACGGCACGAGCAGGTTGATAAACCTGCTCCACGTCGCGGGCACGTTGTCAGGAGCCGAGGCCACAAGCTATCATCCGCGGCATGACAGGCATTCAATTGCGCGTGGGACTGGGGCATGATACTCATCGGCTGGGGCCAAATCGGCCTCTGATCCTGGGAGGTATCCGAATTGAATTCGACCGCGGGCTGGTCGGCCACAGCGATGCCGATATCGTTCTGCACGCAGTCACCGACGCACTTCTGGGGGCCGCCGGCCTGGGGGATATCGGCGATGCGTTCCCCGACACCGATCCGGCGTATGCGGGGATCGATTCGGCGATTCTGCTGGAACGGGCCCTGAATCGCGTCCGCGCGGCAGGTTGGCAGCCGGTCAATCTCGACTGTACGATTTTCGCCCAACGTCCTAAACTGGCTTCGTACAAGCCGGCGATCCGCCAGCGATTGGCCGAGCTGGTGGGGCTGCCGGTCGAGTCGGTCAACGTCAAGGCGAAAACCGGCGAGCATGTCGGGCCGATCGGGCGCGAAGAAGCGCTTTCGGCCGATGCGGTGGTGCTGCTCGAAAAACAGGACGCCCGCCGCTCATCCTGAATCCACATTCTCCAATCCGAAATTCAAAGCTCCCACATGTCGCTCCGCGTCTACAACACACTTACCCGTCAAAAAGAAGAGTTCCAGACCGTTGTCCCAGGCAAAGTCGGGATGTACCTGTGCGGGCCGACGGTCTACAAGCCGGCTCACATTGGGCACATGGTCGGGCCGGTGATCTTCGATTCGGTTAAACGTTACCTCACGTATCTCGGCTATGCCGTCAAGTTCGTGATCAACATCACCGACGTCGACGACAAGCTGATCGTGCGGGCCGCCGAACGGCAGACGACGGTCGAAAAGCTGGCCCGCGAGATGACACAGGACTATTTCGACAACCTGAAGACAATGGGAGTCGATTCGGTCGATCTGTTTCCGTACGCCACCGAGCATATTCCCGAAATGCTCGACATCATCCGTCGGCTGATCGACCGCGGTTTTGCCTATCCGCTCGAGGGGGACGTCTACTTCGACGTCGCCAAAGACGAAGACTACGGCGCCTTAAGCCATCGCAGCATTTCAGAAGTGATGGCCGGCACGCGCGTCGAAGCCAACGACCGCAAGCGGCACCCCGCCGACTTCGCCCTCTGGAAGGCCTCCAAGCCGGGCGAACCCGCCTGGGACAGTCCGTGGGGGAAGGGGCGCCCCGGCTGGCACATCGAATGCTCGGCGATGAGCATGAAGTACCTGGGGGAAACGCTCGACATCCATGGGGGCGGGCTCGACCTCATGTTCCCGCACCACGAAAACGAGCTGGCCCAGTCGGAAAGCTGCACCGGCAAGAAATTCTCGCGCTACTGGCTGCATAACGGCCTCATGCAATCGGGCAAGGCGGCCGGCAAGGTCGGCGGCGGGCACGACCGTCACGGCGATGTCGAACTCGACAAGGCGGCTCAGGAAGCGGGCAAACTTGCCGGCTCCAAGGGGGCTGCGTCGGTCAAAGAACTCTTCGCGCGGCACGCTCCTGAAACGGTCCGGTTCTTCGTCCTGGCGACGCACTACCGCAGCCCCATCGATTTCAGCGACGAGAACCTCGCCGACACCGGCAAGGCACTCGAAGGTTTTTACCGTCTGTTCGAGATGTATCAGCGGATTACCGGTCAGGACTTCTACCAGCTTAAGGTCCCGGGCCTGCGCGCAGAAACGACCAAACTCGCCGCCGAGCCGGCCGCATTTGCCACTGAACTGGCCCGCTTGCGCGATCGATACTTCGACGCCATGGACGACGATTTCAACACTGGCGGCGCCGTCGGCACGCTGTTCGAAATGCGCAAGGCGATCAACGGCTACATTCAGGATCAGAAGCTCGAAACGACCGGCAAGTCGAACGCCGCACTCGTCGCCGCGCTCACTGCCGCCGTCACGCTCCTCAGAGAGCTGTCCAGCCTGCTGGGAGTGTTCGTCAAACCGCTGCCGAAGACCGATTCAGCCGCGGACGACGGCTTTACCGCCGAACTGATGGGGCTGGTGCTCGAACTGCGTGCCGAGGCGCGGTCCACGAAGAACTGGCCGATGAGCGACAAAATCCGCGATCGCCTCAAGGCGCTGAAGGTGGTGGTGGAAGACCGCCCCGACGGCGTGACGTGGCGACGCGAAGGATAACGTGTGTGGCATTCACAGCCTGGGATGAAGCATGGCCGGTAAGACTCTGACGGAACAGGGAAATCGGGAGGCCGCGGCCGGCCAGGTACGACTCTCGCATTCCGCCATTCGCGCTCCCCAGTCTCCCATCCTGGGGATCGACCCGGGTCTCAACCGCACTGGCTACGCTGTCTTCGAACGCGGCCCGCGGGGTCCGGTGCTGCGCGAAGGGGGAGTGATCCGCTCGTCGCCGAAGCTGTCGCTCGCAGAACGGGTTCACGAGATCGGCCAGGGAATCCAGGAACTGGTTGCGCAGTACAACCCCGCCGTGATGGCGATCGAGCAGGTCTTTTCCACCGGGCAGTTTCCCAAGGCGGCGCTGCTGATGGCCCATGCCCGCGGAGCGATCCTTTTCGCCGCCGCCGAGCGCGGCGTGCACGTCGTCCATTACACTCCCCGCCAGATCAAAAAGCTGCTCACCGGATCGGGTAAGGCCTCGAAAGATCAGATCCAGCGCGCCATTCAGAACGAACTGCGGCTCGACCGGCTGCTGGAACCGAACGACGTCGCCGACGCCGCCGCCGTCGCCCTGTGCCACTTCTATACGTCGCGCGTGGCGCTCAATGTGTCCTAACCGACCTGGCTACGATCCCTCGCCGGGCGGGGCGACCTGTCGCCGATTCAATCGTAGTTCGCTCTCCCGAAAGCTCGAAATCAGTTCATGATTACACGCATTACGGGCCGGCTGATCCGTCTCGACAGCGATGCCGTCATCGCCGCCGGGGCCTTTGAATACGAGGTCTTCATCCCCGAATTTGTCCGCCGGCAGTTGCAGGGAAAAATCGGCGAAGAGGTCTCGCTGCGGACGATCGAGTATCTCGAAGGGAACCCGGCCCGGGGGAATATGATTCCGCGGATGATTGGCTTCATGAGCGAGGCCGAGCGCGAATTCTTCGACTGCATCTGCTCGGTGGACGGCGTGGGTGTCAAAAAGGCGCTGCGGGCGATGGTGCGGCCGGTGCGCGACGTCGCGATCGCCATTGAAGAGCAGGACATCAAGCAGCTCAGTGCGCTGCCGGGGATCGGCGCGGCGCTGGCCGAAAGAATCATCGCCAAGCTCCGCCGCCGGATGGCCAAGTTCGCCCTCATGATCCAGCGCGAGCTGCCCCCCGAATTCGCCGCCGATCGGGGAGTCTTCAATGACGCCTTCGAAGCCCTGCTGACCCTGGGGCACACCGCTCCCGAAGCGCGCCAGAAAATTGAACAGGTCGCCGCCGACGGCAAGAAATACAAATCGGTCGAGGACGTGCTGGAAGAAATCTATCGCTCCCAGCAGAAGTGAGTGTCTCCTCACGCCCCTCTCTCGCGCAGAGCCCAGTACAGCACCAGCCCTGTCGCCAGCGTCGCGACACTGACGGCGGCGGTCAGTGGTTTTTCCCGGACGATGTAGAACACCATCCAGCCTTCCAGCGCCAGAAACATCAGTGGCGTGATCGGATAGCCCCATGTTCGATAGGGGCGGGGCAGGTCAGGCTCGCGGCGGCGCAGGACGATCACTCCCAATACAGTCAGCGCGGCGACCAGCGACAGCGTCACTCCGACGTACTCCAGCAGCCGCTCGAAACTTGATGTCAGCATCATCGCGCCGGCCAGGATCGTCTGCACGAAAATGGCGATCACCGGTCCGCCGCCGGCCCGGCGAACCGTCAGGAATTTGAGGATCGGGTAATCGCGTCCCATCGCCTCGTAGACGCGCGGCCCGGCCATCGTGTTGGCCGAGGCGGTCGAGACCAGCCCGATCACAATCATCCAGGACATGAACTGCCCCGCCCGCGGACCGAACAGACTGACTGCCGCGATGTGCCCCACTTTCTGCTGCCCTGCGAGCTCAGCCAGCGGCGCCGACGCGAGAAACACGACGTTGAGCCCCAGATACAGCACGACCACCAGCGCCGTGCCGGCCAGAATGGCCAGGGGAATGTCCCGCGCCGGCCGGCGGAACTCCCCCGCCAGATATGCCGCCGTGTTCCAGCCGCTGTACGCGAACGACACATACACCAATTCCACCGCCAGCATCGGCGAGCGCAGCGCCTGGCCGAGCGGCAAGTCGGCCGTCGTCAGTCGCGACAGATCGCCCCACGCCAGGCCGGCGACAATGAACGCTACGATCAGCGCCACCTTTCCGATCGTAAACGCGTTATGCAGCCTGCTCCCCGTGCCGACGTGAGCGCCGTGCAACGCGGCCAGCACGCCGATCAGAGCCAGCCCCGAAAGCAGGGGAGGAATTGCCGGCACAAGCGCATTCAGATAATCGCCGAACGCCATCGCGAACAGCGCCAGCGGGGCCGCGAACCCCACGATCAGGGACACCCAGCCGGCGACAAACCCCAGCGCAGGATGGAAGATTCGCGACAGCAGTTGATACTCGCCACCGTTCCGCGGCAGAGCCGCCCCCAACTCGGCGTACGACAATGCCCCGCAGAAAGCCGCGACGCCCCCCAGCAGCCAGGCGACAAGAACTGCCCCCGGTGAGGGGATCGCGGCGACAATGTACCCCGTCGTCGTGAACACCCCCACGCCGATCATGTTCGCCACGATCAGTGACGTTCCCGTCATCACGCCGATCGCGTGCAGCGGCTCGCCCGCAGATTCTGTTTTGATTTCGTCAGTCATATCGGTCGCCGCGGGCGAGAGGAAAGAGCTTTGAAAGAAGTTAAGGAGAAGGTTTGCATTGCAAATCGGGCGCAGCCCGCCTTCTTTCTCCTCTCTACTTTCGACTCACAACTTTCTCGCGCAGCGCCACGGTGCTGCCGGGGTAATAGTAACTCAAAATCTGCTGGCAGGTACGCCCTTCCAGGGCCTGCCCCCGCGCGCCCCATTGGCACAGCCCCACACCGTGACCATGCCCCCGGCCATTGATCTGGAACGTTCGCCCTTTGTCGGCAATCGTGAACTGCGGACTGTACAGTCCCCGCCCCGACAGCAGTTGCCGCAGCTCGGCTCCCGAAATGCGCAGCGAGGGCCCGTCGGCACGGATGTCGAATTCCGGGAGCGCGCTCCCCGGAGTCGGCCGCGAAAGAGAGACCGTCTTCAGTGTCCCCAGTTTGCGTCCTTTCTCGCGGAACCACGGGTCGAGTTCCTTCTGCAGTTCGGCCTTCGAGACTTCCGCCGTCCAGCGGTACAGTCGCGCCTCGCGGCAGAAGTCGCACTTCACGCTCACCAGCGGCGGCGCCGCGTCCGAGAAGACTTCGGTCCCACGCACCGTGCTCCCGCCACAAACTGCGCAATAATAAGTACAGAAGATCTTGCCTTGGTAATGGCACACCTGCCCGCGCGTGGCGGCGGCGATCTTGCGCGACGACTCGCTTTCTCCCGCCAGGAGCTTGCCCCCCTCGCGATACTGGTAGCCCAGGTACTTCTGGCTACGCGTCGAGGCGAAGAGGTCGGCGATCGAGCCCCGTTCGGCGACCTGCTTCTGGTACAGGGCGTACGTCCGCGCTACGATTGCCTGCGCCTTGCGGGCTTCGTCGGGGAAGGCCGCCGGCATCTCGCCATCGACAACGCTGGCGGTGTACTCCTCGAGCGGCAGGACGTTGACGGCTGCCACCGTATTCCCTTCCTGACGGTAGAGCCGGACCGTACCGCGATATTGATGCCCCTCGATCCACACAGCGGGAGAACGAGTCGGGAAGATCTCGACCTGAGTTGCCGCCAGTGCCTGCTTGCCGAGTTTGAGGCCGGCAGGAGTCGCCGTCACTGCCGTCGGCCCGAGTCCCTCTTTCGACAGCAGAACTTTATCGCTCCCGGTCGCCTTGATGACGAAGGGACCGGAGACTTCCAGTGCGACGGACCTTTGCCCGTCGCCGAACAGGCCGACGCGGATCAGTGGAGCCTTTTCGGCCGGCAGAGCCTGTCCGGCTGGAGTCGCTGCGGCCGGCTTCTGCGATGGGCCGGCGGGCTGCTGCCCCGGTTGTTGACCCTGTTGTTGTTGACTGGGCGGCCGGCGGGGGGGAGCGGGCTGCATCCGCCGGAATGGCCAGAACTGAAGTTCGGGCGTGGGGGGCTGGTCGAGCGTGCTTTCGGTCAGCCGCCAGATCCCCCACAGCACGGCTGCGCAGGCCACCAGACACAACACGCTTGTCGACCGGCGCAACACAGCAGCTCCATCCGTGGAAACTTGTGGTGAGCGGGGCCCGCGGTGCCGGGCCGCGATCAGTCGTTCCGCAGCCGCAGTCCCAGATCTGTCAGTTTAGCGCGCACTTCGTTGAGCGACGTCACGCCGAAGTTCTTGCTTTCGAGCAGTTCGTCAGGGTTCCGCAGGACCAGTTCGCCCAGCGTGGTGATGCCCAGCCGCGACATGCACTTCCGCGCCCGGACCGACAGGTTGAGATCGGCGACGGGGCGGTTGAGCAGCGCCTGCTGCTGGGGGCTGAGTGATTCCTGGTAGCCGTAATCGCGCGGCTTTTCTTTCATCACGAACTGGCCGAGGTGCAGCCCCTTCGAATCGAGCATCTCCTTGATTTCGCGGAGCGATGTCTCGCCGAAGTTCTTGCCACCCAGCAGGTCCTGCTCGCTGAGGCGGGTGAGGTCGCCCAGGTTGCGGACCCCCATCTTCTGGAGGCAGTTGCGGCTGCGGACCGAGAGTTCGAAATCGGTGACGGGGATTTCGAGAATCTGCTTGAGGCGCGCCTGGTTGCGGAGCGTCTCTTCGTCGTAGTACATGTCGTGGGCCGACTCGATATCCTTGAGATAGAGCATGGCCCGCTGGTGATCGGGATAAACGTCGAGCACGCGCTTGAAGCAGAAGGCGGCGGCGCTGTAGTTTTCAGTGTCTTCGTAGAGGAGCCCGAGGTTGATGACCGCTCCCATGTGCAGCGGCGGCCGGGCCAGGGCCCGTTCGTAGAGCCGGATGGCGTCTTCATCGTTCCCGCGCGAGGCGTTGATGCCAGCCAGCCAGAACAGCGCCCGCTGGTGGTTGGCGTTCATGTCGATCGCCCGCTCGAAGTATTCAACCGCGCCGTAGGTGTCTCCCTGGTCGGCGAGGATGCAGCCCATCTGGTAACAGTATTCGGCGCGCGTTCCGCCGCCGGAGGACGCAGCCTGCTTGAGGAGCGCTTCGGCATCGTCGATGTGACCGAGAGCTCGAACCGCGCCCGCCCTGAAGAGCAGGCACTGGACGGCGTCGTAGCCATGCTTGGCAGCCTGCTCGAAGACTTTGGCCGCCTCGGCGTTGCGATTGAGGGCGACCAGCACCTGTCCATGAAAGAAATCAGCCAGACCGTCACCGGCCAGCTTGGAGAGAATCGGTTCAGCCAGAGCGTGTTCGCCGAGGAGATACAGAACCACTCCGGCCCGGATCAGCTTAGCCTTGGACTTCTCGCCATCGGCGATCTCGGCCTGGAGAGCATTGGCCCCCTGTCGCAGTTCGACACACTGGCCGTAAATGAGCGCTTCTTCGAGATTGTGGACTTCATCGGCCCCAAAGGGACCGGAACCTTGCAGGATTTCAGCCACATTGACGTTTTCTTTGACGCTGGCAATCACCGCGACATTCCCTCCTCAAGCGCACCACTCCCCAGAGAGCGGGCGACAGTCGTGAAAGACGAGCCTGTTTCCGAAGCCAAAAGTATTGCAAACCGGCCCCATTGATGCAAGCGCGGCCCCGATTCGGCCTTGCAAAACGCCATTGGGCCTGCCATAACTGCCAGCGGCAATCGGTTTTTAAGCCGAAATGCCGACGGGACGTGGCGCAGCCTGGCTAGCGCGCTTGCTTGGGGTGCAAGAGGTCGTGGGTTCAAATCCCGCCGTCCCGATTTTTGCGGCTCAGCCGCAAAAAATAGAGAGTTGAGACGAGAAAGTAGAACAGACGGTGCCTGCCGAGCTGCGTCTGAGCCACAATGGTCCTTTCTCTTTTCAACTCGGTCTACTCTCCACTTTCTCCTCTCTTCTTCGGGCCGCCTCTGTTCGGCGCGGGTCTCCCGGCCCCGCCGTGCCCCCGACCGAAGGTCGTCCCGATTTTTTGCGGCTCAGCCGCAAAAAATAGAGAGTTGAGACGAGAAAGTGGAGAGTAGAACAGACGACGCCTGCGGAGCTGCGCCTGGACTACATTGGTCCTTCTCTTCTCAACTCGGTCTACTCTCAACTTTTTACTCTCAATTGGGCAGATCCACTTTCGTCTCACGAGACCTAGCAAGGCGTCAGGTCTCGTTCGTTTTCCCACCGGGCGCGTGTCCCGCGGATATTTTGACCGCGATCCGGGTCAAAAACATCAATCCGCTGGTAATGCGAATCTCATTCCGGCAGAATGGATGAATCGACCTGACGATCTTTTCTGAACAGTCGCCTTCGCCACGAATGCACATCCTTACGGTCACGCTGGTGCAGCGACTCTCAGGAGTCCGGTGGAATGCAGTCGAGAGCGATTTCTGATCCCAGCGACCTGCCCGATGAGCTACGGAACGAATTCCACCAGATCATTGATCGGTTCGATTTGATTTGGTGGCAAGGGGAACGACCCGAGATTGCCCAGTTTCTTCCGAATCATGATCGCCTGCGTCTGGCCGTTCTCCAGGAACTCGTCCTTGTCGATCTGGAAAACCGCTGCAAGTGCGGGGAAACGCCCACAGCAGATGAGGTCCTCGCCCCCTACCCGGAATTGATTTCTGTGTCAGGGTTCGTCGAGAGCGTCCAAGGGTTGATCGACCGCCACAAACAACGTCCCCCCGGACAAATTCGTCCGGCCGCTGATGATCCGGCTCTGGATGCGACCTACATCGACCCAGGCAGCGAAAACGATGCAGCCGGCATTTCAAGGACCCCCCGACAAATCGGTCGCTACCGAGTCGATCGTATCCTGGGCCGGGGAGCGTTCGGCGTGGTCTATTTGGCTCAGGATCAGCAGTTACAGCGTCTCGTGGCGATCAAAGTACCACATGATGTTCGAATTTCCACCCCTGCCGACGCCGAAGCCTATCTGACCGAAGCCCGTGCCGTCGCCAACCTCGATCATCCGAACATTGTCCCCGTTTACGATGTCGGCAGCCGCGCACAGTTCCCCTGTTTCGTCGTTTCGAAATACATCGATGGCACCGACCTCGGGTCACGGCTCAAGGAATCCCGGCTCTCGCTGCCTGAGACGGTCGACCTGGTGGCGACGGTGGCGGAGGCGTTACACCACGCCCATACGCAGGGGGTCGTGCATCGCGACATCAAGCCCGGCAACCTCTTGCTGGACAAGAGCGGCAAACCGTTTGTCGCCGACTTCGGACTTGCTTTGCGAGAGCAGGACGTCGGCACAGGGCCACGCTATGCCGGAACGCCTGCCTACATGAGTCCGGAACAGGCTCGTGGCGAAGGGCATCGGGTCGATGGGCGGTCGGATATTTTCAGCCTGGGGGTGATGTTCTACGAGTTGCTGGTCGGCAAGCGGCCGTTTCGTGGCAAATCGGCCGCCGAACTTCTGGAGCAGGTGACGAATCAGGAAGCTCGTCCCCTGCGACAGATTGACGACGGCATTCCTAAGGAACTGGAACGGATTTGCTTCAAGGCGCTGGCCAAACGCGCGTCGGAACGGTATCTGACGGCGAAAGACATGGCCGATGACCTGCGGCACTTCCTGGCACATCAGCTCGTCAACCCACATTCGAGCCCATTAAGTCCGTCAGGTGGCTCAATTGCGAACACTTTCGGCCTGCCTCTGTCTGGGTCACCAGCCGTGGGTGACTTTCCGCAGTCCAATTCGCCGGGCTCCGCCGACTCGCGTGCCAGCGCCGCTACTGCAGCGACATTGACGGCAGGCCAGCCGCCAATCCGAATTGTGCCGAAAGGCTTGCGGTCGTTTGACGCCCACGACGCCGACTTCTTCCTCGAGCTGCTCCCCGGCCCCCGTGATCGCGAAGGTTTGCCCGACAGCCTGCGATTCTGGAAAACGCGGATAGAAGAAATCGACTCAGAAAGTACGTTCTCAGTCGGATTGATTTACGGCCCGTCGGGCTGCGGCAAGTCGTCGCTGGTGAAGGCGGGATTGCTTCCCCGGCTATCAGACAACGTGATCGCCGTGTACGTCGAAGCGACTTCCGGCGAAACCGAAACACGTCTGCTGAATGGTCTGCGCAAACGCTGCCCGGCCCTGCCCGGAAACCTGTCGCTGAAAGACGCGCTGACAGCATTGCGGCGTGGGCAGGGCCTCCCCGCCGGTAAGAAGGTGCTGATCGTCATCGACCAGTTCGAACAATGGCTCCACGCCAAAAAAGAAGCACCGAACAGCGAGCTCGTCCAGGCGATTCGGCAATGCGACGGCGATCACGTCCAGTGCATCGTCATGGTGCGGGACGACTTCTGGCTGGCCGTCAGTCGTTTCCTGAGGAATTTGGAAATCCAACTTGTCGAAGGGCAGAACAGTGCGCTGGTTGATCTATTCGACCTGGAACACGCCAGACGAGTGCTGGCGGCATTCGGGAGGGCCTTCGGCAAACTTCCCGAAGGCCGGGGCGAAACGAGCAAAGACCAGCAGGATTTCCTGAAACAGGCCGTATCTGGCTTGGCTCAGGAAGGCAAGGTGATCTCCGTACGTCTGGCCTTGTTTGCCGAGATGATGAAAGGCAAAACATGGACCCCTGCGTCCCTGAAAGAAGTGGGCGGCACCGAAGGGATCGGGGTCACGTTTCTCGAAGACACATTCAGCGCAACGACCGCTCCGGCGGAACACCGTTATCACCAGAGAGCAGCGCGGGAAGTTCTCAAAGGACTGCTCCCTGAATCGGGCACCGACATCAAAGGCCATATGCGGTCGTATGCCGAGCTGCTGGAAGCGTCGGGCTACGCCGGCCGCCCCCAGGACTTCGACGACTTGATCCGCATCCTCGACAGCGAGATCCGGCTGATCACTCCCACCGCCCCGGAAGGTAAGGATGATGGCGGAAGGATGAGGGATGAACACGAGAATGCCGATACGCCATCCTTCATTCCTCAGCCTTCTGCCTTGCGCTTCTACCAGCTGACGCACGACTACCTGGTGCATTCGCTGCGAGACTGGCTGACCCGCAAACAGAAGGAAACGCGACGTGGCCGCGCCGAGCTCCGGCTTGCCGAACGGACTGCTCTGTGGCAAGCGAAGCCCGAGAACCGGCGCCTGCCGTCGTTTTGGGAGTATCTTACGGCAGTGTGGTTTGTACCGAAAAGCAAACGTACCGCACCGCAGCAGCAAATGCTGCGCCAGGCCAGGCGCGTGCATGCCGTCCGCTGGGGAAGTGCACTGACGGTTCTGCTTCTGGTCGGATTCGCGATCTGGAACGTGGTCGCGAACGATCGCCGGAAGAGTCTGCATCGGCAGATTGTGACCGCGGTGGATGCCGTGCAGAACAATCGTGGCGTCGCCGTGCCCCTGACGCTTAAGGACCTGGAGCGTCTGCCGGAAGAGCTGGTCGTTGCCGAGCTCAAGTCGCGATACGCGGGTGCCGCACCGCAACACAAGCTGGGCCTGGCATACGCCCTGGCGGCACACGACGATGTTGACATCGAGTACCTCGTTTCGCAGATCCCGCGTGCAGCGTCCGAAGAAGTCGACAATCTTGCGTCGGCGTTCGGGCATGCTCGCGAGGCCGTTCTTGAGGCCATCGCCGCGCTCGCGAAACAGTCCGAGGCAGAACAGAACTGGCATCTCAAGGCCCGCCTGGCAATCGTGGCTTTGCAACTCGACGACGACCGCCTGGCGGCCGATCTCAGCCATTTCGACAAGCGGTCCGACATTGGCCAGCGCACGATCTTCATTGACGACATTCCCGCCTGGCACGGGGACCTGGCGAAGCTGGCAAAATCGTGTGCAGCGATTTCCGATCCTCCCTTGCGGTCGGCGATCTGCCTCGGAATCGGCGGAATTTCCCCGGAACGTTTGCTGGCCGATGAATTGACCGCCTGGAAGCCGGTCCTGGCAGAGTGGTTTCAATCCGCGCCCGACGACGGCACGCACAGCGCAGCCGGTTGGGCGTTGCGTCAATGGCGGATCGAGGCCCCGACATTGTCGCCATCGAGCCAGCCGAGCGCGGGCCGGCAGTGGTTTGTCAATTCGGTGGGGATGACGCTGCTGAAAATGGAACCCGGCGAATTCGTGCGGCAAGATCAAATCCGTGAGCCAATCGATCAGACAGTGCGACTGACGCGGGCCTTCTTCCTTGGCGACCGGGAAGTGAACATTGGGGAATTCCAGCGTTTCGTCAACGATGCCAATTACCCGGACGACGAAAAGGCCGGGCAGTGGCCGGGGTCCGATAAGAACGCCAGCCCCACGCCGGACTATCCCGTGCGGCAGGTCACCTGGTACGACGCAGTGCTCTTCTGCAACTGGCTGAGCCGCGCTGAAGGACGCACGATCTGCTATGTCCGCACCGGCGAGAAAGAGAAAATAACCAATGGAAAAGAAGAATTCGAATACGAAGTCTGGCAGTTGGTGGAAGGGGCCGCCGGGTACCGGCTGCCGACGGAAGCCGAATGGGAGTATGCTTGTCGCGCCGGGTCGGCGAGCGATGTTGTCGGCACCAGAGATGCAGACCTGCTGAGAAAATATGCCGTTTACCAGGCCGGCCGCGCGGCGCCTGGTGGAAGCAAGCTGCCGAATGGGTGGGGATTGTTCGACATGCATGGGAATGCGTGGGAGTGGTGCCACGACCGGCACGGGGACTATCCCAGTGGAGAAGTAACTGATCCGGTCGGGCCAATCGAGGGCTCATATCGGGAGACCCGAGGCGGCAGTTGGTATCACTCCGGTGGGAGCTGCGGGTGTGAGGCTCGCGGCGGGTTCCTGCCAGGCGACCGGCCCGGCTTTCGGGACGGCTTCATCGGCTTTCGAGTGGCCCTTACTTCCGCTGCGTCGTCACACTGATCCAGGCTAAACCGGCGACCTGGCTGCCGGTACGTTTCTGGCCACAATGATGAAAGACTCAAGCGTATTCGTTGGCGAAGTCTTTCGAGATCAGAGCGGAGCTGATAAAGAACGCGCCGCCGTACACTGCTTTGTTGTTGAAAGTCACCGTGCCGTTCAGGGTCGACGTCATTCCCCACGGGTTATACAGCTCGAAGGCGGTGCTGCTGGAAGCGTTGTAGCCGACCACGGCGTAGGCATGCGTGCCTGCTGAATCGCCCACGATCAGATTGTCGTTGGCATTGGAGCTGGATCCCAGGACAATGTATTTTCCGCTGTTCCACGCGGCGGCTATGTTGGTGGGATTGATCGCAAAACTGCTCGCGGAGAGATCAGTGATCGCGTGGAGCGCCCACGAGGGATAGCCGCCCTCCATAGCAGCGTACGAGTTTTGTCCCACGTGCTGTGTCGTGACGTATCCCAGCCCGTTCGCTTCTGCATACGCCTTTTCCGCCAGAGCAACCCACAGCACACCGTTGGTGACCTGATCATAGTATTTGCCGCCGCTGGGGAGCTCGTTATCGACGGTCACATAGACTGCGGCGCCGCTGCTGTTGTAAAAGCGGACTTTGTAGAGGCTCACTGTCGTTCCATTTTCCACCGCCGTTCCCTGGGAGGTGAACATGCTGGAAATAGTGCTGGGATTCCGAGCCGCCACTGCCGCGAAGCTCGCCAGCAACCAGCAATCGCCGACACTCCCCTGGTGAACGTCGGTGTATTGCGGGCCATTGGCGCCAAACAGGGTGCCGCTCACGACGGAATAGCTCGTCGCGGCAGTCGGTTCCGTGATCGTGACATTCGATGGGCCGGATGGCGTCGTCACTGTTTGATAGGATGCCCACGTTGTACCGGCCGAGTTCACAGCGCCGACGTCAAAGTAATACGTTGTTCCGGCCGTCAGCCCGGTCACCGACATCGATCGGGTGGTGGCGCTCGCCGTCCCGATCTGCTTCCAGGCGCCGTTGACCCATTCGACAATCACATAGCTCGTCGCTCCCAATGAGGCCGTCCAACGGAAAGACACTTGCGTGCTGGAGGTCGGCGTGGCAGTCATTGCCAATGCACTCGGGGCCGGTAACTTTGTTGCCGAATTGTTGATTGTGACAGAGCCAGACGAATTGCTGGACGTGGTTGCGGTCGGCGCCACATTCTGGTTGGCGGACGTGGCTTGGGAATGCAGGACGGCCATTCCACCGGCGTGCGGCGCCTGGGTGAAGACCGCCGGGCCGGTGACGCTCAACAACTGCCGGGATTCCAGCGTTTGGACTTCCGCGGCAATCGCGGAAAACGTACCAGATTGACGGCGGCGAACCTTCTGATTCCGTCGCCCGTGGAAGTTCTGCTTCAGGTTTCGCAGCCAATTGGTCAGGTACATGGCGTTTTAACCCGGTTTTCTGGAACTTTCGTGCTTTGCCACTTCCGCTAAGCGTTAAGCCGACATGCCATCGAATTCCGGCAGCAAAAATGCTTGAACAGCGAGAATTTCCAAAAATAGACGAAAAATGCGGTAAAATCGCGGCATGGAGACGCACAACGGGAACAGTTTTCAAGGGGCGATGGGCCGCTTGCGCGCCGGTGACCAGGACGCGGCGCGTGAGTTATTCGAACGATTCGTCGAGCGTTTGACCGCTCTGGCCGGCTCGCGGCTCTCTGCCAAGATGCGCCGCAAAGTCGATCCGGAAGATGTCGTCCTGTCGGTTTTCCGCGGCTTTTTTGATCGGCAGGCCGCCGACCAGTACCAGGTTCCCGATTGGGAAAGGCTGTGGGGCCTGCTGGCCGCGATCACAATTCACAAGTGCCAGCATGTCGTCGAACATTACCAGGCGGCTTGCCGGGACGTGTCGGCCGAAGACTCGGTCCAGCGGCCGCCCGACGAATCCGGGGCTGGTTGGGACGTCGTGGCCCGCGATCCGACGCCGGCCCAGGTTGCGATCTTCGACGAAACAATCGTTTCGCTCCTGCACGAATTTGACGAACGGAACGGGCAAATCTTTCTGCTCGTCCTGCAAGGCTGGTCGATCGAAGAGATCTCGAACGAAATTCCTTGCAGCGAAAGAACGGCCCGACGGGTCCTGGACCGGGTTCGCCTGCGGTTGGAGGAGTTGCGCGACGAGGGGGTAAAAGGAGACGCAGCTCTTTGATTGACTCAGAATGTTGTCGCAACCTGGGACAGTGAGCGCCATATCTCAAGACAACGCTTGTGCCGAAAACGCGGAATCAGCCAAACCAGCCAGAAATAGTTCAATAGCCGTCCTGTTGTCCCGATTCGCCGAAGGCGAATAGAGAGTCGAGCCGAGAAAGTGTAGACACGATCGTTCCGCTCTGCACTTTCTCGGGGGGACTCGGTCTACTCTCTACTCACCACTTTCTGAACCCGGGCCAGTCGTGGCATTCGCCTTCGAGAAGCTGCTCGTCTACCAGAAATCCGTCGATTTTGTCGATGCGATTTGCCGGCACACCGAGCAGGTCCCAAGGAGCTGATGGCTTCCCGGGTCGATCGTCGCTGCGTAATTCGCCTGCTGGCCACGTGATCCGGTGAGCGTCGAGCCTGTGGCCTGTTTGAATCGGCTCCGCGTCCGAGCGCCAACGGGCGAAGTCAACAGGAGAGGCTCGTGCTCTCGCTGGAAATGAGTGACGCGGTCCCGGGGGATCCAGCCGCATCGCGGGCCAGCACTGCTGGCGGAATCCTCGGGCCGCGTCACATCTGAAGTCTGCGCTCTGCGACGCCGCTGTCCAATGAAAAGACAGCTCTCCAGGCGAGGAATTGAGCCCTGTGCGCCAGCAGCACCGGCCCCGGGCTGGATGTGTCCAGAAGTATTCATTCGCGTGACTTCCGAGACCTGATTTGTGGTATTTTGGAGACGCTGTGCCTGTTCCAAAAATCCCCATTTTTCTCTCGCCGGCAACTGGATCGTTGTCTTCACGATGTGCAGTGAGCGGTGGCTGTAGCGGAACTCGTGAGAGTTCCGAACGGAAGTCTCACGAGTTCCGCTACATTTTGCCGCTACACGCGAACTGGAAGCGCTCTAAAACATACGGCTGGCTGGCCGCAGAAGACCGGCTCACGCCAGCATCTCGGGGACGACCTTGCCGTCGTGCACGAGCGGGACCGGGCGTTTGAGCTGGTCGAGCAGCGCGACCTCGGGATCGATGCCGACCAGATGATAGATCGTCGCCAGGATGTCTTTGGCCGTCAGCGGGCGATCGACGACCGTCCCGCCGATCGCGTCGGTCCTGCCGATGACGCTGCCGCGCTGGATACCGGCGCCGGCGAAGAAATTGGAATACGCCCGCCCCCAGTGACCGCGTCCTTCCTTTTCGAAGCGCGGCGTGCGTCCCATCTCGTTCATGACCAGCACCAGCGTCTCATCGAGCATTCCCCGCTCTTCGAGGTCGAGAATCAGCGACGAAAAGGCGACGTCGAATCCCGGCAGGAGGTCGTTCTTGAGCCGGTTGTAATGGTCGACGTGCGTGTCCCAGCCCGAGTTGAGCTGGCCGAATTCATCCCAGACGACGGTGACGAATCGGCAACCCGCCTCCACCAGCCGCCGCGCCTGGAGAGTCGCCTGGCCAAAGAGAGTCATCCCGTAGGCGTCACGCAACCGGGCGGGCTCCTGGTCGAGATCAAAGGCCCGCCGGACCGGCTGCGAATCGAGCAGCGAAAAGGCCAGTTCGCGCTTCTGGTCCATCGCGCTCCGGGTGGCGTAGCGGTCGAGCCCGCGACGGGCCAGTTCGAGCTGCTCCAGCAGCGAGCGGCGCTTGTCGAGCCGGTCGAGGGTCACGTCGGCGGGAAACTCCGACTCGGGGACAATCAGAAACCGACTGTCGGGCTGAATCCCCAGATACGGATCGCGAATCTCCTTTGGGGGACCGTCTGAGCGTCGCACCATGCTCCGCGTCGCCTCGCCACGAAACTCGGTGCAGATCGGATCGAAGCTGCTCCCGAGATACGCCGCGTAGGGCCGGGCGTACAGATAGTTTGCCGGCCGCCGGCTGCTCAAGGGGAAGGGGAGCACGATGTTGTCGGGGAGCGCGCCGTGCGGCTTCGGGCCGTGCGCTGCGTGATCGAAGTGGTTCACAACCGAGCCCAGATACGGCTGGTGCTGCGGATGGATGAGATTCTCTTCGACGGGGATGCTCCCGACGGCAAGCCCCGTCGTCGCGTATTGCATGCCGTGAAAGTTCCACGGATGCGTCAGCGAGCGGACGACGGTGACCCGATCCATGACGCGCGCCATGTTCGGCAGATGCTCGCACACGTCGCAGCCCGGCAGCGTCGATGCGATCGGCTTGAGCTGGCCGCGGACCTCGACCGCGGCGTGCGGCTTCATGTCGCACATTTCGAGGTGGCTGGGGCCTCCGAACAGATAGAGCAGAATGACGTTCTTCGCTTTACCGAAACCGGGCAGTGGCGACGTCGAACGCTCGGCGGCCTGCAAGGTTGCCGAAGCGGGCAAGCCGACGGAACCCAGACCCAGCCCGAACAGCCCCAGTCCGCCGACGGTGAGCAGATCTCGCCGGGTGAGGCCGCTGCAAAGTCGTTTCGGTCCGCCCAGCAGTCGCAACATGGCCGGTTCCGTATGGGGCGCTCACCGGCAAATTACGCCGGTGAGTGTCCACGCATTCTAATCGCTGCATGCGACGGCGGCCAGAAGAGCCAGGAATCCTGACGCAGAAACGCCGTTCAACAGTCGCCGTAAGTCGCGCTGACAAATCGCGAGAAAGGACGAAAAAGATGAATAATCTCAGTGTGAATAATTCTGCAAAGCTGCGCATTGTGCTGTTGATGGGGAAAGCCCGCCGCATCGGTTTGTCGCCAGCCAGCTTATGTCGCCGGACACCCAGGCGCGAAACCGCGCACATTTGTGAGCTGAAATCGGGCAATATCGGCGCAACGCTTTGCCGGACCCAAAGAACGGTCGGAAGAACTGTTATTCATCTTCCCGAAACCGTTATTCATCTTTGCTTTCTGCCCACTTACGTCACAAGTTTCTCCAGTTTGACGCACCGTTCCTGCTGCGCACGACGCCAAATGTGTTTACCTGTCGATATCCTGGTCCCGCTCACGCAGGTTCAAGACGTGGTCCCCGCGGGCCCACGCGCGTCCCACTGATCCTCACCAGCCTCGCGCCCGTCTCGTGGCGAAGGCAGGCCAGGTGGACTATGCTTCTTTGGCACCCACGACGTGCGGTTCAACGAATTGGGAGGGAGTCCTCACTTCTCCGACACTCTGATCGAGAGGCCGAATCATGCGAGGTTCCAGTCCGGCGCGCGTTGCGACTCTGGCCTGTGCGGTCTTGTTGGCCGGTGCGGCGGTCTTCCTGATGCCATGGCCTCGCGACGCCATCGCCGACGATCTGGAAGACGATTTTCAGAAGGATGAGGCGAAACAGCGCAAGGAACGATATACGAACTGGATGCGTGACTTTTCGAAAGATACCACGCTGCATGTGACGATGCCGGGTGAGGAGGACGAAACGCTGGCCGAGCGCGTCCCGAATCCCATCTTTCGCTTTAACACCAAGGCAATCGCAGACGATGGCACGCTATGGATCTGGACGCGCGATGCGCGCCCGGTCGCTCTGCAGAAAGAGGAAGTCTGCAACTACGGGGGCGCCCGGCTGTGGACCATCTGTTTCGCCTCGGTCTCGGAAGGGCTCGTGACGGCGCGCTGGCCGGGAGGGCGGCGGTATGCGGCGACGCAGCCCGGGGTTACCTACCGTCCGATTCCGGGGGCCGAGTCTCCAAGTGACAAGGCCAAAACGCGGACCGCCCAGATGAAAGCGCTCAAAGGCCGATTTTCGGGACTCATCGGCCAATTGTCTGCCGATGAGGAAGGGGCGATGCGCGTGAAGGCGATTACGACGCCTCTCTACGAGTACGCCGATAAGGACTCGAAACTTCCGCTGGGAGCCATCTTCAGCATGGTGGAAGACAAAGGAGAAATGAACCCCGGTTTGCTCCTGATCCTGGAAGCCAGGCCTGACGGCAAAGGGAAATCGCGCTGGGAGTACGGGGTCGTGCGCCTCGGAATGGGGCAATTCCTGTTGCGCCTCGATGATCAGGAAGTCTGGAGGTCGGACGCAGTGACAAGCCCCAGCCATCAGGTCCACGACAACTGGACATTTTATTTCATCCCACGCAAATTCGAGTAGGGCTGTCCCTCGGACATTCCCGGAAATTCGGAGTTCTCAATCGCCATGACCGATCGCAAAAAACGCGGCAAAGCGTTCTGGGCGACCTTGGTGGTGCTCGTCGTGATCGTGGGTTATCCGTTCTCCTACGGTCCATCACTCTGGCTGGTCCGGCGCGGCCGATTGCCGAATTCAGCCATCCGACTCTATGAGCCGATGACCTGGTTCCAGAAGAACATTCCGGGGCCCCCCGGAGACGCAGTTCGCTGGTGGGCGCAGATCTGGCAGTGATCCGCAAGTGACGTCGCCATCCCGGACTGTCTGTCGAATTCAAAACTTAGCGCTCCCCGCCGCCGCGCGGCTTGAGATCTGCGCCGTCGCTCAGGAGCCTGGTAGCCCGACGCGTCAGCGAGGCACGAGCCAGCTTGGGGCAGGACAACCGACTTTCGCGCACGGCGCCCCTCGCTGACGCGTCGGGCTACCAACCACTTTGGATCAGTCTCTGCGCGCCTCCCCGGGAACGACGTCTGCTGCCAATCCCTCCCCCGATTTTCTGAAAAATCCCTCGCGCCCGATGTCGATCGCTGGCCCATCCGTTCGACTATTGGGTGGAACTCAGGTTAAATAACAGATCCAGGAGCCAAATCATGAAAGTCATGGTCATCGTCAAAGCCAGCCGCGCCTCGGAAGCGGGCGTAATGCCCAGCCAGGAACTGCTCACCGCGATGGGGAACTTCAATGAGGAGCTCGCGAAGGCCGGAATCATCCTCGCCGGGGAGGGGCTGCACCCCAGTTCCAAAGGGGTCCGCGTCAAATTCTCCGGCAAGCAACGGACTGTCACTGACGGTCCCTTCGCCGAAACGAAAGAACTGATCGCCGGCTACTGGATGTGGCAGGTGAAGTCGATGGATGAAGCGATCGAGTGGGCCCGGCGCTGTCCAAATCCGCACGAGGAAGAGTGCGAGCTCGAGATTCGCCCCGTGTTCTGTGCCGACGACTTCGGCGGCGAATTCACCCCCGAGCTGCGCGAACAGGAAGCCGGCGTTCGCGCGCAGTCGCTGGGGCTGAGCCAGATTCGATTCGAGGCCGGACGCGATCTCCAGATCGCTGGAATGAATGCCAGCTACACGAGCGAGACCCGCTCCAACATTCCGGCACAGTGGCACTCTTTCGCGCCGCACATCGGCAAGGTGCCGGGCCAGATTGGGCGTTCATCGTACGGCGTCTGCTGGAACACCAGACCGGACGGCAGCTTCAACTATCTGGCAGGGGTCGAAATCGGCGAGTCGGCGAAGCTGCCGGCCGGATTCGAACGGGTGGCGCTCCCGCCGCGCCGGTACGCCGTCTTCACGCACGCCGGTCACGTCTCGACGCTTCCGCAGACGATCGACACGATCTGGACCCGCTGGGCCCCCGAATGCGGTCTCAAGATCGCCAAAGCCCCCTGTTTCGAACGTTACACCGACCAGTTCGATCCCGACAGCGGCACCGGCGGAATGGAAATCTGGATCCCGCTCGACTAGCGCCGGTTCCAGAATCGTCCAAGCGTTTCCCCTCTCCCTCTGGGCACAGGTATCTACACAAATCGATTCGACGTTGGGTGGCACGCCCTGACGTCAGGAAGGGCGTGGCGAGTGGCCGCTCGACGTTCACTGATTTCGCATGGGAATTCCGCAGAGATGCTCGACC
>Ga0137463_1000055_pt1 | contig 49090 bp, 60 predicted proteins | sample EasRivERMGT800_2_FD_102333 | JGI IMG/M metagenome (GOLD analysis project Ga0137463, IMG submission 102333) | Soil microbial communities from meander-bound floodplain in the East River, Colorado, USA - East River MetaG ERMGT800_2 | ecosystem: Environmental > Terrestrial > Soil > Floodplain ...
CGTGGACCACGAGCCGCCCGCCGCTGTCCTCGGCGGGCTCCACGCTGCACAGGACGCCGGTCTCGCGGTCCTCCAGGGCGCAGTCGACGCGCGGCCGACGCGCGGCCAGCGCGCGCCAGTGCTCGTACGCCAGCGCCGCGTCGAGGGTGACCGTGACGACGCGGCCGCCGTCGGTCACGAAGTAGAGATTGGGCGACTTGCCATCGCCCACCAGCTCGGTCGCTAACTGGTTCAGCTGTTCGTACGCAGACATCATCATCGGTCGGTCCTCCGTCGTCGTCGTCGTGGTGGTGGTCGGTTGCATATGCTTCGCCTCAGTCGTGTTGTCGCTCGACGGGCAGGTGCGCCACCTGCCCCGCCGGATAGATCGTGCCCGTGTAGCCGTGCGGGCGTGGCGGGACGTCCAGCACCACGCTGACCGCGTCTGGCGCGGTGTAGTCGGGCGCGGCCAGCCGCACGTAGCCGACCGTGGCCCGCCCGCCCGGGGTGAGCACACGGTCGCCTTGCAGGAACGGGCGCGGGGTCGGGGGCGCGGTCATGCTTCACTCTCCTCGCCGCCGCCCGCCACGGTCAGCCCGTCCGCCTGCATCGCGTCGACGATGTCCGGCACGTAGCGCGGCTCAGCGACGATCCCGCCGCCCCAGCGGATCGCGTCGGTGGGGAGATGTGCGTCGGCCCAGGCGTTGCCCGCCGGGGTGAGCGGTTGAATGATCCAGATCGATCCGTGATTCTCCAGCTCGACGTCGTGTGGATGTGCGTGCATGTTCAGGTGTCCTTCAGTCGGTTGTGGGAAGCGTACGCGCTCCGCGATGGACACGAACCAGCTGCCCTTGCCGCCGCTGGCTCGTGTCGCACGCGCAAGGCTCAGGCCTCAGAAGTTCCAGTCAGCCGCCGCTGTCGGCGCCGCTGCCGCCTTCGCCGCTGTCGCCGCATCCGCGCGCGTCCAGCCCCAGGGCGCGGACTCGTACCCGGGCAGCACCGTGATCGCGTAGGCGGTCAGGGCGTCAATCAGCCGCTTCGCCGTCGACTTGTCGTAGTCGTCCCGCTCGCAGGACTGATAGTCCAGACACGCCAGTGATTTCAGCGCGACGACAGGATCAACCTCGTCACTCGGCACCGGGCGCAGGACATAGCCCGCTGCCTCGCGTACGTCCTCGCTCGCCCGCTTGCCGTAGCGCGCGACCAGCGAACGGACGTTCTCGCGGCGCAAGATCCCGATCAAGGCCTCGGTATCGCGGGACCCGTGGAGTCCGTACACCGTCCGGTCGGTGAGAATCCCTTCGTCGGTGAGGGTATGGGCCTCGCTCGGCTGTAGGGGAAATACGAAGGGCAGCGAATCTGTGCGCTGCGTACGCAGCAGCCCTGCCAAGTAGTCAAACGTATCGTCGTCGCACATAAAGGCGCTCATGCGGCACCGCCGTTCGCGCGCTGCGCGTACAGCGCCTTGCCGGCCGCCACCGTGGCCACATAGCCCAGGTGCGCCCCGCGCCCGTTGATGCACGCCTCGACCGCGTACGCGCGCACGCTGCGGTTCCAGACGACGGTACCGCGCCAGCTGCGATCCGCAGCGTAGGTCTGGTAGAAATACGGCTTGCCGCCCGTCGTGACGGCGGGAATCTTGATCCAGGTGCTCGTGCTCGTGCTCGTGTTCATGTCAGTCATGCTGTCCTACGCTCTCTCTCGGTTCGGTTAGTCGGTTGCTGTGCTCGTGCTCGTGCGTCGCGGGCTCAATCCGCCAGATACGCCGGTTCGGCGTAGCCCGGGCGCGTCTTGAGTCGTCGCCCGTCTTTGGTGAAGTGAAACGCATGTTCGGCCAGCCATTGATCATCGGTCTGAACCGCCACATGGTGATCGTGCCAGCGCTTGCGTACCTCGGTTGCGGCCTGCTCGCCCGCCGGGATCACGATTTCCCGGTCCGCCCCGCCGCCCGAATCGGCGCACAGCACACACGCCACGCCCCGCGCGCGGGCGTTCTCGTGGGTGTGTCGGTGTCCGAACGTCGCGAGGACCAGCCGCCGTTGGTCCGCTGTCAGATTGCTGCCCTTGATCAAACTCATGCTGTGTCCCCTTCGTCGTGGTCGTTGTCGTTCGTGCTCGTACTCGCTCAGTCTAGCATAGATGCATATGCATCTGTCAACGCTGGCCCGGGCGTGCGCGTGTCCCCGGGCCCGCCCGTGCGCCGCGCGTGCCTACGCGCCCGCGTCCAACTCGAAATGATGCGTGTACGTCTCTGCGCCGCAGACCGCGCGAAACCAGGTGATCTGCCGCCAGTAGTCTTTCGCCGCAGCCGGGATCGCGTCGGCGACCGCGCCCCACTCGCCCGCCACGATCGGCGCCAGGGCGAGCGCCTCGGCTAGCGTACCGGCGCCAGACACCCGGAGGGTGGTCACGCGCCCGAGATTGTCTGTGATCTCGACCTTGCGCAGTCCGTTCGGGTATCGTCCGTGTGGTCCCATCTAGGTACCCGCCCCTTCCGCCGCGACGCGCGTGTACTCCGCCCGTCGCGCCCGCTGGCCGCTCCCCTCGTACGCCCGCGCGGAGTTCTGCGGACAGAGGCTGAACGTGACCGTCATCCGCTCGACAATCCGCTTGCCCTTGCGGACGACATCCACACACAGGCTGTCGCAGTACAGCCGATCGTACCCGCGCGCGTGGTAGGGGCTGTCCTGCAGCGCCCCGGGCGGAATGACGGCCGCGCGCAGATAGCTGTTTTCCGCGCCTTGATCCGCGTACCAGCGGAGTTCATCGCCCGCGCGTACCAGCTGCCGCAGCGCGGCGAAATTGCCGCCCAAGTACATCTCGGAAAACCACGCCCGCGCCGTCGTGGGAGCCGTTCCGGCGATCGTGCGGGCTGGCTCGCTACTGGTAGGCGCGGTAAACCCGTCGCGCGTCCGCTCGGGCAGCCGCTTGGTGAGCCGGAGGGTCGCGATCCCGCCGTCCAGGCGTACGGCCCAGCTCGTGGCCGCGCGCAGGGCGGTGATGTCCTCTGCCGTGAGGGTCATCGGTTCGGTTGGTTCGGTCGGTGTCGTGTCCGTCGTCGTCGTGTCGGTCATGCTCGGTTGCTCCTCTGTCCTGTCGGTTGTTCGGTCGATCGGTTGTGCGCCTCGACACGGCGCTAGCGTGGCAGTCCCGCCCCGCCAGCGCCGTGCTGGCCTAGTCCCGGACGATGTACGTCTGTCCGCCCTTGCGAATCCATGCCGTGCCCGCGTTGCTGTAGCAGGTCACATACACCCGGTACTCTCGGCCCGTCGACAAGATGCGTACCTTGCGGCTGGACGTGAGGCGACGGCCGTACCCGCTCGCGGTTTCCTGTCGTCCGGCCAGCTGCCACGAGAGCGGGCGATCGAGTAGTTCGTACGGTTCGGTGAGAGCGATCCATCGGGCGATCGGTGCGGTCGGTGTCTGGTCGGTCATGGCTCGGTTGCTCCTGTGTCCTGTGTCGGTCGGTGCTGTCGTCTGTGAGCCCGTGGGACTAGCGCGCGCCAGCGTGGTACTCAGGCCACGCGCGCGCCTTGCTTGCCTTGCCCCGCCCGGGCTTGTCACCGGGCCTTGCGGGTTACGGACGGGGAACGGTTCCCCGTCTGACTCACCGTCTAGCGCGCTAGCGCGTCACGTCGTACCGCCGTGCCCACCGGCGGTACGCGTCCGTGGCGTACAGGTAGCTGCCCCAATCGGGCGCAACGCCGCCAGCGGCCAGCCAGCCCGCGAGCGCCTGTCGTAGGTCTCGCAGCCGGGCCAGATCCGTACGGCTCCGGGTCAGCGCGTCTTGTTCTCGGAGGTTCGCGTTGGGATCCATTAGGCCTGCCCCCGGTCAATCACGAAGGCAGGTCCCCCGCCACGCGTGGCAGGCGTGATCGTCGTCCGGTCACTGGCGCGCGCGCTGTTATGGCCCTGCAGGACCACGCGGTACCGCGTGGCCGTGATCGCGGGGTACTCCTCGATCAGCCGTTGCGCGTCTTCGCTAGTCAGCGGGTACGCCTGCCCGGTTGCGGCGAACGTGAGCACGTACGGCCGGTTTACCGTGTAGATGCGAGTGTTCGTCGTCATCAAAACCCCCACTGATCCGCCGGTACCTGCGGTACCGTCGCGCGTGCCGCGATTGCCGGGCTGATCGCCGTGTAGCGCGCGGGAATGGCTGCGGGACCCGTGACAGGCACGGGCACAGGCACAGGCACAGCCACGGGCACGGGCTGTACCGCCGTGGGAGCCACGGGAGCCACGGGCACAGGCGAGAGCGGAGCCATCGGGCCAAGATTGGGCTTGTCCTCGCCTGCAGGCGTCGACGCCGCGCTAGCCGCTAGCGTGGCCAGCCGCGCGCTGTCGCTTGCCGCACGGCGCGCGATGGCCGCTTGGATCATCTCGCGGACGCCTGCCAGCTTTTCCGCCGCTGCGGGCGATAGGTCGCGACCTCCGACGGCAACGCCGTAGTAGTGATCGGCCAGCTGCAGCCCGTCGTCGTCAACGGTTACGGTCTGTCGCTGTGCTGTGCAAAAGAGTAGCGCGCGTAGGCCGTACTGCTCCGGAGTCTCGCTAGCCGTGCGTGGTGCCAGCTCGGGGAACGGTTCATACGTCGTCATCGTCGTCATCATCGGTCGGTGTCCTCGGTTCGGTTATGGGAAGCGTTCAGCGCTCCGATCTGCTAGCGGCCACCCGGTAGCAGGTCGCAACGCTGGAACGCGCTAGGGCCAGCCCCTAGCGCGCTCCGCTGTCTCGCCTTACTACGCGGCCACCCGGGCACGGCCACGGGACAGCACCGTCGCGGCCAGCTGGTCAAGGGTTAGCCTGTCGTCCTGATACCCGCTGTCCTGGGACACGCGCGTCAGCCCTTGCGCAATTCCCCAGAAGCTACGCGGGCTTGCGTTCTCGGTCTGGACGGCTGCCTTGTACGCGGCTGTCGCATCGCTCACGGTCGCGCCCATCTTGCGGAGTTCATCGATCAAGCCTTGCTCCGTGCTGGCTAGCTCCAGCGAGATCAGCGACTTGATCAGGCTTTCGTCGGCACTGGCGGGACGGTTCACCACTCGCCGGACCAGTTGCCCGACTTCGCGGAGGGTGTCCCGCAGGACCGCCGATCCGACATGCCGTCGCTTGTACTGCGCGCCGTAGACCGCGCCCCAGAGCATGTGGTTTCCGCACACGAAGCGGAACATGACCTCATCGAGCCACACCGAGGTCAGCCCGACCTCGGAATTCCGCAGCATGACTCCCCGGTACATCGGCCCGTTGTCGTCGCGCGCGCTCGGATCGTTGACGATCGATCCGCCGTTGACGAGTAGCACGAAGCTGTCCCGGTCACTGAGGTACGCCCCCGCTGGCTTGCCATCCCACGTCGGCGGAGTGTTCCAGCCTTGCGCGCACAGCGTATCGACGACAGGCGAGTAATAGTCGGCATCCCACAGACGGCCGTACGTGTCGCTTGTGATCGCGCGGGCAGTCACCGTGCCCGACTCGGGCGCCCGCTGCGCCAGGACTACCGCTGTCGTGCCCGTCAAGGTGGACTGTAGCCCGTAGTTCAGCGCGCTCGCGGCGACGTCGGACGGCAGGCTGCGGACGTACGCAGCGGGCGCCCCAACGAGCTTGCACAGCTGGCCATGTGACCACGGGGTGAGCTCGGCTTGGCCGCGCGGGCTGGCCAGCGCCACACGGCCGATCCCGCCGTCTTGCGGGATCACTTGCAGGTCTTTGGCGTTGTAGTTCATCTCGCGACAGTTGGCCTTGCGATCGATGGCTGCCTGTACCAGCGCTTCGGGTGACTCCATGCGCTGGTCGGCCGGACGACGGTAGTACTCGGATTGTGCAGTCGAGATGTTTCCCATGATGCGATCGTGCCTTTCGGTTGTGTGTGGCGCGGATAGCAGGGGGGCTCAGTCCCTAGAGAATCGCGCCGCCCCCGCACCATGCGGGGGAACGTCAACTATGAGGCAAGCATATAGTAGCTGTCAACACTCAAAGACATCACATGCTAGCTTGTCACAGAATCGTCACATCTTGCCCGCTAGCGGCTAGCCTTGGCCCGCTGCGGGTGCTCCCGGTTGGAAGACCGCCTACTTGGGGATCATGTAGTCTCGGCGCGTAACCGCTACGCGGACAGTCACTTACCGCCTAGAGGCACGCGCCGCGCTGCGTCGACTCCCAACCGAGCGCCCGATCCGGGCCAGCCGACCAGCGCGCCAGCCGCCTGCCTCGCCACGCCAGCGCGCAGAGGAGCAGCGCGCCAGCGGGCAGACCAGCGCGCCAGCGGGCAAGGGGCAGCGCGCCAGCGGGCGAGCACGGTGCATTGTCCGGGAGGCTAGGGGAGGGGGGAGCGCGCGCGCACGCGCCCGACCTCAGATAAATTTTTGAAAAATCGGCGAAATCGAGCGCGTGTGGTCCACACGGGCGGCCAAAACCGCGCCGCTGGTTCGCATCTCTCCTGGGGCGCCCGATCGCGGGATCGGACTTCAAAGGCCACCCGGGAAAGCCGGGCGCTGCCGGTGGGTTCGCCGGCTGTCCGCGACTTCCGACGAGGGCGCCCCCCTGACCTCCCCTGTCACGCCGCGCCACCCCGCGGCAGGCAGGGGGGATCTAGACTTTCCCGCCGTCCCTTCGGCATCCTCGGCCCTGCATGTTCCGCCGCCTGGCCGCTGCCCTCGTCCTCCGCCGTGTCACGCGCGACCTCCACGCGATGGTCGAGGCGCTGCACGCGCAGAACGGGCTGCTCGCTCGCCTGGTCGACCATGTCGCCCCCGTCGCCCCGGCCCCCGAACGCCGGGTCGTCTACGCCGACACGGGCGTCGACCACTTCGACCCGATCGACGGGCAGCTGGCCGACGCCTACATCGCCCGGACCGAGCAGGACACCGGCCACACCCCCGACGACGAGGAGGTGGCGATTCACCTGGCCGACGAGAAGACGGTCGACCTGCACAGCCGCCTGGTGGCGCGCGAGGCCGACCTGGAGCGCCTGCGGGCGAGTCGCGCATGGTGAAGCGCGAGACCCCGCGGTCGGGGGCGCCGCCCTCGACCAGTGAGCGCGACCGACTCGCCAAGCCGCAGCCACCCGCGGCCATTCCCCCGCGGGCCCCCTCGGGGGTCGTGCGGCCGCCAGGCGGCCGGCTGGCCTACACGCTCCTCGGCGCCCAGGTGATCAAGTGAGCCGGCCCCGCGGACGCCCCGCGACCGCGACCAGTGCGCTGGTCCCGGCGGCGTCGCGCGTCGAGCCCGCCGTGCTCACCGAGGTCGAATCGGTGCTCAATAGCGAGGCGATTGAGCTGTTTGCCCAGGCGCTCGGGGGCCGCGAGAAGCTGGCCGATGCCCTCGCGGTCGCCGGGAGCGGCAGTGAGGTCGAGCGCATGACGACCTTGCTCCTCGACCCGCGGTACGCGCAGTGGGGCCTGGCGCGCCTCTGCCGGACGGTCGGCCTCACGGTGGCGGATCTGTTTGCGGCCTACCGGAAGGCCGCGGTCGCCCGCTCGCACATCGAGAGCACCCACATCATCGCGGGCAAGCTCCCGGCGGTGGTCGACGACGTGATGACCCGCGCCGTCCCGCAGCGCCAGGTCTGCCCGAAGTGCCTCGGCACCTCCGCCGCCGGCCAGGGGCCGTGCCTCACCTGCCAGTCCACCGGCGTCGTCCAGTCGGAGCCCGAGCTCGACCGGCAAAAGCTGGCGCTCGAACTCGGCCACCTGCTCGAAAAGAAAGGCGGGCTCATCGTGCAGCAGAACAACCTGGCCCAGACCAGCCTCAACGCCACTGCGCCCGGCTCGCTCGAAACGCTACAGCAGGCGGTCGGCGACCTGCTCTTCGGGGGCCCGCGGCACCGTGATGTGGACGTCGAGCGGGAGACGCCGCCGGCGGACCTCCCCGCCGCCGACGACGAGGAGTCGACCGAGGAGGAGCCGGACCTGCCGTTTGACGACGACGCGCGCGACGCGCCATCCCCGCGGGTGCCCACGGCCCCGCCCCGGCCCGAGTCCCCGCGCGCCACGTCGACTGAGCCCTGAGCCATGTACCACCCCGACGTGATTGCGGCGCGCGCGGCGGTCGCGACCCGCCAGTTCGGGCACCTGTTCCCGAACCGCCAGATCCCGTGGTACTCCGTGCGGGACAGCGCCGCGCTCACCGCCCAGGTCATGGCCGCGGCCGACGAGCACGGCACGCCCACCCGCGCGCTCGTCGAGGAGGAGCAGGACTTCATCGGCGCGAGCCGCCTGCGGGTGATGTTCGACTTCCCCTACTTCGCCGAGCGCTTCTGCTGGATCGACATGGAAGGCCACGGGCTGCGGCGGCTCTCCCCCTTCTGGGAGTCGCAGCAGCTGGTGCTCGATCAGCTCGGCCGGATCGAACAGGCCAACCAGGCCGCGGGCTCCCCTGACGGGCTGCTCCTGAACATCCTCAAGGCGCGCCAGCTGGGCGTCTCGACGTTCAGCGAGGCCCTGGTCGCCCATCGCCTGGTCACCCGCGCGCACATCCGCGCGCTCAGCGGGGCGGACGTCGAGGACCAGGCCGGCTACCTGTTCCGCATGGTCGTGCGGATCTACGACCAGCTGCCCTGGTTTCTCAAGCCCGGGAAGGTCTACTTCAACAAGAACCGCGAGCTCTCCCTCGCCAACCAATCGTTTCTGAAAACCGCCTGGGGCAAGTCGACCCGCGGTGCGCTCCAGACCGTCTCGGGCGCCGAAGGCAGCAAGGGCTCGATCGGCCGCGGCCAGACCTACTCGGTCGTCCACATCTCGGAGCTCCCAACCTGGGAGAACCCCGAGCAGCTCGACACGGCGCTCCTGCCTGCCATCCCCTACGCCTCCGACACGCTCGTCCTCTACGAAGCGACCGCCGAGTTTGCCGGCGACTGGTGGCACAAGCACTGGCTGGCCTCGGGGGCGGGCGAGGGCCGCTTCCGCAATATCTTCATCCCCTGGTGCGCCGAGCCCGAGAAGTACAGCCTGCCCGCCCCGGTCGACTGGACGCCGAAAGTCTCGACGGCCGCGCATGCCGAGAAGTGCGCGCGCGACAGCCCCAAGTGGTTCGCCGGCCGGACGGTCACGCTCACCCGCGACCAGTGCTACTGGTACGAGAAGACCCGCGGCTTCTACGAGAGCAAGGGCCAGCTCTACAAGTTCCTGAAGGAATACCCGGCCGACGACCTGGAGTGCTTCCAGTACGCGGGCCGGTCGGTGTTCACGCTCGAACAGCTCGAAGCGATCGACCAGGCCGGCAGCCGGAAGCTGCTCGACGTCTGGGCCGTCGAGCCGGCGATCGAGATCGCCCAGCTGCGCCGCGACCCGTCGACCCCCTCGGCCGACCTCCAGACCAAACGGGTCGTGCCGCCGCTCGCCCCGCACCTGTCGCCGAAGAGCTCGCCGATCGCGCACGAGACCGAGCCGGTCCCCCCGGGGTATGGCTTCCGCCGGCTCACGCCCGCCCAGCTGGCCGCGCTCCCCAACCTGCGCCAGGGCGTGCTCGCCATCTGGGAGTACCCGCGCACCCGCGGGCCCCGCCGCTACATCCTCGGCGTCGATGTGAGCGACGGCCTGGGCCAGGACTACAGCGTGATCGATGTCATCCGCCAGCCGACGATCGAGGAGCCGGCCGAGCAGGTCGCCCAGTATGTGACCAACGTGCTTGACCCGAAGGCCTTGGCGTTTGTCTGTGACGCGGTCGGCCGCTACTACCAGGACGCCGACCAGATCGAGGCGCTCGCGGCGATCGAAACCAACAACCACGGGCTGGCGACCCAGGACACCTTGCAGCTCCACCTGGGCTACAGTCACTTCTACGTCTGGGAGTATGCCGATGCGGCCTCGCCGGCCCGGCGGTACTCCACCCGCATCGGCTGGCTGACTAGCCCGCGGACGCGCCCGCTCTTGCTGGCGAGCTTCTACGGCGCGGTGACGGCGGTCGACCCGGTCACGTCCCAACCCGACTTCATCCTGAACAGCCCGATCACTCGCGGCGAGCTGCGCCACTTCATCACCGCGACGACCATCGGCGAAGCCGAGGCCGCCCGCGGCCAGCACGACGATGGGGTCATGGCCGCCGCCATCGGCCACTACGTCGCCTGGCGCATGGCCGGCGGCGAAGTCGAGCCGGTCGCCGAACGGCGCCGTCGCAAGGTGGCCTTTGACGCGCTCGCCAAGGAGCAGCAGATCGTGCGCCCCGATTACCGCAACAGCCCGGCCACGATCGACGAGGCCGACGACCTGGAGCCTGACCATGAAGAACGCGCCAGCCCTGACGAGTACTACCAGCTCAGCGACGAGACGGCCGGGATCTACTTCGATGACCGCACCCGCGCCTGAGCCCGCGTCTGCGCTCGCGTCCCTCCGGTCGCCGGGCGAGCGCCTGGCCTCGGTTGAGACGCTGGAGGGGCTGCTCGCCGACGTGCGGATGCAGATCCTGACCCCCTGGCCGACGCCCGGGCTGACGCTCACGCCGGTCGAGTGCGACCAGATCGCCACCGCCCTCGGCTTGGGCTCACGCCCGACCGCCGCGTCGATCCTCACGGCCGTCGAACGGCTCGCCGCGCTGCACATCGGCGACATCCGGATCCCATTCACGCCCGGGCAGCTGGCCGAGCTCCAGCACCGCGCGGGCAAGCGCGGGCGGACGGTCGAGGCCGAGATGCGCGCGGTCGTCGCGCGGATCGAAGAGGAGCTGTTCTACAAGGGAGGCGGCTAGTGGCGCTCCATGACTTCTGGTGTCAGGTCTGCGGCGAGGTGCTCCTCGATGTGAACGTGCCGATCGACATCGGCGCGATGAAGGGCGCCCCGCTCCATTGCGACCGCCCCGCCGCCTGGATCCCGCAGGTCGGTCGGATGGATGCGTACGAACCCTTTCAGCGGTTTGAGGCTCGCGATGGGCAAAACACCCGCGTCACGATCGACTCGCTCGCCAAGCTCCGCCAGGTCGAGCGCGAAAGCGAGCAGCAGTACCGCAACGGCGAAGGCCAGCCGCTCGTCTGGCGCCACTACAGCAACGACCGTTCGAACCGCGACGTCCACGCGCTCCACCCGACCTGGCACGGCGGCGAAGCGCCCGACCCGGCGTTCGTCAAAAAGCACGGTGCCCAGCTCCGCAAAGGCACGGGCGTCGCCGAGGCGGCCGAGTACGGCCCCGGCGTCAGCGACGCCACCCCCTCCGCGCTCGATGCGCTCATCCGATAGGAGACCGAACATGGCTGACTGGCAACGAATCGACACCGCCCCCACCGACGCGCAGGACCTCCTCGTCTCCGTGGCGCCGGGCGGCCGGCAGCTCGTCGCCCGCTGGAGCCCCGAGCACCAGAGCTGGGTCGCCGGCGACGCGCAGGTGATCGCGCCCACGCACTGGCAACCGCTGCCCGATCCGGTGCCGGCCGACGCGGCGGGGGGCCCGCCGCCCCTGCTCACCGCGCTCGACCCGATGACCGCCGCGCTCGGCGACCCGAGCTTCACGCTCCACGTGACCGGCGAGGGCTTCGTCCCGAACGCGGTCATCCTCTGGAACGGCGGCGCCGAACCGACCACCGTGGTGTCGGCGACCGAGGTCACGACCGAGGTCAACATGGCGACCGCGTCGGTCGCGATGCCGATCCCGATCCAGGTGCGGAACGGCCTGGGCGGACTGAGCAACACGCTCACGTTCGCGCTGACCGAGGCGGGCATGCGCCTCGACCCGGTCGCGACGCCCCAGGGTGACGCGGCGCCGCAGGCGCCCGAGGGGTACGAGGGGTACGAGGCGCAGCAGGCGCCCGACGTGCCCGAGGCCCCCCACGCCAAGCGCGGGCGCCCGAGAAGGGATGCATAGGTATCCCTGATGGCTGACCGCGACCCCGAGATCGTCAAAAACATCCGCGAGCTGCTCGGCGGCTTCATCGGCGCGCGCCTGGTCGACGTCACCCAGCACGACCGCGACTACGCGCGCGACGCGGCCTCCCCGGACGCCGAGGTCTTCCTGCACTTCGACAACGGGCAGACGCTGCACTTCTGGATCAACGAGGTCGAGGGCTTCGAGATCCTCGGCGGCCCCGACAAGGATACATAGGCATCTATGGCCGACTTCTCTCCCAGTGGCGTCCTCAGCCTCCCGCGGACCTCCGCCGAGCAGCTCCAGCACGGCGACCCGCGCGTCCTCGGCTGGCTGCGCGAGTGGGTCCAAGAGGGCGACCTCATCAACCGCCAGGACCCGTCCTACGATCTCATCGGCAAGGCGCAGGACTACATCGTCGGCAACCAGCTCTCGGCCGACGCCTGCAAGCACAAGTACCTGCCGCAGGTCGTGATCAACGAGACGCGCAAGGCCATGCAGGCCCACGTCTCGGCCATCACCGACCTCAAGCCGGTCGCCGGCTGGAAGACCAATCCCGAGTACCAGGTCCAGGCCAACATGCTCAACCAGTACCTCCTGGCCGAGTGGATGACGACCATGATGGACCTCGATCTCGGCGACTGCGTGAAGTACTCGCTCGCTGGCGGCACGGGCGATCTGGTCATCGACTGGGATCCGCACGCCCCCCTCGGCGGCGCGCATCAGCTGACCGCGCGCGACCCGCGGGATACCCTGCCGCTCCGCCCGTCCTTCGGCCGATCGTCGCAGCTCTGGGAAGGCGCCTGCTTCCGCGAAGAGCATACGGTCAACGTGCTGCGCGGCATGTACCCGACGAAGGCGCATCTCTTCCACGCCTCGCCCGACACGCTCCTCGGCCAGGTGATGGGCCGCTTCCGCACCGGGCTCTCGCGGCTCATCTCGCCGGCCGACCCGCTGGATTCCATCGCCTGGCCGGGGTCGGCCGCGACCAGTCGCCGGGCGCGCGCCGGATCGATCGTGATCTACCGCGCCTACTTCCGCGACCGCACGCGCAACCTGACCACCAAGCCGATCGCGATGGGCACGCCCGGGGCCAACTGGGCGTACCTCGCGCAGCCGCAGCAGCCGCTCTACCCCCGCGGGCGCCTGATCGTCGCGACCGAGGACACGATCATCTACGACGGGCCGAACACCTATTGGCACGGGATGTTCCCGTTCTGCCGGTTGAAATTGTGGAGCGTGCCCTGGCAGTTCCTCGGCGTGCCACTCTTCAACGACCTGCTCCCCCTCCAGGACGCCATCAACGACACGATGCAGGACGTGCGCCTGGCGATGCGCCAGTGGACCAACCCCGACATCACCTACAACCGCACCGCGGTCAGCGAAGCGACGATGAAGCTGATGGACCCGCGGCGCCCCGGCAAGCGCGTGAAGGTCATGCCGGGCTTTGGCGACCCGTGGAAGAAGGAAGACGGCCCGGCCCCCCAGATCATCCAGATGGGCATCGAGCTGTGGGAGAAGCTCACGCAGAAGTTCGCTGACCTCTCGGGCACGGCCAACCTGCAAGCGCTCCTGCAACTCCGCCAGATGCCCAGTGCCGACACGATCCAGAAGTACTACGAAGCGCTCACGCCCGAGATCCGCTCCGAGGCCCGCCAGGTCGAACTCTTCCTGCGCGACTTCAGCGAGATGGTCAAGATCAACTACTTCCAGTTCCTCTCCCAATCGAAGCGCGTCCAAGTCCTCGGCCAGGGCGGGCAGATGCTCAACGAGTTCGACTTCGACCCCGAGCAGTTCGTCCCCTCGCTCCGCCCCGGCGCGCCCGGCTACACGCCCGAGCTCGACGGCCAGCTCACCACCCGCGACCAGCGCGCGCAGTTCATGCACAAGCAGTTTGTGTTTATCGTGCAGCCGAACAGCGTCCTCGCGATGGATGCGACCGAGCGGAAGATGATGCGCGTGCAGCTGGCGCGGATGGGCTACTACGACTTCTGGTCGCTGCACGAGACGCTGGAGACGCCCAACGTCGGCGCGCCGCCGGCGATCCCCCTGCCGCCGCTCTCGCCGCCGCCGGCCGACGTCTTCCAGCAGATCCTCGCGCAGGTGCAGCAAACCCCCGGCGCGCTCGGCGTGATGGCGACCGGCGCGATGGGCCTGCCGCAGTACACCGACCCGTCGACCCAGCGCACCTTCACGATGGACCAGGCCTCCGGCCAGATCCTCGAAGTGCGCGTGCCGGTCACGGTCACCGAACGGCTCCAGGCCCAGTCGTCGCTCGGCATCGGGCAAACGGTCAACCCCGCCGGCCGGAAAGCCTCGGGGCAGGCGCCGCCGTCGGCCGAAACGAAAGACGACGAGCCGGGGGGACGCCAGACGATTACCGAGTCGAAGAAGTAGCGCCGATCGCCCGATAACCCGTACGCCCATCCAGGGAGGCCCCGCATGCGACGCCGCTGGTTCGCCGCCACACTCCTGCTCTCGACCGGGCTCCTCGCCGCCGGGAGCTGCACGCGCATCTACACCGGGAACAATAGCGGGCCGACCGGCCCGACGACGCTCGTCACGCCGACCCCCACGCCCACCCCGACCCCGACCCCCGTCACGAGCCAGGTCGAGTTCCGCGTGCTCGGGGCGAGCCTGGCCGGCGGCAGCCAGGTCATCGTCCGCCACACCGATGCGGTCAACGGCACGACCCTCTACACGGGCGGCGTGCCCTACTTCGCGTCGATGAAAGTCCCCGACCCGACCGTGTTCCTCTACATCGAAGCCTCCGCCATCGGCCAGACCTCGACCAGCACGCTCCAGGTGCAGATTTACGTCGACGGCCGGCTCTTCCGCGACGGCTTCTCGCAGGGCTTCGCGCTCAACGCCGAGGCCAGCGGCACCTACCGCCGCTAGACGTGGACGCGCCCGCGCGGGCGCCGGCCTGGGAGCGGCGGGCTGCCCTGCCTGCCGTGCTGGCGTCACGTGGCGCGTCCACCCCACCCCGCCGCCGAGGGGGATCTTGACGCCCCCGCATTCTCATCGGAGCCTAACGCTCAGCCATGCCGCTCACCCCCTCGGGCACCAAAGTGCTGCGATCGATGCAGACCGAGTACGGCCCCGGCAAGGGCGAGTCGATCTTCTACGCCACCGCGAACAAGAAGCCCGCACTCGGGAAGAAGTGGCATGGCGTGTCCGCGTCCGCGCCCCGGAGCCTGTCGAAGCGATGAGCAAAGAATCCTTCGAGCAGATGATCGCGCGGGTGAGCGCCAAGCGATCGAGCGCGCCGGCCGCCCCACGCGTCCCGAGCACGGGCCCGAGCGCCACGCGGGGTGGCCCGCCGCCCCCGCCCAAGCTCTCGCCGTCGCCGGTGACGGTGCCGTCGACGGGCCTGAAGCGCTAGGAGCCAGCCATGCCCTTTGTCCCCTTCCAGAAGAAATCCGGCCCGCGCGACGCCGACGTCCCAGACGCGCACGCCGCGCCGAGCTTCAGCAAGCAGTCGTTCGGGCGCAAGGGCAAGCGCAAAACCGGCCGCGTGGCCCCCGCGCAGAAGAAGCTCATGAACCCTGGAGGCCGCTCGATGAGCGGCGGCGGCCGGTGAGCGCGCGGATGACGGTCAGCAAGGCGCCGAGCCCCGAGCGCGCGGTCGTCTTCAGCAAGAACGCCGACCCGTCGCTCCAAAAGGGGTCGATGGCCGCGCAGGACTTCAACAAGCGGACGACCGCGACCAAGCCGATGCGCGGCGGGCGGTCGCTCACGGGCCGCGGGAGGCGCTAATGGGCATCATGGGCGCGATCGGCGGGGCGCTCGGGAAGGTCCCCGGCGTCGCCAAGGTCGGCGGGGCGATCGGCCTCCCGGGGATGGCGGCGAAGCCCGCGGCCCCGGGCGCCGCGCCTGGCGGGATGGCGGGGGCGGCGCTGGCGGCCAAGTCGCTGGCGGGCGCCCGTGGCGGCCTCGGCCAGGCGGCGCCGATCGCGGCGGCGCCCACACTCGCCGCCAAGCCGATGGTCTCGGCCGAGGGCCCGATGGGCAGTGACGCTGACCTCGCCAAGCCGGCGGTCATGGCGAAACGCACGTTCTCGCGCACGATGCGCGGAGGGAGACGCTAATGCCTTTTCCAAGCGGCGGCGGCTTCCCCGGCCTGGGCCCGTCGCCTGGGGCGCCCGCGCTTGATTCCCCGCCGCCCTCGCCCACCCCGATGGGGGACGCCGGCTCCGGCTTTTCCATGCGCGGCATCGCGGGCCCCGGGCCCGGCGGTCCGGGCGGGGGCGGCGGGATTCCGAGCCAAGGGATGCCGCCCGAAGTCCTGACCGGCATCACGCAATCGGCGCAGGCGATGTCGGATCTGATCGACAGCTGGGCGCAGATTACCCCCGACCAGGGCCCGCAGCTCTCGCTCATCAAGGACATGGTGCAGCAGTATCTCGCTGGGCTCATGGGCGCCGGCGCGGGCGCGGCGTCCCCGACGGCCGCCGGGTCGGCCTTCCCCGGCGGGGGCATGGACCGCGGCATCGCCGGCCCGGGCACCGTGTAAGGAGACCTGACACATGGCCTACGAGAGAATGCCCACGCCCGTCGTGAAACCGCACGCCGACGCCCCGGTGCCCACGCCGGTCGCCCCCGTGGCCCGGAACGCCGACGGGCCGCTCGCGCCCGTGGTGACCACGCTCGTCCCGCCCTCGGCCGCCGTCGGCGACCCGTCCTTCTCGCTGCGGGTGCTCGGATCCGGGTTTGACCCGGCCTCGATCATCGTGTTTGCGGGGCAGGACGAGCCGACCGCCTACTTCTCCGAGGGGGAGCTCGTCACCGGCATGAACATGCCGCTCTGGCAGGGCCCGGACACGCTCGCGTGCCTCGTGCGGAACCCCGACGGCCAGGAGAGCAACACGCTGACCTTCGACCTGCAGCCGCCGCGCGCGGTGCCGCTCGACCCGGCGGCCCCCAGCAAACCGTCGCCCCTGATGGCCCAGATTTAGCCGACGCGCCGCCCGCGCTCGCGGCTGCCGACGACGACGCCTCCGACGACCCCGCCGACGACTCCGCCGACCACCACGCCCTGAACGAGAGGAGCTTTCCTCGCGTCGCCTCGCCCGCCATCCCGGCGGAGGGCCGCGCGGGCTCTTGCCTCAACCGGGGAAGGAGAACGAACGATGGGTGCCTTCGAGTCGGGCCAATCATTCCTCGCTGGCGTGCTCGCCAAGCTCCCCGCGGAGCAGCAGGCACAGGCGAAGGCGATCTTCAACGCCGCGGAGGCCAAAGAGGCCGTCACCTTGCTCGGCGACGGCGCGCTCGCCCGCAGCGACTACAGCCGCTCGATGGACGGGATTCGGGAAAAGGAACAAGTGCTGAACGAGTACTACACGCGGCTCGATGGCTGGTACGCCGAGAACAAGGCGGTGCTCGACGGGCGGCCGGGGCAGGGCGATCCGGCCCCCGCGCCCGCCCACCCGGCCGCGCCGGCCGCCGGCGGCAACCTCGCGCTGACCCAGGACGACATCCGCCGGATCGCCAATGACGCGGTCAACGAGGCGGGCCGCGACTACATCGCGGTCAGTGCGTTCCTGGCGACGCAAGGCGCGCGGCACTCGCACCTCTTCAACGAACCACTCGACATGACCGAGCTGGTCGCCAACCCGAAACTCGGCAAACCCGTCTACGGCCAACCCGGGCGGGTCTACTCGCTGCAGGACGCGTATCTCGAACGCTACGGCGAGCGGATCCAGAAGAAACAACAAGAGGCAGAGGACAAGCGGATCAACGACGAAGTCGACAAGCGCCTGGGCGATCGCCTCAAGCAAACCAGCAGCAGCCATCCGTTCCCGCTGCGGCAAGAGTCCTCGCCGCTCGATGTGCTCCAGACCAAAGAGGGGCCCGCCGTCCACACGCTGGACTCGGCGGTCGCGGAGTACGAGCGGCTGGTCTCGGCCAAGCAGGGCTAGCGTGCGGCAGACCGCACGCATGGCGCGCAGGCGCGCTGTCGACCTCGTCGAGCGCATCCGCACTTAGGAGGCTCCCGTGGCAATTCAGCTCGACGAAGTCAACACGACCGTCACCAAGGAGATCGAGCCTGGGGTGGTCGACGGCTATTTCAAAGCCGGCCCGTTCATCGCGATGGCGAAGTCCCGATTCAACCGCAAGTGGATCGGGCCGCAGATCCAAGAGAACTTCATGTACAAGCCGATGAAGGGCGGCGCGTACAAGAAGGGCAGCTCGTTCGACATCACCCGCCGGCAGACCCGCACGGGCCTGCTCTTCGGCCCGCGCTACTACCAGGTCGGCATCACCGAATTCCTCGAAGACCTGGAAGTCGAGCTGGCGGGCCCGCGCGCGGCCTTCAGCGTGATCCGCACCGACATGGCGCAGGCCTCGCTCACGATGAGCGCGATCCTCGAAATCGCCGCCTTCCACCACGGCCAGGCCCTGGCCGGCGACGATCGCTCGATGGAGATGAACGGGCTCGAAGAGGCGCTGAACAACGGCACGACCGCCAGCTGGGCCGGGAACATCTTCCCCTCCTACGGCGGCCAGACGCGCACCGACGTCAGCCCCGCGCTCGACCCGCCCGCCGGCCTCATCGCCCAGGATCTCGGCGGCGCGCCGATCTCGTACCGCGTGCTGCGGCACAGCTACTTCAGCTGCATCATTGGGAACGAAGCGCCCACCATCGGCATCACGACCAACCGCTGCATGGGCTACATCGCCGAGAACTTCCTGCCGCACCAGATCGTGGACACCACCCAGCCCGAGATCAACTGGCCGGGCATGAAGTTCGACAAGGCCACGATCACGATGAGCCAGTACTGCCCCGGGGCCGACGGCGTGAACGACGTCGATCTGGGCAGCTACTACGCGCCGAACGAAACCTTCTGGTGGCTGAACTTCGGGCCCCAGGGCGACGACGCCTACATCCGCCTCTACATCGCGCAGAGCCGGAAGTTCGCGTTCGGCTTCACCGGCTTCAAGGGCGCGCGGCAGGACAACCAGGTCGCCGGGCAGATCCTGTTCGCCGGCAACCTCACCGTGAAAGCCCTCCGGCTCTCGCGCGTGATCTCGGGGATCGGCAGCTAGCCGCTGGGCTAGATGCATAGGCATCAACAGCAGAGAAGGAGTTCATCATGCCCAGCGTCTATGAACAGAACGCCGTCTACATCCAGAGCGGCGACCCGCTCGCCGAGAACGCCGCGACCCTGATGGAGCCCGGCACCCTCGGCGCCCGGTTCACGCAGCAGTACCCGCAGAGTCGCGCGACGCCCGCCACGCCCCCGCGCACGCGCCGCTTCCAGATCGTGCAGGTGGACGCGGCCGCGGCCGCCGCGCCCAAGGCCGGCCAGCCGGTCTACTGGTCCGACCGCGGCACCTACAAGGTCACGACCGCCGGCGGCGCCCTGCTCAACCAGCTGGCCGGCGTCATCAACAACGTGGCGACCCGCGGCAACTACACCTGCATCCAGCTCGGGGGGCCCTGTCTGGTGCGCGCCTCGGACGCGAACGTCGCCGCCGCGGTCGCCGGCGCCGACATGCTCGTCGGCGGGGCGACCGATCTCGCGGTGCTCGTCGCGGCGGGCACGGCGCCCAGCACGGCCGCGCTCGGGACGATCTCGTCGCCGAAGGTGACCGATGTGACCGGCGGCATTGGCAACCAGAAGGTGCTCTGCGACCTCGACATCAGCACCGAGAACTTCTAAGGAGGCCGACCATGCCACTTGATCGCAGTGTCGGCAACTACTTCGATGCGTCGAGCAGCTTCCTCCGCCGGGTCGCCCGCTGGACCGGCCCGAACCCCTACGTGAGCGGGGGCGAGCCGGTCAGCGCGGCGACCTTCGGGCTCGGGAAGATCATCGTGATCCTCGGCGGCCAGGCGCTCGACGCGGCGGGCGGCGTCCGCCTGTCCCTCTACAACCCGACCACGGGCAAGATGATGTGGTATGTGGACGGGGCCGCCGGGTTCGTGGAGGTCGCGGGCGGCGTGAACCTCTCGACCTTCAGCGCGCCCATCGAGGTGATCGGCACCTAGCCGATCGTCACCCCCGATGGCGGAAGACTTCGGCTTCGCGTGGCGGACGGTGCGGCTCTACTGCCCGTCCGCCCCGACGTTCCTCGCGCGCGAGTGGGTCCAGACCGCCTGGAAGCAACTCCTCGCGGCGCGCCGCTGGGGCTTCATGCGCGGGGAGCTGTCGATCACGACGCTCCCCGGCGACACGGCGATCGTGCTGCCGCCCGACTTCGCGAGCTTCAAGGTCGTGGTTGATCAAGCCCGCCAGGTGCGGCTGCCCTTCACGGGCTCGATTGACACGCTGCTGGCGGCGGACCCCTCGCTCAGTGCGACGGGTCCGCCCACCCAGCTCATCGCGACCTCGCCCTCGACGACGCCGCCGACCGTCGGCCAGGCGCGCTATCGCCTGTATCCGGCGGGCAGCCCGGTGACCCTCACGGCGGTCTACCACCGCCAGGGCGATCGGCTGACCGACGGCGAGACCTTCAGCGGCGTCCTCGGCGACGGGGCCGAGGTGCTCGTCACCGGGGCGCTCGCGCAAGCGGCGCTCTGGCCGGGCACCGGCGAGCGGCCGAACCCGTACTTCAACGCGGGACTCGCGCAAACGAAAGCGGCCGAGTTCAAGTACGGCGTGCAGATGCTCTCGCTCCGCGACGACGAACAGTACCCCGACGACCTCTGGGACAGCTGGCCCGAGGCGTGCGGCGCGTCGACCGGCGACCCGCGCGCGACCGATGCATGTGCATGTGCGTAGCCTTAGCAGGAGACCCCCATGGCTGATCTGAAAACCTTCTGGGACAACCCCGTGATGCCCACCTCGTCCGCCGATCTCGGTGGCGACGGCGTGACGTCGAGCGGGACCGACCCGTCGATCACCGTCGACGCGCCGAACGCGCTCCAGCCGATCTGGACGAACGACTCGGTGCCGACCCTCACCAGCGGCCAGGAGACGGAGAACTCGGTCTCCGGCCTGCCGTCGCTCCCGAACCGCTACCAGCCAGCCGAGCAGCCGCCGCCGCCGCCGACGCTCCAGGACCGCCGGCCCGGCACGATCGACGAGCGCTAACCCCGGAGGTTCGGATGGCCGCCAACTCCTACTCCCTGCCGCTGGCCGGGACCGCCAAGCGCGTGAGCGACGCGCTCGGGGACGGGACGGGCGTGGTCCGCGCGGACCACAACGTCCCGTTCCGCCAGCTGCTGTTCCAGGCGACGGGCGCCTCGGCGGCGATCGGCGGCGACCCCACCGTCACGCTCGGCACGGGCACGCAGCTGGCGGTCGGCGCGGTCGTCCCCATCGGCCCGTTTGACACCGGGCCGGTGAAGCTCTCGGACTTCTACGCGATCGGCGCCGGCGCGACGCTCTCGGTCTTGGGAGTGCCGTTCTAATGGCCTATCTCGCCTTCGCCGTCAGCATCAACACCCGGGCGGGCCAGTCGGTCAACTTCCTCGACGCGATCCACCGCGAGGGGGCGGCCGTGCCGGATCGCGCGGCGGTCGCCGGCCTGGCCTTCCAGCAGATCGATCTGCAGGCCGACGTCTTCAACACCAGCCCGGTCGTCGTCAGCAGCACGCCCGGGGGCCCGGGGATCACCCTCGGGCCAGGCGGCGTCGGCCGGCTGACCCTCGGTCCGTTTGGCAGCTCGCCCCTCAAGCTGGGCGATCTCTACGGCTCAGGCCTGGGCGTGGTGCGGATCACCGGCGTGACCGGGGCGATTGGCGTCGACCCGCTGGCCGCCGCGCTGCCAGAGCCGCACCACGCCACCCATGAACCCGGCGGCTCGGACGCGCTCGTGCACGCCGCCTGGACGGACCAGGTGAACACGTTCACGCAGCGCCAGATCCTCGACGCGCGGCTCGATGTCAACAACCTCGCTGCCCTGACGCTCCTGCAGGTGGCGGGCCTGACAGACCTCGAAGGGGCGCTCGTCGTCCGGGGCGACGCTGGGTTGCAGCAAGGGCTGACGGTCGTCGGCACGGCGACCCTCCAGAGTGACCTGGATGTCACCGGGGATGTCGTCGGGGCCGGAGCGGTCGCCGCTCGTGGGGGCGTCGCGTCGATTGGCAACCAGAGCGTCCTCCTCCTGCAGGACGCGGCGGGCGTGGTCGACAGCCGCACCTGGCGCTTCCTGCAATCCGGGGGCGACCTCTTTCTTGAGGCCTTGACCGATGCGTCGGTCGTCAAGACGCAAGCGATCCAGGTGGAGTCCACGTTCGGGGGCGTCACGTTTCCGGTGCGCTACACCACACACAGCGGCGGAGTGTATTGCCCGCTCACCTCCTCCAACCCCCTACTCCTCGACCACTACGAAGAAGGCACCTGGATCCCCACGCTCGTGAGTCTGGCGGGCGGCGCGGGGAGCGGCTACACCACGCAAGACGGGACGTACACCCGCCTCGGCAATCTGGTGTTCGTGACGTTCTTCGTGGAAATCCAGGCGGCGACCTGGTCGACCGGCGACATCCTCCTGGCCGGCTTGCCCTATGTGAACGAACCCGGCTCGTACGGGGTGGGGAAACTCGACTACTGGGTGATTACGGGCAACGTGATCGACGTCAAGCTGCACTTCCAACCGAGCGCCGCCCAGGCCTACCTCGTGTACAAGAATGCGGCGAGCGCGCTCGGCCACGATGGCCCCATCGACACGACGTACGTCACACCGGGCACGAGCTTTCGCGGCTCCATGACCTATAGGACGACCACCTAATGCTGACCAAAACGATCGTCGTCGGCTCGATCGAGATCCTCGAAGACCTGCGGATGCAGGTCCGGGAAGACACCGTCGTCGACGAAGACGGCGTCGAAATCTCCCGCACCTTTCTCCGGTACGTGCTGACCCCGGGGGACGACGTCTCCAGCCGGCCGCAGCTGGTGCAGGATGTCGCCAACAGCATCTGGCCGGAGGCCGTCCAAGTCCCGGCGACGCCGCCCGCCACGACCAAACCCGGTCGGACCCGCTGAGGGGCGAGAGGCGCGACCGGCGATGCTGCTCTTCATGGACGGGATGGCGCACTACGGCACCGCCGACCTCGCGGCCAAGTACACCACGCGCAGCGACGCCGCCGTCACCTGGTCGATCGTCTCGGAAGGCCGGACCGGCCCCTGCCTGAAGCGCGTCTCGACGAATAACACCGGCGGGAGCGGCTATCTCGGGATCGCGCCCTTCGCCACGCGCACGGGGCTGTGGACGCCCCAGACGGGCGGGGTCTGCGGGTTCGCGATCAAAGTCGACGATCTGACGCGGATCGGCAGCCCCGAGGCGCAGCTCACCGCCTTTGGCCTCCTCGTGATCCAGGAGTCGGGCCTGGGCTCGGGCATCGGCGCCGGGCCCTTTCATCTCCGCGTGCAACTCCACCCCGACGGCACCTTCACCCTCTACCGGCGCGGCATCAGCATCGGGGGCGATGTCAACCTCGGCAATAGCATCGAAGGGCTGCAGAGCGGGGCCTGGGCGTACCTGGAGTTCAAGTGGCGGATCGATGACACGGCCGGGTTCTTCGAGATCCGCCTCAACACGATCCCGGTCCTGACCTACACGGGCGACACGCGGGTGAGCGACGTCGCCAACTTCGGCACCTGGAACAGCGTGAAGCTCTTCACCGTCGCGTCGACCACGGCGCCGTTTTTGGTCATGCGGATGTCCGATCTCTACCTGGCTGATCTTGGGGGCGGGGGGGCCGAGGTGCGCGACTTCCTCGGCGACGGCATCATCAAGACGATCTTCCCGAACGGTCCCGGGCTCGCCGCCGACTGGACGCCGGTCGACGCGACCCCCAACTGGGATCAGGTGAACGACAAACCCGCGCCCGATGGCGACGCGACCTACGTCCACGCGACCGCGCCGGGTACCCGGGACTGTCACCAGTTCGAAGACATCCCGGCGGGCGCGACCGTCCTCGCCGTCCACGCCAACCTGCTGCTCCGCAAGGAGGCCGACGGGACGGTCACGGTCAAGCCGGTCGTCGGCCAGGGTGGCGTCCAGTACGACGGGCCGACCCAGGGCGTCGCGACGACCGCCTACGACCGCTATCTCACCCAGCCCTACGACGTGAACCCGGCGACCGGGGCGGCGTGGACGGCCGCCGAGATCAACGCGGGGCAGTGGGGCCTCCTGAAGGTGACCTGAGATGGCGCTCCTCTTCATGGACTCGTTCGATCACTACGCGACCGCCGATCTCGCGGACAAGTGGACGAGCCTGTCCGCGGTCTCCGGGAGCAACACGATTGGCGCCTTCGGTCGGCGTGGCTCGGGCGGCTATCGCTGCGTGCAGTCGGCATTCACGGGTGGGGCGAGCGGGTGCTACGTGCAGAAGGGGCTGGCCCCCACGGGCGCGGGGTTCGTCGTTGGCGTGGCGTGTAAACCCAGCGCGGCCCCCGGCTCCGCCGCGGTGACCTTCCTGACGATCCAGGAGGGGGCGACCGTGCAAGTCGCGTTGCGCCTGAATCAAGACCTGACGCTGTCGGCGTTGCGGGGCGGGACGGCCGTCGCCACCTCCGCGAGCCCGCTCTCGACTGCGACGATGAGCTACGTGGAGTTCCGGGGACTGATCGATCCTAGCGTGGGCACCCTCGACGTGCGCGTCAACGGGGTGGGCGTGCTGACCTTCAGTGGCAACACACGACAGACCGCCAACAGCGCGTGGACCGCGCTCGCGCTGGGGTGTAACCCGGCGGGCATCGTGGGCGGGGCGCTCACGCTGGACTTCGATGATCTGTATGTGTGCGACCGATCCGGGAGCGCCCCCTGGAACGACTTCCTGGGCGACTGCCGCGTCGACGCGCGCTTGCCGACCGCCGCGGGCGCCACCACGGGCTGGACGCCGCTTGCGGGCGCCAACTGGGATGCGGTCAACGACGCCGCCCCCGACGACGACACGACCTACACCTCCACCTCCACGCTCAACGCGACCGACACCTTCGTCACCCAGGACGCGCCTGTCGTTGGCGCCACGATCTTCGGCGTCCAGCAGTGCCTCAACCTGAAGAAGATGGACGCGGGCACCTGCACGGTCGCGCCCGTCATCCGCCACAGCGGCATCGACTACCCGGGCGCGGCGATCGCGCCTGGCACGACCTACGCCTACGGCCTGGCCGTCGCCGCCACCAACCCAGGCACCGGCGCGGCGTGGACCGAAGCCGACTTCAACGCGGCCGAGTTCGGCTACAAGCGTACCGCCTGATCGGCGAGCCTGCCGATGGCGACCTCCTACACCAATCCGTGCGGGTCGGGCGACCGCCGGACGCTGGTGCTCGTCACGTCGGCCGTGTCCTACGCGGGCACGTTGACCGCCTGCCTCGACGGCAACACGACGACGAATGCGTGGTTCTTCAACACCGCGACCGGCAACGTCCTGGAGTTCTGGTTCCCGTCGAAGAAGGTCATCGACGAGGCCACGTGGTACCAGCAGAACACGGCCGCCCACGGCACCTGGAAGTGGCAGGGCAGCCACGACCGCACGACCTGGACCGACATCGGCGGCTCGTTCACGCTCGGCGGGGTTGCGACCCAGACGCTCACCTCCCTCGCCGGCAACACCACCGGCTACGTCTTCTACCGCCTGTTCCAAGTCAGCGGGGCGGCCAGCACCAGCCCGTGGATCTACGAGATCGCGTTCAAGGTCGACGAGGCGGGCACGACCTCGTACCTCAATCCGCTCGGCAGTGGCAACCGCACGGGCGCGATCACCGTCACCAGTAGCGGCATCAGCTGGTTCGGGACGCCGGGGACGCCCGCGACCCTGGTGAATGGATCCTTCGCCCTGAGTGAGCTGTTTTGGGACGCGGTCGCCGTCGCGGGGCACTGGGTGCGGTTCGATCTCGGCACCCCCGTCGTGGTGCAGCAGGCACGCTTCTGGTTGGATCGGACGCTCGCGCAGGGCGACTGGAAACTCCAAGGCAGTCCCGACGGCAGCGCGTGGACGGACCTCAGCGCCGTCGTCACCCTCGGCAACACGGTCGCGCTGGGCCCGTTTGTCACCTGCTTCGGCGGCGGCGAGAGCAACGCGACCGCCTACCGCTACTACCGGCTGCTCGGCGTCTCGGGCAGCCGGAGTACCTCGCCATGGGAACTCGAAGTCGAGTTCCTGGTGGCGGTCGTCTCCACGCCCGCCGTCGCGCGCGTCACGCAGGCCGTCAGCGAAACCCTCAGCCGCCCGGTCCTCCCGGCCGCGCGCGTCACCCAGGCGGTCATCGAGATCCTGCAGCTGATCCCCCCGCCGCCCGACACGCGCGTCACGCAAGCGGTCACGGAACTGCTGACGCGGGCGACGTCGACGGCCGTCACCCAGGCGCTCCTCGAACTGCTCACCCCGGTCGACGCGATCCCGGTCCGGCTCACCCAGCTGGCCGTCGACGTCTTCCTCCCGGCGCCCGCCGTCTCGGCGCGCCTCACGCAGGCGGCGGTCGAGGCCTTCACGCAGGTCCCGGGTCGCGCGCGCGCCACGCAGCTGGTCGTCGAGGTCTTCCTCCGCCCGCTGGTCTGCATCACGGGGGCGTTCCCGGTCGACGACGCCGCCGCCGGGGGATCTTGCCCCGCCCGCCCCCTGCCGTAACACTGGAGCCCGAGCCCCCGTGCCCTACACCCACACCACCCTCGCGGGCCTCCAGCTGCGGATGATCCAGCGCTGGGACACGGTCGTCTTCTGGACGGCCGAGGAGGCGCGCCTCTCGCTGAACGAAGCGCTCCGCGAGTGGAACCTGCTGACCGGCCGCTGGCGCACGCGGGTGTTCCTCTCCGCCACCGCCGGCACGCCGGAGATCACGCTCCCGGGCCTGCTCACCTACGCGATGCGGGTGACCACCGCCGCGGGCGCCCCGCTCCACCCGACCTCGATCCTCGAACTCGATCTCGCCGCGCCGCAGTGGCGTCTGGACACCGCCGCCGTGCCGCAGCTCTGGGCGCCCGTCTCACTCACCCAGATCGCCATCTGGCCGGCCTTCCCCACCGTCGCGCCCGCCGGCCTGCGCTGCGACGGCGTCATGGCGACGCCGGTGCTGGTGGACCCGCTGGACCGGGTCGACCTCGGCGAGGAGATCATCGACGTCATCGCCGACATGGCGCTCCACGTCGCCGCCTACAAGGAAGCGGGCGATCGCTGGCGGGCGACCCGGCCGTACTTCGAGGCGTTCCTCCAGGCGGCGGCCGACGAGAACGCGCTACTCAAGACCAACCAGCAGTACCGTCGCTGGGCCGGGCTCGATCGCCGGCGCGATCTCCAACCCTCGACCGGCGCGCCGAACCAGCTGCAGGGCGTGGTCGCGCAGTTCAGTCGGCACGACCAGGCGGAGACCGCCAATGACTGACCGCGAGCTGTTGGAAGAGCTCCAGTACGTGCTCATCGAACCGCCCGACGGCGGCGACAGCTTCCCGTCGCTCATCTGGACGCGGGGCGAGGTGCTCGACGCGATCAACGCCGGCGTCCGCGCGCTCGTCCGCGACACGCACCAAACCGTGACGCGGGTCGAGATCGCCGTCCCGGCCGCCACCACGCAGATCGATCTGCCCCCCGACTGGCTGGCGACCGCCCACCTGGTCTGGCGCGCCGACGACGACACGCGTACGCCGCTCGGCCCGGTCGACGCCTTCGAGGGCGACCTGGCCGTCCCGGGCTGGGAGACCGCCCCCGGCCTGCCGCTCGGCTACGCCGATCTCGATGGGCCGACCCTCACCCTGCGCCTGGTCCCGACGCCGCACGTGGCGGGCACGATCGAACTGCTGTACATCGCCAAACCCCCGAACGTCGCGCCCGCGGTCGGCGGGGTCGCCGCTCCGCTGCCGCTCGCGCCCGAGTTCGCCTCGGCGCTCAAGTACGCCGCGCTCGGCACGCTGCTCCGCAAGGTCGGCCGGCTGCTCGATGACGAGCGGGCCCAGTACGCCGAGCGGCGGTACCAGCTCACCGAGACCGCCGCCAGCATCCTGCTGGGCGGCTTTGCGTGAAAGGAAGGCACACCCGATGTGTGGATGTGGCGAGTCGAGTGCTAGCGAGTCCGTCAATCAACAATCCGTTACCCGAGGAGGAAGCATGGCATCACAACGTCTTGCGCTGATCACGTTCTTGGATGGGGGCCAGGGGGTCGATAACACGCTCCCGGGCGGCGGCCCGTATCCGTCGCCGCCGATTTACCTGCCGCCGCCGCCCAATGCGGGGCAGTTGCCCTCGTATGGCGGCGGCGGGCATCCGTCGCAGCCGATCTACCTGCCGCCCCCAGGGCAAGCGGTCCAGCTCCCGGTGTTCCCGTTCGACCCGACCGAGAAGCCCGACAACAGCCTGCCGCCGTACGCGGCACAGTTGCCGATTGTCCCGGGCCGGAAATACATCGTGAAGTGGCTCGCGTGCCTCGGGCTGATTCTGGTGCCCGACCACACGCTGCCGGGCGACATGGGCCATCCTGACCACACGCTGCCAGGTGGTGGCGGCCATCCCGACCATTCCCTGCCAGGCGGCGGGGGTCATCCGGACCACACGCTGCCGGGCGGACGACCGGGCAAGCCGGACAACACGCTGCCCGACAGCGGTAAGCCGACGCCCAAGGTGTAGGCACACGCCTCGCGGGACGCGCCGGGCCTCGTGAGTCCATCGACTCCGGGGTCGGCGCGTCGGTGCGGGACGAGCAGGAGGACGCCTCCCGATGGCCGAACAGATCAGCCGCCGCGCGCAGAACGTCACGAACAGCCAGTTCGAGGGCGCGTTCGAGAACCACCGCGTGCGCTTCGGCTCGGGTACGCTCAACCTCAAGGACTCGCTCGATGCGATGGAGGGCTGGGCGCGCCACACCAACCTCTGGCACCAGTCGGAAGGCGAAGCGACCGCCCGCCCGGGCCAGACGGTCGTCGCGACCCACGGCGGGGAAACGATCTGTCACTCGATTCGCAAGCTCCATGACCCGGGCGGCCCCGACACGCGCTTCTGGGGCGTCGGTAGCGCGCTTCATCGGGGGCTCAGCGGGGCGACCGCCCCCGTCTCCTCCGGCTACAGCGGCCAGCCGCTCGCGCTCCTCCCCCACCGCCCGCCGCTCTCGGGCGTCCCCTGGATGTTTGTCGGCGACGCGAGCAAGATGGCGAAGGTGCGCGCCGACGGCCTGGCGCTCCCGATTGGGCTGCCGGCCCCGGCCACCCCGGCCGCGACGCACCTGGCGTCCGAGTGCTCGCGCGCGATCGCCCAGTGCGACCCCTCCGACGGCACCCAGGCCTCGGCCTGGACGCCCGCGCCCGGTCACGATGGCGCCGGCACGGTGACCGGGGTGCCCGCGGCGCCCGTCCCCGATTTCAGCCCGACGTTTGGCGGCGAAGGGATCTACTGCGTCACGGCGCCGGCCACCGTCGTCGTGCCGTTCGACGATCCGGCCCCGGTCGTGAAAGGGGGCTACGACTCCTGGTGGGGCCTGCCGCTCGATCTCGATCTGACCCACCTCACCGACATCGACGGCGGGGCGGTCCACGACGCGAGCGACGACGACCTCATTCGCCTCTCGCTGAAGACCTCGCACCCGGACAAGCTCGCCGAGATTCGCCTGTACATCGTCGTCAGCGAGCTGTTCGATCCGCTGGTGCTCCCGGGGGTCAAGGACGACGCCGGCAAGAACAGCGACGCCTACGTGAAAGCCTTCCGCCCGAACGACTACGTGGAGTTCGTGCAGGCGCTCCGCTCGCAGATCGACGCGGCCGAGGACGCGCGCATCCACGCGCTCCGCGACAAGGACAGCGAGACGCGCCGCTACGACGACAGCCGCCCCAGCTGGCAGCAGGGCCGCGAGCAATCGGACCCCGGCCGCGCGCGCTCCTTCCAGATCGGCCTCGGGTCCCAGCAGTGGTACACCTATGGCCTCACGGGCGCGCCCTTTCGCCGCGGCGACTTCCAGCGCATCGGCTCCAAAGAGGGGCGCAACTGGGCGACGGTCACCGGCCTGATCATCTACGTCCGCACCGTCGACGACTACGCCGACCCGCTCGCGATCGGCGTTGACGGCGTGTACCTGACCGGCGGCTGGGGCCCCGATACTTCTGAACCGGGCGCCCAGCCCTACGACTACCGGGTCACCCACTACGATCCGCGCACGGGGGCCGAGTCGAATGGCTCGGACGAACAGATCGACCTGCGCGTCGACCCGCTCGCCCCCGAGACGGCCGTGATCGATCCGGCGCGCCGCCGCATCATCGTCACCCCGCCGGCCTACGGCGACGCGGCCGTGCGCCAACGCATCTACCGGCGGGGCGGCTCGCTCATCGACGACTGGTACTTTTGCGGGGAGAACGCGGCCGACGGCGGGCCCTTTACCGATGAGTTCAGCGACGCCGAGATTGTCGGCGCGGGCACGCTCCCGTCCGATCACTACCAGCCGGTGCCCACCGTCACCGAGGACGGCGACACGGTGCTCGCGCAGCCGGTCTCAGCGCTCTGGGGCCCGGTCGAGGGGATGCTCTTCGCCTGCGGCGATCCGTACCGCCCCGGGCACGCCTACTACTGCGTCGCCGGCCAGCCCGATCACTGGTCGGCGACCGGTAACGTCGAAGTGTGCGCGCCCTCCGAAGAATTGCTCAACGGCGGCATCGCCGGCCACCAGGCGTTCGTCTTCAGCCGCGCGCGGATGTACTTCCTCTACCCGAACCTCTCGGGCGGGCAGGGCGTGACCGCCGCGCCGTCCCTCTGCACGCGCGGGCTGCTCGGCCGCTGGTCGTTCTGCACCGGGCCGGGCGGCCTGATCTTCTTCGTTGCCGAGGATGGCGTCTTTGCGACCGACGGCGGGCCCGAGGACTGGCTCAGCGAAAAGATCAACCCGCTCTTCTACGGCACCGCCGTCAACGGCTATCAGCCGATCGACAAGACGCAGACGGCCGCGCTGCGCCTCACCGTGTGGGAGAACGATCTCTACTTCCAGTACCAGGACACCTCGGGTGTGCGCCAGGTGCTCGTCTTCTCCATCCTGCAGAAGTTCTGGCGGCACTACCGCTTCGGCAAAGCGCCCGCTGTGCTCCAGGGCGTCGACGAGGACGTCCTCCTCATGGGCGGCCTGGGCACCGGCGTGAGCTACAGCCACAGCGGGACCAGCGACGATGGGGCGGCGATCGCCTGCACGATCCGCACGGGCTCGGCCTCGGGCGAACGGCGCGAAGAGAAGCTCTTCGGCGACCTCTTCCTCGACGCCGATCCGGCGGGCACCCAGATCGACGTCCAGGTGTACCTGAACGAGGAGACGCATATCGATCTCCCGATCCCGGTCACGACCGGTGTCGCCGGGCGGCAGCGCTTCATCCTCGATCCGTTCGGGCCGAGCCCGCAGAAGGCGCACTCGATCGCCTGCGAGCTCCGCTGGGCGACCGCCGGCACGCCGCCCACGCTCTATCAGCTCGGCTATGCGATCACGCTCCAGCCCGACATCACCAACAAGCGCGTCACCAACTGGGACGACCTCAACTCGCCCGACGAAGTCTGGCTCACCGGCGTCACCCTCGACTGCGACACCGGCGGGCAGACCAAGACGGTGCTCGTCGAGCGCGACTTCGACGGCACGCGGTCCTTGGTCGACACGCTCACGGTCACCGCCGCGAACCGGCACAAGATCAAGTTCTCCTGGCCCGCCGTCCCGGCCAACCTCGTGCGCTTGCGCCCCGAGGCGCTCGACTGCGTCACCTGGATCCTCTACCGCGCCGACTGGATCTACGTCCAGGAGCCGCCGCGGATCGCCGCCTGGGACATCCACTTCGAAAACCAGTGGGACCAGTACTACACGGGGCTCGATCTCTACTGCGACACGGCGGGCGCCGAGAAGCGCATCGAGGTCTACGTCGACGGCGTCCGCCTGGCCCATCCGGCGACGAGCGAGCCCTTCTGGCGCGTCCAGACCACCGGCCGGCAGACCGTGCATCTGACGCTGCCCTGGGGCCGCGGCCACGTCTTCCGCTTCGTCGCGATCGACGAGGCGCCGGGCCTCCTCTACACGCACCGCTGGCAGCTCCAACCCGAGCCCTCCGAGCAGACCAACTGGAACCAGAACTTCTCGATCCTCGGCACGCGCGCCGACAAGTGGCTCAAGGCGGTGATCTTCGAATGCGACACCTACGGGGTCGACAAGCAGGTCCAGGTCGAAGTCGACGGCACGGTCGTCGAGACGCTCACGGTGAACACGAACGGCCGGAAGGTCGTGCAGCTGGCGCTCAACCAACAGGCGCTCGGCCGCGTGTGGCGCCTCTTCCCCGTCGACAGTCATCCCGGCCGGCTCTACTCGGCCGAGCCGCTCTTTGACGAGGAGCCGTTCGCGCTCGACCGCTGGGAGACCCAAGAAACCAACCACGGCCTGCCCGGCTGGTTCTATCCGCTCTACGGGCACATCACGCTGAAGTCCTCCGCCGAGGTGACGCTCACCACCTACGTGCAGCACAACCAGGTCGGCGGGACCACCACACATGCCTATGCCATCCCGGCCACCGGCGGCCAGAAGCAGCGCCGCTTCCTGAACGGCTTCCAGGCCGGCAAGGGTGTGCTGATCAAGTACGTGCTCACGAGCCCCGCGCCCTTCTGGCTCTATCGCGACGAGACGACGATCGTCATTCAGCCCTGGGGCGCGGCCCGCGCGATCACCGTCCAACCCTTCGGCAACGACGACCTCGACCCGAGCCGTCCGATGACCCATGCGGTGCTCGCCGCGCAAGCCAGCGGCGGCGCCGCGGCCGAGGCGCCCGGCTAACCCCCGATGCCGCCCACCATCAACAGCGTCGGCAGCTACAGCCACGGGGTCGGCGGCTACGCTCTCAACCTGAACAACGCCGTCATCGTCCCGGCCGGCGGCAACATGGGCTGGATCGACGACGACACGATCGCCTTCGCCTCGGGCGTCGATACCCTCCCCGGCGACGAGTGGACCGCGAGCACCTACAACGTCTCGACCGGCGCGACCGCGCGCCTGAACCCCGCCACCCCCTCGGCGGCCAACTTCGGCTTCGCCGGCGGGGGGCACGCGGCCTGGTGGTGGGGGCACGCGACCTCGCCCTATCGCCGGCTCAACTCCACGACCGGCTTCCGCTCGACCGTCGCCGGCCTGCTCGGCATGGGCCCCGAGGCCGAGATCGGCTTCAAACCCGACTACAACGCGACCGGCCCCTCCAAGGTGCGCGAGCTGAACGGCACGCAGTGGACGCTCACCCCGAACCACGCCTACGACCTGTGTCTGCTCGGCAAGCACCGCGCGCTCTGGAAGGATTCGGTCGGCCTGGTGCTCTCGGTCATTGGCCTGCCCACCCCGGTCACGCTCCCGGGCGACGTCTACTTCCCGGTCGCCTTCCCGATCAACGGGGCCTGGTGGCTCGGCTACTACTCGTCGATCTCGGGCCTGGTCGCCCACCCCATCGGGGCGACGACGCCGCTCTACGGCCCGTATGTCGCGGCGGGCGTGGATGCCTGGCCGTCCTTCCGCGCGCTCACCAACAACAGCTTCCGCGTCGTCTGGGCCGCGACGATCGGCGAGCAGGCCGGCGATATGACCGCGCTCACCGTCACGGTCGCGGGCGTGCCCGCCGGGCCCATCATCGACCCGCCCCCCGGCCCCGGCGGTGGCGGGGGCGGTGGGGGTGGAGGCGGTGGCGGCGGCACGATCATCCCCGTGCGCGTGGAGCCCACGCCTCACACGCCAGGCCGCCGCTACCCGCACGTCGATGGCATCGCCGACTGGCGCGCGCAGCAGTCGGTGCGCCTCTTGTGGGACCAGGCCGCCGATCACACGACGCAGCTCCAAGCGACCCAGGCGACGCTCGCCGATCTCGCCGCGACGGCGGCGACCCAGGACGACGTCGCCGCGCTGCGCCGCGCCGTAGGGGAAGCGCTCGCGGTCGCGCAGCAGGCCGCGGCGAAGCTCACGGGGTCCGGGACCGCGCCCGGGGATCCGATCGTGGCGATGAGTGCGGACCCGGCGCAGATCGCGATCGATGTGGAAGCGAGCTACAACCACTTCAACCCCATCGCCATCGCCGAATGCGGTCTCCCCGGGGGCATTGGCGATCTGAGCTACTGGGTGGGGCAGGCGAGCAGCGTCGGGCAGTTTAGCGACGGCAAGTGGTACCTCGGGCACAACAAGTACTGGGAGGACCGGATGGACTGCCACAATCCGGGCTTCCCGAGCTCGGCCGATCCGGCCGGGGGCGCGCTCCCCGCGGTGTACCGCGCGACCACGCGGCGGCGCTGAGGGGGGATCTTGTCAACCCGGCCCGACGGCCGATGATCTGACGCGAGGGTAAGCGACCATGGGCTTTCTCGGCATCTCCGGCAAGCGGTGGAAGCAGGTCGGCAAGATCGCGCTGAAGGCGGCGCCGCTCGTCGCCGCGCCCTTCACCGGCGGCGCCTCGCTCCTCGCGCTCGGCGCCGGCGCCGGGGCGCTCAGCGGCGCGCTCGATGGCGGCGGCTGGAAGGGCGCGCTCCTTGGCGGCGGCCTGGGGGCCATCCCCGTCCCCGGGGCGGGCGGGGCGGTGGCCAGCGGGGCGACCAAGGTCGGGTTGAAGGAGGTCGCCAAGGGCGTCGCCAAGGGCGCGGCGACCAACTTCGCCACCGGGACGGGGACGAGCCTGGCGACCGGCCAGGGGCTCAAGAACTCGCTCCAGGCGGGCGGGTCAGGGGCGCTCTCCGGGATCGGGACGACCGGCGGGGCGGGCGGGGTCAAGCAGGCGGCTCAGCAGATCGGCAAGAACGTCGCGCTGAACGTCGGCAGCCAGTACGCCAGCAAGGGGCTGCAGCAGGCTGGCGTCCCCGGGGGACTGGCGGCACAAGGGGGCAACGTGTTCAGCAACTATCTGGGCAAGCAGTTCAACGGGCGCGCGCCCTCGGGCAACAACTTCGCCTCGTCGGGGCAGCGCGTGGTCGCGCCCCAGGGGCAGGCGAGCGCGCCGGGCGTCGACTGGCGGAGCCTGCTGACTGGCGCCGTGCAGGGCGGCCTAGCGGCCTCACAGCAGGGCGGCAGCGCGCAGCCGACCTACCCGGGGGGCTCGCCGTCGACCGGCCTGGGCTGGGGTCGCGGCGGCGCGGCGCCGACCGGCGGCCAGACCGGCGGGCAGCAGCAGCAACAGCAGCCCCCCGGCGACCAGCCCCCCGGCTTCTGGGAGAAGTACGGCCCCCTCATCGCGCAGGGCGGCGGGGTCGTCGGCGGCATGCTCGCCGGCCAACAAGCGACCAAGATGGCGCAAAAGCGCTCGCCCGAGGAGCTGGCCGCCCTCGGGGGCGCCCAAGGCGCCGCCGGCCAGATGGGCCAGCTGGGTGGGTCACTCGCCCGCCAGGGGCAGAACTACCTGGCCGACCCGGCGGCCTACTACCAGACGCTGCTCGGCGGCAACCGCGCGGCGATGGCCCAGGCGGTCGCCGGGCCGACGGCGCAGCTCACGGGGGTCTACCGCGGCGCCGAGCGCAACCTCAACCAGCAGGGCATCCGCGGCGCGGCGCGCGACCTGGCGGCGACCGACCTCAACCGGGACCGCGCGAGCAAGATCGCGGGTCTGACCACCGGGATCCAGCCCGCCGCCGCCGATGCGCTCGCCGGCATGGGGAACAACATGCTGGGGCAGGGGGGCGCGCTGCTCGGCAACGCGGGGAACGTCTACGGCAACCTGCTCACCCAGGGGGCGGCCAACCGCACGTACGCCCGCAAGGAGGGCGGCCAGACCGGCGCGGCGATCGGCGGCCTCGCGCGCGATCTGGGCGAGGTGGCCTTCAAGAAGGGCGCGAAGCCGACGACCGGCACGACGCCTGGCGCGGGCCAGCTCCCCTTCTCGACGCCGGGCAACCTGGGCGTCGACTTCCGCACCGGGGTGCGCAAGCCGGCCGCGTCGTATCGCCCGCCGGTCGACTTCGGCCTGGGCCAGTACTGAGGGAGGCGGGCGATGGGATGGGAGCAGCGAGAACCGCATGGCGATCTGCGTGGGGTGTCCCGTGGGGCCCCACGCCCGCCTGAGTACACCTGCTGGAAGAACATGCGGCGCCGTTGCCGCAATCCGGCGGCGAAGGACTACCACAACTACGGGGGGCGGGGTATCACGGTCTGCGCGCGCTGGCAGGCCTCCTACGTGGCGTTTCTCGCCGACGTGGGGCGTCGACCCTCTCCTCAGCACACGCTCGATCGCATCAACAACGCGGGAGACTATGAGCCGGGGAACGTCCGCTGGGCGACGCCGAAGGAACAGCACGCCAACACGCGGCCGCGCCCGAAACATCGACGGCAGGCGCCGTACTGGATGCGCGACACCTGGGCGAGGCGCAAGGGACGTGAACCGCGCTACGTTTGGGTCGTGCCTCGGCAACCTCCTGTGGATCAGGCTGCACACGAACAGAAGGGCGGGTAGCCATATCGGATGGCTTGAAGGCGTGCTCACGGGCTACGCCGATCGACACTACGAGATCGAGAAACAGAAGCGGGACGAGGCCGAGAAGGCCGCCGACCGGCAGGGGCGCGCCTTCCAGGCGCTGCTCAACTCAGACGACGAGGAGATGCAGGCCTACGCGGGCGCCGGCATCCTCGACTTGGCGAACCCCCGCAAACGCAAGGGGGGCCTCGCCGGCTGGATGGGCGAGATCGAGCAGACGCCCTACCTGGACATCATTCGGCGGGCGCAGCAGCGGCCGGGTGACGCGCGTGGGGGCACCCCGCCCGCGACCCCGTCGATCCCGACGCCCGCCGGCTCGGTCGCCGCCCCCGCGACTGGGTCGCTCGCGCAGCCGTCGACCAGTGCGGTCGAGGGCGGGCCGGTCACGCCGGCGACGCCCGCGCCGACGACCCAGCCCGGCACGCCTCAGCCCAGCGCGCCGCCGCCCCAGCCCCCCTCGGTGCTCGGTGGCCCGCCGCCCGGCGCCACCTTCGGGACGCCGCCCCCCGCGCGGCCGCCGATGCCGGCCTTCCCCGGGCCAGGCGGGGCGCCCATCCCAGGCGCGCCGTCCGCGTTCGGGGCGGATCCGCGTGCCTCCTTCGCGCCGCCGCCGGAGGCCCAGGCCCAAGCCCCAGGCGCGGCGGCGCCCACGGGGGGGCCACCGTCGTCGGGCGTCTCGTTCATGCCGCCGCCCCAGCCGCCCGCGGGGCCGCCGCTGCCGGTGTCCGCCGCGCCGCCCCGTCCCCCCGGCCTCATCGCCGACGGGCAATCGGGCGCCACGACCGGCCAGGTCGGGCGGGGTGTCCCCGTGCCCCCGCAGCGGACGACCCTGCGCCCGATCTTCCCGTCGTCGAGCGACCTCGCGCGGCAGGAGGCCGTGGCGCGGTCGGCCGGCGCCGACCAGGGCGAGCAGGAGAGCTGGATCCGGGTCGCCGAGGCGCAGGGCAGCCCCAATCCACAGGCCGACGGCCTGCGGATGTGGGCCGAGGCGCAGATGCGCACGCGTGCGGGCGCGGCGGCGACCTTGCGGGAGGGCAACAGCCGGCCGCTCCCGGATGGCACCTGGGTGCAGGATCTCTACGACGCGCAGACCGGCAAGGTCGTCAACTCGATCCCGAGCCTGGGCCCGCTCGCGGGCGGCACCGTGGGGAACCGGGACAGCGTCGCCTACGAGATGTACGGCAAGCAGGGTGAGGATCCCCGGGAGACGATGCGCCGGATCGCGCCCGTCCAGGTGGCGCGCGTCAACGAGGAACTGCGCCATCGGCAGGCGCTCCAAGCAGCCGAGGTCGCCCTCGCGCGAGCCGAAGCGCTCCACGACGCCCCGCTCACGGCGCAGGCCACGTCGCAGCTCATCGAAGTCCTCAACACGAAGTGGCTGCGCCTCCAGCAGCCGCTCCGCGAGATGGCGCGGCAGTTCACGCTCATGCAAACCGGACTGAAGCGCTTCCAGGAAGGCGACCGCATCGGCGGCGCGCAGGACATCCTCATCACCTTCCAGAAGATGCTCGACCCGACCTCCGTCGTGCGCGAAAGCGAGTACGCGCGGACCGCCGAGGGGCTCGGGCTCATCCAGCGGCTCGAAGGCGGCTGGGAGAAGCTCAAGGCGGGCGGGGCGGGCGTCCCGGTCGAGGATATGGCCGCGATGGTCGAAACCTCGCGCCAGTTCCTGGAGAACATGAAGGGCTGGAACGACGTCGAGCGGGGGCGCATCGAGGACCGCGCGAGCGCGCACGGGATCGACCCCGGCTTCATCTTCGGTGGGGGCGTGAAAGCCCCGGTCACCCCGCCGCCGGCGGCTGGCGGTGGCGGCAAACCCGTGACCGGGGGTGTCTCGCTCGACTCGGAGTACGAGAAGCTCCCCGACGGCACCTACCGCATCAAGAGGCCGTAGCATGGACCCCCAGGCCTCGGTCGCCGCGCCGCCCCCACCGCCACCGCCGCAGGCCACCCAGCCGTCGACGCTGCGCGACTACGTGCGCGAGACGGCGAAGAAGTACCAGGTCGACCCGGAGCTGGCCTTCACGATCCTCGACCGCGAGTCGCGGGGCGTCCATCAGGCGGCCGACGGATCGATCACGACCGGCGCGCCGACGCCCGGGGGCCACGCGGTCGGCTTCTTTCAGCTCATGCCGGCGACCGCCAAGGCGTACAACCTCGACCCGGCCGACCCCTTCCAGAACATCGAGGCAGGCATCCGCAACATCCGGGAGGCCAGCGACCACGACCCGAACCCGGCGGCCATCTTCGGCTACTACCACGGCGGCCCCGACCTGGCGCAGCACGGGCCGGTGACCGCTCAGTACGTGAAGGAGGCGCTCGCCGACTTCCGGCAGCGGGTGGAGGCGCGCGAGCGGGGGGCGGCGGCGCCAGGGGCCACGTCCCGGCCGGACCCGCCGGGGCGGCGCCCGGAGCGCCCCGGCGACATTCACGTCCCGACCGCCGAGGAGCTCAAGCAGCGCACGACCCCCACCACCCCGGCGACGCCCTCGGCGCCCCCGTGGTACAGCCCCTCGGCGCTCTTGGCGACGGGCGAGGATCTCGCCCTCGGGGCGGCCAAGGGGGCGGGGCAGACGGCGGCCAACCTCGGGGGCCTCGTGCATAAGATCCCGGGCGTCAGCAGCGCCGTCGACGCGCTCTACGGGCGCCCGGGGCTCTCAGCCGAGGCCTTCCGCCAGGCGGACCAGGTCCTCGCGCCGAGCGACACGACACAGAAGGTCGGCAAGTTCGGCGAGCAGGTGGCCGAAGCGCTGGTCCCGGCGAGCAAGGTCGCCGGCCTGGCGCGCGGCGTAACGGCCGCTACCGCCCCGCGCCTGGCGCCCATCGTCGGCAAGACGGCCGCACGCCTCCTCCCCCGCGCGGCGATTGAAGGAGCCGGCGCGGCGGGCATCGCCAAGGCGCAGGGCCAAGACCCCGGCTGGGCGGCGGGCATTGCGGGGAGTATCCCCGTCCTCGGGGAGGCCGGGCGCGCGCTCTTCGCCTCGAAGCTCCCGGCGGTCGGGCAGGCAGCGGTCGACTTCGGGCGCGCCCACGGCATCCCCATCGACCTGGCGACGTCCACCGCCAACCTGTTTATGAAGCGGCTCCAGGTCGGGGCCGAAAACTCCCTCCTCGGCGCGCCCGTGCGCCAGGCGGTCGAGTACCTCCGCGGCAAGCGACTGACCGCGCTGGGGGAGGACCTTGCCGACAAGATCCATCCCGTCCCCCTGACGCCCTCGCAAGCGGGTAAGTCCGTCGGTCAGGCGCTCGATACCCGCGTCGGCACCCTGGGGCGCGAGGCGAGTGTCGGCTACGACGCCGCCGAGCAGGCCGTCGCGGGGCTGCCGGCCCAACAGGTGACGACCGGCCAGATCAGCACCCACACCGGCGCGCCGATCATGACCACGATGCAGGCGCCGGTCGCGATGGGGCCGATCCGCCAGGCGCTGCGTCCGCTCCTCAAGGAGCTGGAGGGGGCGACGATCGCGGTCCAAGAGGCCTCGCCTGCCCTCCCCGCGCTCCGCCGGATCATGGGCGGCGGCGACTACCACGAGCTCCTCGCCCTGGAGAAAGACCTGGGCGCGCTCAAGGGGCTCGCCGATGCGAGCGGCGGCCTCCGCAACCGCAGCCAGGGGATCGCGGCCCAGGGCGTCCGGGTGCTCCAGGACGCGGTCGACCACGCGGCGACGCAGGCCGACCCGGCCATCCTCGCCGGCCTGCAGAAGGGCCGACGGGAGACGGCGCTCAAGCACATGGTCGACGACCTGCGGACCAAGTTCTCGGGTACCGCGCACGAGGTGCAGACCCGTGGCGCCGAGCCGATGCGCGGCTTCGACCTCGCCACCCGCGCCGACGACGTCAACATCGAGTACCTCACAAAGCTCGCCAAGGAAGTCGGCCAGCCCGAGATGCGGAAGCTCGGCCGGGGGTACCTCCAGAACTTGCTGACGACGGCGACCGAAGAAGGCGGCTACAAGAAGGCCGCTGCGGTCGCGAACAAGTGGAACGCGCTCGGCGACCAGACCAAGCAGCTCCTCTACAGCCCGCAGCACATTGCCGACCTCGACAATTTCTTCCGGCTGGGGCGGATGCTCGCCGAGCACCCGAACCCCTCGGGGTCGGGCACCTTCGCGCACGCGGTGGGGCAGGTGTTCTTGGCCGCGAAGAATCCCGTGTGGGGGGTCGGGGAGACGCTGGGGACAGGCGCGATGGCGATCTTGATGAACCACCCGACCGGCGTGCGGCTGCTCACCCAGGGGCTGACCATCCCCGGCGGCACGCCGGCCGCCGCGCAGTGGCTGCAGCAGGCGCACGCGCTCCTGAAGGACGACAAGCACGCCCCACCGCCTCCGCCGCCGATGCCGCCCGCTCGGGCGACCACGCCCCGTCGCTAGGCCTCAGACATGGCTGCCGCCGACGATCCCACCCCTCCCTCCTTCTGGCGCCGGCTCATGGAGCTTGTCGGCGTCGACGACGAGGTCGACGCGGTCACCGACAAGATCACGCGCGCCCGCGACTGGGTCAACGCGAAGCTGCCCGCCGCCACGCCCGAGCAGCAGGCGCGCGCGAAGACGTTCGACGCCGGGATGGAAGCCTGGCGGGCGAAGCGCGGGCAGCAGACCCAGGCGTTCATCAACTCGTCGGTCATCGACCCCGTCAAGCGCATCCTTGGCTCAGCACCCGTGCAGGGGATCGCGCACCAGTTCAAGGAGGACTACGCCCCGCTTTGGGAGACGGCCCCCTCGACCGAGGCGCTCGCTCAGCTGGGTCACCAGGCCCTCGATGAGCGCAACGCCCCGGCGCGTGAGGCGATGGCCCGGGCGGGCATCCCCGCGGTGGTCGGTGACATCCTCAACGCGCCCAACGACTGGATCCCCCACCAGCTCATCGACCAGGGCGTCCAAAACTCGACGCCGCTCGGCATCGCGACGAATCTCGACCTGCCCATCGGCCCGGCGCTCAAGGCCGCCGCGCCGTTTGTCGGTGGGGCCGCCGCGCACCTGGCGGCCGTGCTGCCGCCGGGGTTCTACTCGCGGGTGGAGCGGGTGGCCGAGCAGGTCGGCAAGAAGGGCATCCATCCGAACAAGCTGGCGTCGCTCCTGAAGTCAGGCGCGAGCCAGGAGGAGGTCGCCTACCGGAACCTGCCCGACCTGATCACGCGCAAGGGCAACCAGCTCATCAGCAAGGAGGAGCTGGCGGCGCACCTGGCGCAGCACCCGCCGCCGGGGGTGGAGCCCGTCGTGCGCGGCGAGCTGCCGACCCGGGGGCCGGATGTCGCTTTCCCCGTGCGGGAGGAGGCGGGTCGTCCGGGACGCTCGTACTATTCGATCGATCTGCCGCACGGGGGCATCGTGACCGTTGCACAGAACCGTGACGGGTGGGAGGTGGCTGGCAGCGGCCTGGGAGCGTTCGACAGTGCGGAGGAGGCGCTGGCTGCCGGGCAGCAGTACGCCAACGACGTCCTGCACCGGCAGGCGGTGACGAACGCGGGCGTGGCGACGAAGTACAAGAGCTACACCCTCCCCGGCGGTGAGGCCTACCGCGAGACGCTGCTCACGCGGCCCCGCCCGCGCCTCGCCGACTTCCCGACGCGCGAGGGCTACAACCAGGCTGTGGAGGCCGCCGGCCCGCCGTACCAGAGCGGCCACTGGGACGAGCCCGACATCCTCACGCACATCCGCTCGACCGAGCGGACGCTCCCGCCCGAGGCCCGCTCGCTGCCCGAGATCGAGCAGATCATCCAGGACGTCGTTGGCGCCCGCCACCCCGAGCACATCGCCTCGGGCGGCCCGCAGATGGCGGTCGCCCAAGGGCTCCTCTCGCACGACGAAGCGGCGGCCTACGGGCGCTCCCGCGGCTTCATCAACTACCCGCACGACCCCGGCGAGCGCGGGCGCTTCCTCGAAGAGATCCAGTCCGACTGGCACCAGGCGGGCACGCGCCAGGGCTACGCGCAGGTCACGCCCGAGATGGCCGCGCAGGCCGACGCGCTGCGGCCCCAGCTCGTCGAGGCCGAGGCGCTGATGCAGGAGAAACACGCGGCGCACCAGGCCGCCCACAACGCCTTCCTCGACGTGCTGCGTGAGAAGACGATGCCGCAGTTGCCGCCCGAGTTCGCGCACCTCACCAGTCTTCAGCAGGCGCTGCGCGAAGGCGATCCGGCAACGCGGGCCTGGCGGTACGCGCGTGACGGCGTCGTCGGCGTGGACCCCGAGGTGCGCGTCGCGAATCAGGCCGCGACGCTGGCCGGGACGGTTCGCGACCGCGCCATCGATCGGGTCAACCACTTCTCCACCCAGCTCAAGGCGCTGGAGTCGCCCACCGGCGTCCCCGACGCCCCCTTCAAGGAAACCTGGCCCGACCTGGCCCTCAAGCAGCAGCTCCTCGACGTCGCCCACCGCCGCGACCTCAGCTGGCTGGGCCTCTCCGGCAGCAAAACGCACGTCGACCGCTACGGCACCGAGCGGCTCGCCTGGCAGCCCGAAGGCCAGGGCTTTCGCGTGAACTGGGAGCCGCAAGTGGGCGGCGCGGGGGAGGGCATCGAGGACCTCGGCCAAGAGGCGCTGGCCCGCGGGCTCATCACCAACGCGTCCGAGTATGTCGAAACGCCCGAGCAGCTGGCGCAGATCCTCGGCGACAGCTCCGATGTCAAGGCGGAGAAGGCCTGGAAGCGCATCCAGGCGTCGCCCGAGGGCGGGGTGTATCTGCCGCGCAAGGAAGGGATGGAGTCCTTCTATGACCGGGAGCTGCCGGGCAAGCTCAACAAGCTGCTCAAGCCCTTCGGCGGTGCGGTCGAGCGGGGCGAGCTGCCGGTCCCCGGCAAGGCCCCAGGGCCGGTGACGCGCTATCGGGTCATCGACCGATCTGGGCAGCGGGGCCTGGCGTCCTACCAGAACATGAGTCAGCGGGAGGCGGAGCGCGCAGCCGGTACCCTCAATATCGGGTACGCGGGCAATCCCTGGGCGGTCGTCGAACCGTACCAGACGATGGGTGAAGTCGACGCCACTGTCCACGAGCCTGCCTGGATCGCCCGCCTCTCCCCCGAGGTCAAGGCCCGCATCGCCCGCGAGGGCTTCCCGCTTCTGTCCCTCGCGCCGCTCGCCGCGGGCGCCGGTCTCGCGGGCGCCGCTGCCGCCTCGGACGACCCGGACCAGCGGGCGGCGCTCGCCGCGGCTGCGGCCGGCGTGCCGCTCTTCCCGCGTGGCCCGCGCCGTCCGCACACGCTGCTCGGCGCGAGCTTCCTGCCCAACCCCGGGCGTCGCTAACAGCAGAGAAGGAGTCCCGCCATGTCCCTCATCGGCGTCCTCATCGTCCTCGTCATCCTCGGCGTCGTGCTCTACCTCATCGAGACCTACATCCCGATGTCGGCGCCGATCAAGGTCGTGTTGCGCGTGGTGGTGGTGCTGATCATCGTGGTCTGGCTGCTGCAGCTCGCCGGCCTCACCGGCGGTGGCTCGTTCCCGCGATTCCGCTGAGCCTCAGCGCTCGCGCTGCGTCCAGTCCTCCACCAGCTGCAGGATCACCTGCCGCTTGGCGATGTGCTCGCGCTTGGCGCGCGCGCTGAACGAGATCCACAGCGACGCCGGGATGCCGCTGAGCAGATACCGCCGCGGCGTCCCGGCCGCGGTGTAGGCCATCGAGTAGGGGCGGCCCTTCGGCTTACTGGCCACCGGCGTCCCCGCTAGCGTCCTCGGCCCGCTCCTGCGCCCGCAGTGCCGCGTTGATCGCCTTGTCGGCGTGCTCAGCCACCAGGATCAGGTAGCGGTTGCTCTTCTCGAAGTGCTCCTCGACTGCGATCAGGTGATCGACCGCCGCCCGCATCAGGCGGCCGGTCTCGCGCAGATAGTTGGCTGTTTCCACCAGTTCCTTCAGGACCGTATCAATGTGTGCGTTGCTTGCCATCCAAGCATCCTAGCATAGTTGCATATGCATCACGCGCATCACGCGCAGCACGCGCGTGGCTGGCCTCGAACTCCGCCCGGTTCGCCAGCCGATCGACAAAGGCCTCGCAGTCGTCGTCCTCGTGCGTCATCACACACGGCACCTCGTGCCAGCAGGTCCCGCGGCCGCGGCCGTACTGGTCGTCGTAGCGATGCTTCCAGTGCAGGCACGCGCAGCAGGCGGGCGTCATCGCGGCCACCGCGCACGCAGCTGGGCGCGCTCCTCCGGGCTGCGCCGGAGCTGGGGGACCTGATAGCCGCACGCGCAGCAGCGGAAGTACCGCATGCCGCCTTCCGTCACCCGGTAGAGATGGGCGTGGGGGCAGCACGCCTGCCGGAGGCGGGTCCAGGTGCGCGGCCCCCAGTCGCGCACCCCGACGCGCCACTTAGATAACGCGTTGGAGATGCGCCCAATCTTCTGCATCGTCGTGCTCCACCGCTTCGGCCGCCCACTCGCTCTCGTACCCCGGCACGGCGATTTCTTCCATCGCCGCCCAGTCGTGCCCCGCCTTCGCCGCGACGCCGATCGCCACGCACGCCCCGTCGCCCCGCCCCCAGCTGGCCGGCAGCGGCTGCTCGATGACCGGGCGCTGCATCTCCCGACACACGATCTCCACCGTGCGGTCCCAGGCCCGGTCGGGGATTTCCAACAGCAGCGAGTCGTGGATCGGCGCGCGGAGCGGCGTCTTGCCGAAGTAGACCTCGCCGAGGTAGCTGGCCGAGTCTCGGTCGGCGAAGAGTCGCAGCATCGCTTCCTTCAGAATGCCCGACGCAATGCTCTGCGGGTAGAACGCGAGCACGCGCTTCCCATCCTCCCCCAGGCTCACCCGGAACCACTGCCCGTTGATCTGCACGCACGGGGGCTCCCCCGTCCCGGCGTACTTCTTCACCAGCCGGTAGTACTGCGTGGCCGTCAGCCGCTTGTAGCTGTACACGCTCCAGAACCAGTGCTTGTAGGCGAACGGGTGATCGCCCGCCCCGCCGAGATAATGCTGGCGGCTGGCCTTCACCTGGGTCTCGGTCTGCCACGTCGCCACGCCTGGGGCCATCCGTTCGAACACGCGCGCGAACTTCTCGGCGCTCGCCTGGGTCGGGAACAGGTGCGGGAACTGCAGCACCATCCCGGCGACCGTCAGGCCGTAGCTCCGCCCGTGGATGTAGCGCTTGGCCGGCTCATAGACCTGCGGGTGGCGCTTCTTCACCGCCGTGAAGAGCGCGCGCAGCTCCGCGTCGCTCGCCTGTGGATCGTAGGGCTGGCCGATGGCGTGCGTCACGAGCGCGGCGTGCACACCGAGCTTCGCCAGCCTGTAGTACTCCGCGTCTCGTGCACACCACCCCGTCTCGACCGCCTCGATGGCGCTGAAGTCGACCTCCAGCAGCCGGCAGCCTGGCGAGGCCACAATGCAGCTACGGAATCCGGCCGCCAGCCCTGCCGAACCGCCTTTGTCGGCGACGACGTTCGTAATATTTGGATTCACGTACGAGAGCCTCATCGTGCTCGGCTTGAACGTCGGCACTGGGTGCAGGCGATCCTCGCTGTCCAGCCTTCTCTCGGTCCCTTCCACATACGTCCCCTTCACCTTGCCGATGGCGCGGTAGTCGAGCAGCGCCTGGTAGAACGGATCCTTCGTCGTGCGGCTCAATCGTTCGAGGGTTTCGCGGTTGGTGGAGGCGTCGCTCTGGCTCTTCTTCGCCCGCCCGGGGGTGTGCTTGCGGTACTTGAGGTAGGCGAGGACCTGGGGGACGGAGTCGGGGTTGAAGGGCTCCTGCCAGAACCAGCGGCGGACCGTCGCAACGTCGACATCAAGTCGAGGAGCGTGAGCCGCACGAGCTGCAGTGGCAGGATCAGCGCATCGATGTCGTCGCTGCACTTCAACAGCGCCGCAATCACGGCAGACGAGGACTTCCCGGAGGACGAGCTGTTCGACGACGACGGCTTTGGCATAGAGCTCCTGTTTGATCTCAGCGGTGGGCTTGCCCTTCCGCAGGGTGCCCTTCTGGGTGAACGCGGTCGCCTTCACATGCAGCACCGAGGCGGCCGGCCGGCGCGTCATCCCCGGCTTCGGCGTGAGCGGCTGCAGCGCCTCGGGCACGGCCGCCTGGAGCGCCTGGAGCCGCGCCCGCGCCTTCTCGGCCAGCTCGTCCTTGAACACGATCAGCCGCGCGCGGTCGACCTTCAGCCCCACCAGCTGCGCCGGCCGCAGCACCTCGCTCAGCAGCGTGTGCGTGTGGCGCAGCGCCATCGAGTACTGCCCCTGCTGCACGAGATCCCCGACCACGCCGAACCCGACTCGGTGCGTCTGCAAGCCGTCGACCGCGCCGTACTTCGCCGGCTCGTCCGACGCGGTGTGCTTCCACGGGCCGTAGTCGCTGTAGAAGGGCGCCCAGAACCCCAGGCCCCGCGGCAGGTCGCTCTGCAGAAAGTGCGCGAGCCACATCAGGTCGACGACCTTGCCCGAGTCCTCCTCCCGCAGCAGGCCCGCGTGGACCTGGCGCGCGAAGTCGTACTCCCGGTTCCACATCCATATGCATCCGGGCGAGGCGTACAGCCGCTTCAGCTCGTCGAGGTACGGGCCCGCGTGCGGCACGGTCACGCCCTCGTCCGGGTGGCACGCGAGGTTATGCCGCAGGAGCTGGTAGCTCACATCGTCGGCGGTGATCTCGCCCTCGTCCTGGCCGCCGGCCTTGTCGGGCGTTTCGATGTCGCTGCTGAGCGGGTAGGCGCCCGGGTCCTGCGTGCGGGCGGCGATGACCTGATCGACCCACTGCTTGAACCAGGCGACCGGCGGGTCGATCACGAGCGTGTGATCGCTTGCCGGCCGCCCGCCGTCTCGCGCCTGCTCGGCCCGCTTCAGATCCCAGAGCACCGTGCCGATGAGGTTCGTCGCGCCGCGCTGCAGGAAGCTCGGATGGAAGGTCGGCACGACCCAGAACCGATCGGTCGGGTCGCGCAGGACGCTCCCGTGAAAGTCCTGCACGCGGACCTTCTTCTTGTGTTCGAGGTGCAGCACGCGCCGGATCGCGGTCAGGCCCATCGGCACGACGACCGGGTGCCGCTCGGCCAGCGTCGCTTCGAGGTACGGGCAGTGGGCCATCGCGCGGTAGTACCACGGCGCGCGCTCGTCGAACCAGTCGCCGGGCGGGTGGCAGTTATGGACGATGAAGCCGTTGGCGAGGTACTGTGCCGACGTCGTCTGGAGGTTGTAGACGTGGCCCGAGTAGCGCGTGCGTTTGATCTTGATGACCTGATCCGCCGCTATCGGGCGGGGGAGAGCGTGGCGGCGCTCGCGGTCGAGCGGGGCGTAGGTCAAGCGCGTTTGCGCGCGACGTTGCTCGCCGCCGGGGTCAAGCTCCGCAATCGCTCCGACGCGCAGGCTAGCCGCTGGCAGCGCCTCGATGTGGAGGGCCGTGCGGCCCTCGTAACGTCCGCCCACGAGGCGGCGCGTGGGCTCGTCCAGAGCGCGGAGCAGATCCGCCACCGTGTCGAACGACGCGCGATCAGCCAGGAGTGCTACGGGTGGGCGGTCGGGCGCGTCGAGAACGAGCTCTTCCGCCAACTCGTCGCTCGGATCGACGGTGCTCGCGTGCAGTACCCGGTGGAGGGCTACAACATCGACATCGCCGTTGCCCCCGTCGCCGTGGAAGTCCACTGTGCGGCCAACCACCCGTCGAGTGACCCCCGCCATCGCCAACGCCTCGTACACCTGCGCGAACGGGGCTGGTCGGTACTCTACGTGTGGATCACTCCGCTGCATCCCCTGGCTGAGGGCACCGCGGACCAGATAGTCACCGCCGTGCAGCTCGCCCAGCGCGATCCAGCCCTGCTGGGTCAGTACTGGGTGATTCGGGGTACCGGTGAGAACGCCCGCCCGCGTTTCGATCGTTACGACGTCCCCTTCATACCAACGCCGATACCCACGCTGGACTCCAGCCGCCTCGACGATCGTGTCACCAGGGAAGCATGAGATCGTGTTGTGAATGCGGATCGCGTCGCGCGACCAGCCGAGCAAGTTCAGCAGCCGCGTCAGCATCCCGCCGGCGTCGCCCATGAACGGCCGGCCGGTCAGCGCCTCGGTGTAGCCGAGCGCTTCGCCGACGAGCAGCAGCCAGCTGCCGGCCGGGCCGTCGGCCGGCGCGAAGCCCTGGCCCTTCTCTTGTAGCGCGCAGCCCTGGCAGCCGGCAGGCTTGGTCAGCATGAGCGTCCCGCCTGCTCCAGCGCGACGTAGCGGGCGAGCGCGGGCGCCAGCACGTCGCGCACCTGCTGGACGATGCCGGGGTTCGTGCGCCGCCGGTTGCCCGCGACGTTGAGGATCAGGGGCTGGTGCTCGACGAGCCACGCGACGAGGCCGTCCGCGTCGGGGTTGCAGCGATGGATCCGGTCGTAGTCGAGGCAGGCGCGGATCGTGCAGCTCGCGCCGGGCGTGTCGATGTGCCCGAACCACACGGTCGCCGTGGCGTCGCGGACATTCCAGCGGGTGCGTACGCGGTAGTTGTGCAGGGCACACTCCCGCAGCCCGAAGTCCGCCAGCGACGGGTCGGCGCCCGCGTCGGTGCGCCAGCCGTGCGGCGCCCACCCGCCGGTCGGCAGCCCGAGCTCGCGCGCCACCTCCAGCGCCGTGCGGTCCGCCCCAGTCTGTCCGCCCGAGATGATGGTGAGCGTCATCTCAGCACCGGTAGCCGTCGCAGTGCGGGCAGCCCTGGCCGGTGCCGACGGGCGGCTTGAAGTGATCGAGCCACGGGGTGCCGAAGGCGCAGACGAGCGGGGGCGGCGCTTCAGGCGCCTCCGTCTTCTTCTTCGGGGCGCGCGCCATCAGCGCCCCCGCCCCCGATAGCCCTCGTACCGCCGCCGCGCATCGGCATAGCCGCGCTGCGCGATGTGCTTGATCGCGCGCTCTTGGCCGAGGCTGACGCGGCGCGTCGTCCGCACCGTCTCGCGGATCCCGGTGAGGGTGCCGTAGGCCCAGAGGTGATCGTCGCTTGCGAGCAGCTCCTCGATGGTGTCGAGCAGCGTGCGGCAGGGCTCGTCCAGGGCTTCCACCTGGCGCTCGATCGGCGTGTCGTCGAGCTTCCGGAGATCCTCGATGCGGGCCATCGCGGCCTCC
>Ga0137463_1000056_pt1 | contig 48761 bp, 66 predicted proteins | sample EasRivERMGT800_2_FD_102333 | JGI IMG/M metagenome (GOLD analysis project Ga0137463, IMG submission 102333) | Soil microbial communities from meander-bound floodplain in the East River, Colorado, USA - East River MetaG ERMGT800_2 | ecosystem: Environmental > Terrestrial > Soil > Floodplain ...
CCTCGTGGCAGTAGCTCTGGGCATTTCGACCTCCTCGTTTCAGGGTATGCGCGCGGCTCCGGTCCTTGCAGGGGTCGACGGTGCCGATTGTCCCGTCGCCGCGCGCTGCGGAACTCTACGTCGTCGTCGGGACGGTGTCGACGCCCGCGTTCCGCGCGCGCCGCTCGGCCTTCTCTTTCGCGATCTCCTGGAGCGTGCGGATAATCTCGGCCGCGTTGACCTGGTCGGCGAGGAATGTCGGAGTGTAGCCGTCCGCGCCGTCGAGCCCGAGCTGGCCGGCGACGCGCTCGTTCAGGACGACGGTTTTCAGATCGTCGTTCCAGACCTGGGCCTCGATCGCGTATTTCCGGATCGCGGCCGCGGTCCCAGGCGACGACCCGCCGCCCTCGACGCGCTTCACGGTCTCGACCGGCTCGGGGTCGGAGCCGTTCGTCGGCTCGACCTCGTTCTTCGCCGCGGGCGGGTCGCCCGCGCCGGCCTCTGCGGACGCCTTCGCGATCTCCGACTTCGCGGGGCTCGCGATCTGCGGCCGCGGAGCCTGCTCGGGGAGCTCGACGATCGCGCCGGTCAGCGGGTCGATCTTCGCGCCGAGCTCCTCTGCCAGGAGCATCCCGCCCGCGACGAGCTCGGGGACATTCCCGTTCACGACGAACGAGAGCGCGCGCCATCGGAGCATCCTCTTAGGGTATCGGGTGTAGTTGGATCCCTGCTTGTCGAGCAGGCCCGCGCGGTCGGCCTCCTCGATCGAGAACTCGTCCTCGAACGTCTCGCCGTTCGGGAGCGTGATCCGCACCCGCGCGAGCTCGTCGGTCGAGACGAGCCACTCGTGCCGGACGCCGGCCTCGCGGATCTTTTTGAGGAGCAGTTTCCCCGAGCACCCGATTTTCCCGTCGATCGCGTGGAGCTCGGACTGCGCCTCCAGAGGCCCGATCCCGATCTCGAACCCGCGCATTACCTTTAGGAAAACGGTCTCGGCGTTCTTGACGCCCTTTCCCGCGTTCCCCGACTCGAAAATGATCCGGCAGAACCGCGCCGCGGTGTTGACGTTGTTTCCGACGTAGACGGCCGACGCGGGGAGCCTGGAGCGGATCACGCTCGCGTCGTCGAGAGTCGCGATCGCGTGCGACGTCGCGGGAATGGCGAGCGGCTCGGCGTGCTCGTTCGTCTGCGGGGTTTCGACTGCGGTCCGGAGCTGCGGCTGCGGCGGCCGCGTGGCGGCCTTTGCTCGTGGCATCGTCTCCTCCTCGTTTCAGGACGGCGAGCGGGGTGCTCGCACGAGGACGGAACGCTACTCGGGGTTCCGATGTTTTGCAACGCCGACTTTTTGCTTCGCGGTCTGGGAGCTCGGGAGTACGTTCCGCGCTCAAACGAAATCGGCCCGGGCGTGACGTCCCGAGCCGATCCGATGATCCCCATTGTCCCCGGCGAGGAGGACCCCCGCATGTTACCGGACGGATCCGAAGATCGCAACGCCCTACCCTGGTTCCGCTTCTATACCGAGTTCGCGACCGACCCCGCAGTCCAGAGCCTCGCGTTCGAGGATCAGAGGCATTTCGTCGTCCTGCTCTGCCTCAAGGGCTCGGGCGTGCTCGACAAGTCCTATCCCACGCCCGAGCGGCGCGAGCTCGTGCTCGCCCGGGCCCTCGGGCTCGACCGCAGCTCCGCGGGCGAGGCCCTGCGCCGGCTGGTCGAGGCCGGCCTCGTCGACCAGGACGGGACCCCGAGCGGCTGGTCCCGCCGGCAGTACGTCGGCGACGTCTCGACCGAGCGGGTCCGGCGGTTCCGGGAACGGACGAAACGGGGTGAAACGGTTTCCGAAACGCGCCCAGATACAGATTCAGAATCAGAGACAGAGTCAAAAGCACGCCCGGGCGATTGTGGATATGTGGATAACTCCCGCCCGACGCCGGCAAAGCCGGCGGCCTCGTCGCAAGCGACGAACCCCAGACCCCCTCAAAAAACGAGCACAAAGGCCCCAGGGCCCTACCAGGCCGCGATCGAGCGGGGGCTGGCCGGACTCCCCAGGATGCGCGAGGACGACCTCCTGCGCGTCGTGAAGGCGGTCCGGCACGCCGTCCGCGAGCGTCCGGAGACGCCCCCCGAGGCCGTCGAGCGCGCGATCTCGCAGCTCGCGGGGTCCGCGGGCCCGGGCGGGGTCCCCGGGGCGGCCTGGTGGCCGTATCTGGTCTCGACGATCCCCCGAAAGGCCGACGCCCTGGTCGAGGAACGCCTGGAGCGGGAGGCCCGGGAGCGGCGGGAGCTCCTCGCCCGGGAGCGGCGAGCGTGACCGACCCCGAGGAGGGCTCCCTGGAGCGGCTCTGCCGGTGCGGTTGCCGGTTCCCCCAGGAGCTCGGGGCTTACGGGTGCCCGAGCTGCGAGGGCGATTCGGGCTGGTCCCGGCTGGTCCTGAAAAAAGATTCGGACCCCCGTCGATTTTCCTAACGCCCGCAGGTTCCGATGCCGTAACTTGAAGTACGTCGGCGGTGGTCGCCGGCATCCTGAAACGAGGAGGACAAGATGCGCCGCAAGTTGCTGGCCCAGATCGAGTGCTCGATCACGACGAACGTTGCCGATACGCTCCGCGAGGAGAACGCGTTCGAGGACTGGACGCGCCGCGCGCAGCTCGAAGTCGCGAACGTGAACTACCAGGTCGACCAGAACTCCCTCTCCCCGCGCGAGCACGCCGAGCTCCTGAAGATGATCGGCCGCCTCGACCTCGCCGTCGCGATCGCCCCCGAGCTCGCGCCGGAGCTCCCGACCGGGTTCTTCGCGATCGCGATCGGCACGTTCGCGAACTCCTACAAGTTCTGCTCCTGCCAGTTCTGCGGAACGGTGATCCGTCGCAACAAGCCGGGAGCCGCTCGGCATCGCAAGGCGTGCGCCGGCTGGATCCGGGAGTACGCTCCGACCGACTGCGGCCACAAGTTCACGACCCCCGGCTGCGCCTCGTGCGCCTCCAAGCCGCTCCGCTTCCCGACGCACGCCGAGTTCCCCTGCCAGCCGGTCGGCTCCTGCTCCTGCGAGAGCGGGTTCGACAACGGGTCCGAGTAATGGCGGCCGCGTCGGTTCACCCGTTCGAGCGCGCGGGCCTCGGGCTCGCGCCGTTCCGCGTCGTCGGCATGATCGAGCGTCGCGGTCCGATTAACACGGTCCTCGGGGGCGTCCTCGTTTCCGTCGGAGCTCCGGGGCAGCCGATGGGGAGCTGCAAGTTCTGCGGGATCGGGATCGCGTACTGCTTCGTCGTCCGCTCGTCCGATAAGCGCGAGTTCGAGGTCGGCTCCGACTGCGTCGCGCGCACGCGGACCGAGATCCTCCCGGCGGTGAAGCGTCAGGTCGCGAAGGCCGAGCGCGAGCGCGTCCAGGCTCGCGTCGACGCCCGCGTCGGGTCCGCTCGCGTCTCCCTGGAGCGCGAGGACGTGCGCGCCGTCCTGCGGGCCCGCTCGACGAACTACGGGACGTCGACCGGCCGCCGCCAGACCGTTCTCGCCTGGGCCGAGTGGATGCTCGCGCACGCCGGCCGCAAGGGTCAGACGCTCGTCGCGCAGCGCGTCGAGGCCGTCGTCGCCGAGCTGGCCGAGAACCCGCTCCCCGCGGCCGTCTACGAAACCTCCGACGAGTCGGGCCCGCTCGATCGCGCCTGCCAGGCGCACGCGATCGAGAAGTTCGAGGACGGCGACGGCTACCAGATCCGGCGGGTCGAGACCGGCGCGCCTTGCACGTTCTGCGCCCTGGAGCTCGCCCGGGCGGCCGCGGGGTTCGGCTCGTGAGGACGGTCCAGGAGTGGCGGGAGCGGGACCTCGCGAACCGCCGGGAGCTGCGCGCCGCGATGCGATGGTGGCGCGCAGCGCACCCGCGCCGGGTCGTGCGGGTCGTGAGCCACAATTTCGTCGGCCACGTCCTCTGGTCGAACGAGGGCGACGCCGGGCCCGTCGGCTCGGTCGCCCGGGTTCTGGAGGGGTTCCGGGCCCGCCTGGACGGGGACCCGCGTTGCACGGTGCGCGACTGCTACTACTGCCGCGTCGACGCCTTTCGGGAGGACCAGGCCCGGGCCCTGGGAGCTCCCCGAAAATAGTTTGGCCGGCCCGTCGATTTTCCTAACCCTCCCGGGTTCCGATGCCGTAACTTGATCCATGTCGCGGCGACGGTCGCCCCGACGTCCTGAAACGAGGAGGATCCGATGCTCGAACTTTCCGAATACCAGAACGACCGCGCCGCCGCGGCCTTGAACGTCGACCCCGCGGACATTCGCGCCCGCAAGTCCGAGGACGGGCTCTACATGGTCTACGCGGTGTCCTCGATCGCCGTCGGGTTCGGGGCGACCGAGGCCCTCGCCGTCGACGCGCTCGAAGTCGACGCCCGCTCGATGCCGGACCACAAGAACCCCGTCGCGATCGAGGCCCTCGTCGCGTTCCGCGGGGTGCGGTCGTGAAGGCCGCGATCCGCTGCGTCGGCTGCTCGCGCAAGCTGCGCGAGCTCGACCTCCTGCTCGTCGCGACCGCGGTGTTCGATCGCAAGTGCGCGGGGTGCGGTGTCTCCTGGCGCATCGTCGCGACCCCGCTCGCGAACGCGGCGACGCAGGTCGTTCACCGTCTGGACTGGACCGCGAAAAACTTCCGCGCGGTCGCGACGTTCTCGCAGGGTGGCGCGCCGGCCGACAAGCCGGCGACCGCCCATTGTAACGAGCGCGAGATCGGCTGCCTCGACGCGCTCGCCTCGACCTGCTCGTGCGACTGCGTCCCCTGCCACGAGGCCGAGCTCGGCGCGGTGAAGTCGTGAGCCGCTTCCCGAAGATCACGGCGACGCAGACGCTCCCCGAGATCCTCGCCGTGACGGGGGTCCGCGACTACGGGCCCTCGGACGGCGAGGGCTCGACCGCGTGTCCGCATTGTGGCTCCCGCGGCCGGTACGTTATCTCGTTCGTCTGCGCCGACGGCTCGCGCCGCGGCGCGATGCGCGGCTGCGTGAACTTGTTCCCGATCGCGCGCGAGACCTCGCGCGCTGCGAAATTGATCCAGGAGGCTTTCGAGCGCGCGGCCATCGCGGCCGAGAGCAAGCGCAAGCCGGCGCGCTGGTGGCAGGACATGATCGACGCGACCGAGCGGTTCTCCGCGCACCCGCTCCCCGACGTGCCGGCGATCCAGGCCGCACGCGTCGAGCTCTTTCGCGCGGTCTGGGAGGCCGAGTCCCGCCGCCAGGAGTGGCTCGCGAAAAACGGCTACGGGGTTCGCGCGCGGCGGTCCCGGTGAGCGCGGTCCTGCTCGACGCGCTCCGCAAGATCCGGGACAAGTTCCCGCACGACAAACGCTGCGCGTCAGGGAGGACGCGCCTCTCCGGGTTCGAGCGGAACCCGAGCTGCGACTGCTACGTCGGGATCGCGAACGACGCGATCCGCAAGTTCGAGTCCGAAAACGAGGAGGTCTAGCCGTGAAAGCTACCTATCAGGTCGACGCGATCCAGGGGAAGTTCCTGCGGGTGCTCGCGATGGGAGAGACGTTCGACAAGGCTCGCGCGATCGCAGACCGCGCGGTCGCGGACCCGGCGGTTCAGGTCCGCGTTACGGGAACGACGTCCGACGGCGACGTCCTCGTCGTCGAGGACTGGCGCGCCGCGTCCGAGCGCGCCGGCCGCGTCGGCGTCGGACACGTCCTCGCGGACGGACACGTCGCCGAGACCTGCGAGCTCTGCCTCGCGCGCCCGCGGGTCGTCGTCTCCGACGCCCTCGACGCCGGCTACCGCACGCTCCAGGACGACGTCCTGCGGAACGTCGGCCTCTTGAAGATCGCGACAAACGAGGCCGCGGCCGAGTCCTACCGCGAGCTCGCGGGCGTCTGCGCCGAGCGCGCGAAGGCCGAGCGCGACCGCCTCGGGATCGAGGCCCTCGCCGCGAACGACGCGTGCCGGGAGTATCTGGACCGGCTCCAGGACAACGCCCCCGCGATGCTCCAGTTTCTCGACGACTTCGTCGCGTGGACCGACGGCGAGGTCTCCCTCGGGAAGGCCGTCCCGTCGATCGCGTCGGCGAACGTCGAGCGGGCTCGCGCGATCCGCGACCGGATCGTCGGGGTGAAGTCGTGAAGGCCCGCCCCGACGGGGACCCCTGCGTCGTCGGCGACTGCGGGCTCCCCCGCAGCGCGCCCGAGCACGACGACGAGAGCGAGCTCTACTCGCACAGATACCGCGACGACGGCGCAGAGGACGGCCAGAGCCTCGTCGAGTTCGCGCTCGTGCTGCCGGTGTTCCTGGTCGTCGTCCTGCTCTTGTTCGACGCGGGCGGCATCCTCTGGCGGTTCAATATGACTACCTCGATTGCGCGCCTGGTCGCGCGCGACGCCTCGATAAACGGTCCGGTCGTTGCCTCGCGGAACGGGGTCGCGCTCGCAGCTCGGCTCGGCTACAAGGGGGTCGTGACGGCGAAGTACGAACCCGGCAAGCGCGACGTGATCGTGACGGCGACGACGACGAACCGCGCGATCTTGTTCGGCCGGAACCTCCCGATCACGGCGACGACGTCGGCGCATGTCGAGATCGTTCGATGAGCCGCGCGATCGAGAACCCCGAGCGGAAGTGTCTCGTCTGCGGGAAGCGTCTGGTCGGAAAGTACCGCCAGGCGGTCGTCCGGACCTGGCACGAGCTCCCGCAGCGCGGGTGCATCCACAGGACGCTCGCCGCGAACGGTCGGATCGTCGCCTGCGATCTGCCGATCCGGCTCGACGGGTCGATCTCGGTCTGCTCCGCGGGGCATCGCGAGGCCGCGATCCAGCGCGTCGAGCTCGGTCCGAAGGAACTCGTCGGCTACGGGCTCGACGCCCGCGGAGCCTTCCACTCCCAGAACTGCGCGACGGTGTTCGCGCACGCCGCGGCCGAAAACGGGCATCGGTACAAGTTTTTCGGGGTGAGCTCGTGAGGCCGCGCCCGAAACGCGACTGGATCACGGTTACAGAGGCCGCGATCGAGCTCGGGTTCTCCGATACCTACGTTCGGCGTCTCGTGCGCGAGGGTCGGATCTACGCCGAGAACGCGTTCGGCGTCTACCTCGTGTACGCGCCCGCGGTCGAGGAGTTCAAGAGGACGCCCGCGCGGCCGCCAGGCCGCCAGGCCGCCGTCTAGGAAACGAGAACGCGGGCGTCCAGTCGACGCCCGCGTCCCCCTCGTTTCGTTGCAGTCAATCTCGCCCTAGCGGCGAACGATCCAGCGCATGTCGAGATCCTCCCAAGGTGTCTCCGCTGAAAGGCCCAGGCGCAAGCCGCCCGGGGGTTTCGCGACGCCGGCTACGCGCCGCCGATGTGATCCCGGTTGTAGCCGCTCCGCTTGCGCCGGAGCTCCAGGAACGCCCTCTGGAGGTTGGCCGCGACCATCGCGGGATTGATCCCGTCGAGCGCGCGCTCGGCCTCCGCGTGAAACAGATTCCAGAGCTCGGCCTCGGAGAGGCCCGGGTTCGCCTTCTCGACCTCGTCGAGCTTCCCCTCTGCGTGCTCCCGGAGCCATTCGATCTGCTGCTCCAGGTCTTTGATCGTCTCCTCGATATTCGTCGGCATGTAGAGCTCCTCGACGGGGACGCAGCCGCCCCCGGGCCCGAAGTAACAGACGACCCCGCGCACGCCGCGCGGGACATGGAAGATCATCGGCTAGTGGCCGCCCCAGGCCGCCCAACGCAGGCCGACCGCGTACTCCGGCTCGCGGTGGACGGCGATTCCCTGGACGGGGTTCCCGAGCTCGTCGTACTCGATCGTCGACGTTGTCTCGTCGGGGATCCAGCGCGCCGTCCCGATCGCGAATAGCGCGGTCGAGCCGTCGCCGCGAAAGAGGACCGGCGCGGCCATGCGTAACGAGAGCTCGGAGTGCCTCGTCTGCTGGAGCCCGAGGATCTCGCGCGCCTTGTTGTTCGGCCAGACGTAGTCGGCTCCCAGGTAGAGGGAGAGAGGATGCGAGCCCGGGCCCTTGTAGGCGCGCAGGCGAGCTCCGACGAACGCCCAGGACATATCGGTCGAGAGGTCGATCTCGCCGCCGGCCGCCGTCGAGAGGGCCTCGGTCCAGGAATAGGAGAACCCGGCTCCCGGCATCGCCGCAGTAAACGTCGAGCCGTCGCCGTGCTGGAGCTGCGCGGCCTTGACGTCGACGTAGGCCCCGAGCCGCCAGAACGCGAAGATCGAGGAGTCCGGCTCCGTCACGACCTGGCCGTTCTCGGTCGTGTAGGACCTGGAGGGCTGCGCCTGCGCCGTCGAGCACCCGAGCGCGCCCAGGGCGAACACGAGAGCAAGTCCGATCATAACGATAGGTCCCATGCCGGACGGCCGGTTGACGTCCGCGCCAGGAGCCATCGGCGCGACGTAGACGCCGGCCTTCGCCGCGACCATCGGGTCGACCTTGCCCAGGTAGGCGCGCAGATCGTCGACGGTTGCCGGCGGCCGGCCCGAGCCGTAGATCCCGCGCGCCAGGAAGTGAACGGCGACCGTCTCGACCCAGAGGACGAACACTTGGAGCGGAACGTCGGTCAGGATGCCGTGAGGCTCGGTCGGGTCGACGTAGTGAAGGACCCGCGAGACGACGAGCCAGGAGAAAAGGCCCGCGAGCGTTCCGAGGATCGGGTCCGCGTACTTCGGGAGCTCGCCCTCGACCGCACCCGTCCAGTAGTTCTTTATGACCTGGCACGCCGCGGCGATCAGCGCGGCGAATGGCAGGAGCGTAACGTTCAGTAGATCCTTGAACTCCACTTGGGAACCTCCTACGGTTGGCCGCCCGCGAGAACGCCGGGACGGTAGGTTTCCGGCACGAGCCGGCCGAACGTCGCGAGCGAATCGTCGCGCGTCCAATTGTTCGCGCGCACGATGAGCCATGCGCGGAACTCGACGACGCTATCAGTCGCCGCAGTAACGACCGCGAATCCTCGTTTGAGGTACACGGTCGAGTCGTCGTCGACGCCGAACGCGAGAGACATTCGCGCGTCCTGGAACCCGACGTATCCCAGAGAGTCGCCGACCGCCGGAGCTCCGGAGATCATCCCCGCATAGTTGACCGAGAGCGTCCGCTTGGACTTGCGGTTCCAGTCGCCGTAGGTCGGGATCGGTGGGGACCAGAACCCGTAGGCGACTCCCGTAAGGTCGAACCGCCCGCTCGGCCAGAGCCACGCCCGCGGGAACGGCGCGCTCGACCCGGTGTCGGGGTTCGCGGAGATCGGCCGGCCTGGCGTCGTGTCGAACGGGTCGAGCAGCGGGGGAGCGTAGAGCGTGAGCGTCGCCGGGAGCGGGTCCGAGCCCGCGGCCTTCGCGCAGGGCCCGAGCATCGAGACGACGACGACCAGGGCGAGCAGGAGCGCGCCCGAGACGAACGCGAGATAGCGGTCGTGTTCTGACATGGGACTATCTCCTGGCGGCCTTGGGGACCGCGGTTTTCACCGAGTCGACGGTCGCGGCGACGGTGTCGACGACCGCGGCGACGGTGTCAATCTTCGCCTCGACGACCTTCACGCTCGCGACGACGGCCGCCGTCTGGACGGTGCGCGCGCGCGACGCCCGCAGCTCCAGGCGGTCGATCCGCTCGATAACGGTCTGGACTCCGGACGCGATCGCGATCGTGTTCCGCTCGCCGCGTTCGAGGGCCTCCTGCGCCAGGCTTACGCCGCGCCGGATCGAGTCGGAGACCGCGGCCTGCTCGTGCTGGAGGTCGGCCTGCTTCTGCTGCTCGGATCGGCCGGCGGTGAGCTCGCGCCCGACCCAGGCGATCGCGACGAAAATCGTAAACAGGAACGAGAGGTAGACGAGCCTCCAGCTCGGCGCGAGGGCCTTCGTCGTCTGGGGTCCGGTGTCATGTTCCATTCGGCCGCCTCCCCTGGATCGCCGCGAGCTCGCGGTCGTGTCGGTCGAGCTTGTGTCTTTCGACGGGTCCGTCCAGGGTATGCCGTCGATCGTTGTCCGCATGGTCGTCTAGCTCCCCCTCGATCGAGGACATTCGGTTCTCGTGCGCCTCGCGCAGCTCCTTGAGGACTTTCTCGAACTGCTGCTGCCGGACGTAGGTTGTAACCGCCAGGGAAACGTTCGTAACCGCCCAGATCACGAGCGGCCAGGTAATCGGGGGGAGCTGTGACCAGGGAATCCCCTCTGCGAGCGGGACGACGACTGCGAGCGTCAAGGGACGAGCTCCTTCGGTGTCGAGGTTTCGAGCTCCAGCTCCAGGAACCGAGACGTCGCGCTCGCACGAGAACCCGTCGTCCGAATGGAGAATACACGTCCCGAGATCTCGTCGGTCCCCTCGACGTAGAGCCACTCCAGAAATCCCTCGTCGTCGACGGTGTACGTCGCGCTCGCCAGGTGATCGACGAGCAGCTCGCGGTCCGACGTCGACGGGCCCTCCGGCAAATGCACGGCGACGAGCGTCGCGAACGTGTCGCGGATCGCGACCGCCTGCTCGTCGGGGACCAGGTAGAGAACGCGAGCCGGGACGCGGAGCGTCGAACCGTTCCATTCCCGAACGCCCGCGGCCGCCAGGAGGAGCCCGGAGCCCGGGAGCTGGTCGTTCGCCTGGAGCTCCAGGGAGACGAACCTCGGGGAGAGCTCCCGAGGCCACTCCCAGACGAGCAGGCCGGCGGCCAGGGCGAGGAACGAGAGGGACGAGAGTCCGAGCAGCCAGGGCGCACAGACCCGCGCAGACGGGACCCTGGGCCTCACAGAGGGAACTCCCAGGCCCCAGGGTGAGCGATCGCCCAGGCGCGCGCCTCGTCGAGCGTCCGCGCCGGGTGGTATTCCAGGTGCGGCCGGTCCTTCCTGGTCGGCCAATCGCCGCCCCAGAGGAACCCGAGCTCCTCGGCCGCCTGCTCGATCTCGTCCCAATGGTCTGCGGGGTCGGTCGGCGTGTAGTCCCAATCGGCCGCCGCGGCGCGGTAGAGCGGGACGAAATCCAGGGCGAGCCCGTAGTAGTGCCAGGAGTCGCGCGCCGTCTGGGCGTTCGTGATCGTCGAGAGGTTCTCGGCCGCGGTCGGGGGCGTGAGGCCCTGGGCCCGGTAGAGTGTCGCAACGTCGGCTAGCGGTCGACGCCCGCGGCTCCAGTAGGCCCTCTGGAGAGCGTCGTCGCGCCTGGTCTCGGTGATCAGGACGAGCCATCCCTTAGCCGCGCAACGCCTGAGCCACTCGCCGACGAGGCCCTGGAACTTCGGGTGAAGATCTCGAACGTCTCGCCGGACCGGCATCGCGGCCTCCTAGTAAACGTGCGGATTGACCGCGCGGAGCGTGACCTTGGAGCGGCCGTTAATCGGGTCGAGCGTGAACGAGCGGATCGTCGCCGCGACCGCGCGCGCGGTGTCCGGCACGACCGGAGCTCCTGCGGGGTCGCCCTGGGGGTTGAGCGTCAGCGTCCACTTGAGCTGGCGGGGCTCCTCGACCAGGTAGCAGTCGCCCAGGTGCGGAACGAACGTCAGCGGGAAATCGACGTCGAGCATGTAGCGCGCCTGGTCGTTCTGCTGGACGACGCGCCGCGCGAGCTCGCGGGCCCGAGCGTAGTTCAGGAACGGCGAGCGGCGCGCCGGCCGGAAGATCGAGACCCCGTATTTCTCGATCGACTCGCGCGCCGTCGCGATCTGCTTCGTGAGCTCCTGCGGATCGAGAGACAGACCCTCGCAGTCGATCTGGATCTCGTCGCCGACCATGAAAGGGCACTCGGGGTAATCGTAGGGCTCGCCCTGATTGTTGAGCGTGCGGGACTTCGGGACCTCGAATACCATCCCGACGCCCGTCGGCCCGACCCAGAAAACCGTCCCCTCGTTGTATTCCTCGACGTTCTGGACCGGCGCGACGTAGCCGCGGATCGGGCGAAACCGTTTGATATCGTCCGCGTCTCCCCCGGAGCCGACGCGCCGGCCGGCCCAGGTCGTCCCGTCGATCACGTTCACGACCAGGAGGTCGGGGTCGCCGGCCTCGGAGTCGTCGACGTGCGGGCGAGCGATCATCCCCTTTACCAGGTTACGCGTCGAGATCGCCTGGAACTCGGTCTCGGTCTCCTCGGATCCAGGGACGACGGTTCCCGACGGGTCCGCGGTGCGCGCGACGCCCAGAGGCCCGTCCGACCAGACGTTGTTCTCCCAGGAACGCAGGACGACGCGAGTCCCGATCGGATACGGGAGGTCCGAGGGAGCGTGGTCGACGAGGATTACCGAGCGGTCGTTCGCCTCGTCGTGCGTAATGTCGCGAACCTTCCCGACGTAGGCCCCGATCTCGACCGAGTCGCCGTAGAGCTCGCCGTCGGCCGTCGAGAGTGAGGACTCCTCGTCGGTCCCGCGGGTCGTGTCGAGAGCTGCGATATACGGGACGACGATCTCAAGTCCCGCGGTCGGGTCGTCGACGACGTCGTCTAGCGTCGTGATCCAGACCTCGTACTGTCCGCTCGTGGTATTGAACCGCGTATAGAGCCGCCAGAAGTCGAACCCGACGATCAGGCCGTCGCCCGCGTCGGAGTCCGAGCCGACGTTCGCGAGGCCCGTAACCGTGAGGTCGTCCCAGGAGGAGCCGTCGTCGGTCCCGCGGAAAAACCGGAACGTCCCGGTCGAGTCGAACGCGCCCGCGTAGAGGTTCCCGTTCTCGTCGACGTCGAACGCGTAGTCGTGATTCCGCGACCATCCCGCGACCGCCGCGAGCGGGGTCGGCGCGAACGCCCCCGACCAGGACGCGCCGTCGTCGTCGGAGTAGGAGAGGTAGAAGTCGCCGCCGTCGACCCAGGCCGCCCAGGTCCGGCCGGCGGTCGTGCGCCTGACAGCGGTCGGCCGGTATTGATTCGTCCCGGTGTAGTCGGCCAGGAGGACCGTCGAGCTCGCTCCCCAGGCGTTTGACGTCACGAGGGCTCGGACCTGGTCGTGCTGATTCGCCGCGTTCGAGTAGTCCTGGACGATTACCGCGACGTTCGCGTCGACGATGTAGCCGATACGGTAGGACGGGCCCGCGCGGAACCCGAACCAGGGCGAGCTCCCCGAGGCCGAGTCGTGAATCTTCGTCTGGGAGCCGTAGGTCCCGGCTCCGGTGCGCCGCATTTGGTACACGTCGTCGAGCGTCCCGCCGCCGCCGCGTTCCTGCGTAATGAGGTCGACGATCGTCGAGGCTCCGACGACGTCGACCAGGAACCCGGCGAACCCGCGCGTCCCGCCCGCGTCGGGCGTCGTCTCCGACCAGGTCGCGCCCGCGTCGGTCGACTCGGCGACCTGGACCGAGAACGAGCCGTAGCCGCAGAGCAGCGTCCCGTCGTCGAGGAGCTCCAGGCCGACGACGTCGAACGTGTTCGTCGCCTCTGCGTGAACGACGACCGGGCCCGTCACGAGCGCGCGCGTCGCCGCATCGTAGGACGCGAAAAGGATCTCTTTGTTCGAGCTGAAACTGGAGCCCGAGGTCGCGCGGCCGGCCCAGGCGACGTGGACGAGCCCGCGCGGGACGTCGGAGACGAACGCGGCCGCGTGGAGCCCGTTGTTAAAGTTCTTCGCGTCGACGCGGAACTGGTGCGGGGTCGGAGCTCCAGGAGCTCCCGCCGGCTCCCAGGGTTCGAGGAGCTGCGTCTCGATTACCGAGTCGGTCGAGAGCCACGCGAACCGGAGTTTCGATCGCCGCTCGCCGCCGCCAGGAGCCGTCAGGACGACGACGTTCCCGTAGCGGTCGTGCGCGATGCACCCGTCGTCCTCTGCTCCGACGACGCCGCCCTCGACGCATTTCAGGATTACTTTCTGGCGATCGAGCGACCTCTGGACGACCGAGATCGCGCCGTTCCAGGGATCGCGCGTCCAGCCGACGGGACGGGCGAGGAGCTGGACCGTCCCCTTCGGCTCGACCAGGATCGCGCGCGAGGGAGCGACCTCTGCGTAGTTGAATACCTCGTCGTAGCCCCAATCTTTCGTAATGTCCGAGGCCGCGAGCTCGCCCGAGAGCACGTTCGGCGTCGCCTTGATCGTTCCGAGGACCGTCGTCGGCGACTCGCGCAGCTTGAAAAAGAACGCGCCGTCCGCATCGTAGCCGAACACAAAGTCGGCGATCGCCGCGAGCGCGGAGAGCGCGTCCCAGACCGTCATTTCCGAGAAGTCGGCGAGCTCGATCCGGTCGGTCATTGTGAACCCGAGCTGGTAGAGATAGCCTTTCCCGTTCTGCGGAATGATCTGGACGTCGGGGTCCTGCTCGGTCCCGGTGCCGGCCCCCGAAATCCCGAAGATCGCGCCGTCGCCGCCGTTGTGTTCTTTCGAGAGCACGAGGCCCGCGGCGAGGCCGGTGTCGCCGTCGACCGGCGGGAACCCGTCGTCGACCGTCACGATCGAGCCCGTCCCGTCGTCCGGCATCCTGATTAGGGAGTTCGCGCCCGCGTCCTGCCAGAACATAGCCCCGGGTCCGGTGATCCCGCCCGAGTCCCAATGCACGAGCCCCGACTGCCGGCCGGTGCTCCAGCGCGCGACGCCCGTCGTCCCGCCGCCGCCGAGATCGAGCATCGCCGCGCCCCAACAAGCCCCCCCGACCTTGGTGTAGTCGAGGAACGTAATCCCGGCATGTCCCGAGGCCGCGTACTTCGCCTCCAGGACGATCCAGCGACGCCGGCCTCGGGAGTCGCCGACCGCGAAGTTCGTCGAGAGGAAGTCGAGCGTCTGCGCCGGCTGGCCGGTGAACGCGCCCGCCGCTAGCGGCCAGGTGAACTCGACGACGATCGAGCCGACCGGCTTGTTGTTCCCGACGTCGTCCGGCGCGCCGCCCGACCAGGCCGACTCGTCGAAATAGGTCGCCGCGACGAGCAGCTTGTTCCCGGCTGCGTTGAACTCCATCGAGGTCGGGAGGTAATACTCGTTCCCTGACATAACGTAATAGCCGGGGTCCGAGACCGCGCCGCTCTGGATATTGCGGACGATGATCTTCGCTTTGTAGCGGTCGAGGCCCGCGTCCCAGGAAATCGTCGTGAGCGCGAGCTCGTCGGTCGCCTCGTTAAACGCGAACGCGCCCGCGTATTGCCCGTAGTTGAAACGGTGATCCGAGGGGTATCGCGGCGAGACCGACGTGTCGTCGAAATGATTGTGATAGGGCCCAATCTCGGTCATCCAGTAATCCGGAGACGTGTTATTGAGCATGGCCGACTCGAACGCGCCCGGGGCGTCGTCGTTCCAGGCGTCGTGCGCGTAGAGCGACCGCCCGGTCCCGACCGACGGCTGGCGCGCGCGCAGCCAATGGGGAGTCACGTTCGGGATATTGATTCCCGCCTGGTCGGCGTCGGCGTTAAACGGGTGCCCGCCGATAACGACGTGGAACGGCGACGCGGCCAGCTTGCGCCCGGCGCGGACATGGAAAAGCCCGGTGTAGAAGTTCGTCGAGAAGATCGAGAACTCGGTCGCCGCGGCCGGCGCGGCCGTCATGCTCGCCGTAAGCTGGACGACGTTGTCGTAAGTCACGAGGTCGACGTTCCCGGCCAGGCGAGCTGCGACGTCGGCCGTCGGGAACTCGGGCGTCCAGGCGAGGAGGACGATTTTCTGGCGCAGCGTCGAGACGTAAACGTGGTGAATCTTCGCGCCCGCGGCGATCAGAGCTGCCGGGAGTTTCGTCCAGTAGGTCCAGACGCCCGTCTCCGGGTTGAACTTCCAGAGCTCCTCCTCCAGGCCGACCCAGATCTCGCCGTAGCCTGCGTCGGCGGGATTGTTGTTCACGGCGAGCGGCGACCCGTAAATCGTGTAGTCGCGCGCGGTCTCCGGCGGCCGCGCGAACGACGAGATAACCGGACCGTCCTCGCGCGTCGCGTCGGAGATCGGGATCTGGTAGGAGTCCTCGATCTCGGAGAACGCGGCGACCTCTGCGACGGTGTGACGCGTTTCGAGGAGCCGCCGCACGAGGAACCCCGTCGGCATGTTGACCCACCATTGTTTCCCGCGGCGCACGCGGTCGGCCTGGGCGTCGACGAGCAGGGACGTCAGGGTCCGGAGCGTGATCGTCGCCTGCGGGAGGTTCGCGCGCGTCGTGATCCGGTCGAGGACCCAGACGCCGAGACGCTCGGTCCCGCCGAGAGTCACGAGGGAGATCCGGCAGCGGAGCCGCTTCCAGGTTTTCGCGACGAACGTCGACGGCGGGGGCGAGTCCCAGAATCGGTCGTCGTTCCGGACGGTCAGGGTCGAGAGCTGGACGTCGAACGCGCCGGTCTCTTTCTCCTGGCGCGCCGTCAGGCCCGACCCGACGTTCACGAGCCGTTCCTGCGTGAACCGATCCGAGAGGTCGATCCAGGAGCCGTTCGTGTCGCGGACCTCGAATAGAACGCGGACTGGCCGTCTACGCTGCGCGAGCGCGTCGTTTACCGTCCCGTAAGTCATGGATCAGACCTCGACGAAACGGAGCTGGCCGCGCCAGAGAGCCGTCGCAGGGTTCGACTCCTCGAACGCGCCGTCAATCTCCAGAGGGAACGCCTCGCCGTCGAAATCGACGTAGGCCGGCCTCGTGTAGTACGGGGAGCTCGGGATCACGACGAGCGGGCGTGCGATCCCGTAGGAGATCCCGCCGCCCGAGCCGCCGCGCCCCTTGTTCGACGCCCAAAGCCGTTTCACCTTCTCGGCGTCGGGGTTCTTGAGCAGGCGGTAGCCGTACTCGAACGTCCGCTTGACCGCGCCTCCCGAGGGGTCGAACGAGAACCGAGCTCCCGAGGGGAGCGTCGTCCCCTTCGCGAGCGTCGAGAGGTTCCCGACGATCGAGCCCTCATGTCTGGGCGAGCGGTTGAACTCGTAGAACGTCTCGTGGTCCGCGCCCGCGGCCGTGAGCCCGAGCCCGGTCGTCTGCTCGGCGAAGTCGATCGGGCCCAGGGTCTCGATCGTGAACGAGTCGAAGATCCCGACCGAGCTCCCCGAGCTCGGGCCCGACGCGACGATCAGTCGGACGCGGACGTGGTCGAGCGCGGAGCTCGTAAGGTCGATCGCGATCGGCGAGGAGACCAGGTCGACCCAATCGCCGGTCCAGGACGCGGCCGCGATCGTGAGGGAGCCGCAGGAGACGTCGGACGACTCGGTCGCGTTCAGTTGCCGCAGGTTGAGGCTCCAGTCGTTCGCGGGTGCGGGCGTCTGTCCCAGGAACCGAACCCGGATCCGGGCCCACCATGTAGCCGACTCCGCGGCCATGTAGGCGGCCGAGAACGGCTCCGAGCCCGGGAGCTGCGCCGACGCCCCCCTCGGGGACAATAGGTATCGCGAGGCCGAGTTGCCGAGCGCGGCCGGCGCGATGATCCGCAGAGCTCGTCCCGATCCGTCGACGTTTGCGCGCCCGAGAGACGCGCCGCCGCCGATCAGGATCGGGACCCAATGGATCCGCGCGGGCGTAACGAGGTCCGTCGTCGCGCCGGCCGATGCGGTCCAGCCGTCGGGGAGTCCGGTCGCGCCGAGCGACGAGTATTTCCAGCCGAAATCGGCGTTCGGAACGTAGAGGCCGCAGGAGATTTTCGGGCCCATCGCCTAGCCTCCCGAGCTGGTCGGAACGACGAGCTCCCGGTCATTGAGCATTTGCTGGAGGACGGGACGCATTTCGCGCGCGAGCGCGATCGCGGCCTCGGGCCCGAACAAGTTCAGGCCCCCGAAGAATCCGATCGTCACGTTAAAGTTCTGCGTGATCGGGGCGTTCCCCGCGACCGTCCGGAGTCTCGTCGAGGTCGACTGCGAGGACCCGCCGCTCGCCTCGGCGGCCGCCGGAGTTCCCGCCTGCTCCTCCTCGTTCTGCGCGCGGAGCGCGTTCGCGCCGCCCTGCGCGACCGCAGCTCCGACCCCGTAGGCCGCCGCGGCCAGGGCGTGCTTTCCCGCCGCCGCGAGGTACTGGCCGGCCTGGAGCGGGAACTCGATCGCCTTCGCGACCGAGCGGATCGCCGCCGCGGCCTCCTGGGCCCCCTCGGTCCGCATGACAGCGGCGAGGGCCTCGATCGAGGCCGCCGCCCCCTCTTTCGCCGCCGACTTAACGATCTGGAGCGCGAGGCCGTGCGTCCCCTGGTGATACTTGAACCATTTCGTCGTCGCCGCGACGAGCGTGTTATAGGCCGCCGTCCCCGCGGCCGCCATGCCGGACGACGCGACGAGGGCTGCCTGCGCGGCCTGGTCCCATCCTGCGCCGACGTCGTGAAAGAACGCCGCCCAGGTCGCGCGCATCGAGTCCGTAGCGAACTGCGTGTTCTGGATCGTCGCGTCGAGGGACGCGTTCGCCTGCGCCGCGACCGAGAGGTCCGCGGCCTCTTTCCCCGTCGTGTCCGTCGCCCGCCCGACGTCGGCGACGTTCTCGGGCGAGATCCCGCGCCCCAGGAGCTCGCGCCCCTTGCGGGCGTCGATCCCGAGCTGCGCGAACTTCCCGAGGGCCTCGTTTAGGTTGTCCTGCTCGGACTTGACCTTGAGCGTCGCGACCGCGAGGTCGTCCAGGAGCTTGAGCCACGCGTCGGAGCCGACCTTGACGGTCTGGAGCTGGAACTTGAGGACCTCGACCGCGAGCTCGTTCCGGTCCTCTGCGGCCTTCTTGTTGACCTCTGCGACGTCGTCGGCGACCTGCTTCTCCAGGACGACCCTCTGGTCCCCGAGTTTCCTCTGGAACGCGAGGAGGAACGTCCCGTCCTGGAGCGACTGGTCGAGGGCCTGGCGTTCGATCTTCGCCTTCTCGTTCGCGACCTTCTGGACCTGGGCGATCTGCGCCGCCGTCGCGCCCGGCGCGCTGGCCGCGGCGAGGACCTGGGACCGCCTGCGGTCCTCGATCTCCTGGTCGGCGCGCGCGAACGCCTCGCCGAGCGCGATCGACTTCGCGACCGCGTCGTGCTCGATCTTGTCCAGGAGCTTGAGCCGCTCGGCCGCGCCGTGCGCCTCGATCCCGAGCCGCCGCTCGATCGAGTCGGCGGCCGCGGCCGCGAGCTTCTGGCCGGTCGAGAGTTCGAGCGTGACGTAGTCCTGGGCCCGCTTGACCGCGTCGTCGAACGCCTTCTTAGCCGCCTTCGCGAGCTCGGGATCGACCTCGGGCGGGGTCGCCTTCGCGGCCTTCGCCGGAGCTGCGAACGCCTGGCCGCGGGTCGCCAGGTCGGCGAACGTGTCGCCCAGGTGGAACCCGTAGGTCTGGCCGAGCTGCGAGCGCGCATCGCGAACCGCGGCGACCGGCGGGGCGATCGGAGCCTCGCGGTTGAACCCGCCCGAGCGCGCGCGCGCGACCTCCGCGGTAAGGCCGCGCATCCTGGCCGTCGCGTCGTCGATCCGCAGGAGCTCGGAGTCGGAGATCAGCTCGACCGGGACGATCGCCCCGATAGCCTCCAGCTCTTTCCGCATATCCTGCGTCGCCCGCGTCGCGTCCCGCATCGCGGCCGGCCCGGCCGCCTTGGAGAGCTCCTCGTCGAGCTCGCCGTAACTCTTTTTCAGGGCCTCGACCTGGTCGTGCGCGTCGTCGAAAATCGCCGCGACGGCGATCCCGCCCAGGAGCCCGATCGCGATCCCGATCGGACCGCCGAGCCCCATAATCGCGCCCGAGAGTTTCGAGACGCCGAACGACGCGACCGTCGCCGACGTGCCGGCCGCGACCGCCGCCTCCGACCAGAGGCCGAACGCCTCGACGCCGGCCAGGACCAGACCCGTCAGCTTGAGGAACCCGACCGAGCCGATCAGGAACCCGATCGGCGCGCGCAGCTTGTCGAGGTTCTCGGCGAGCGTCAGAGCCGCATTGAACCCGGTCTCGGCCGCGTGGACGAACGTCTCCATCGCGCCCGAGACGCTTTTCGCCCATCGTTCGAGCGTCCCGTTTTTCTCCAGCTCGGCGATCTTGGAGAGGATCTTTTCCAGCTCGCCGCGCACGAGGTCGCCGACGCCCGACTCGGAGATCTTGAGGAGGAGCTGGAACACTTCGTCGCGCAGAGCCGAGAACCGGCCGCTCGTCGTCTTTGCGATCAGCTCGTCGTCCTCGCCGAACTTCTGTTTCCAGAACTCCATTACCTCGGCCGCGATCTTCTTAGAGTCCGACGCCGATCGGCGGCCGCCCTCCATGAGGTCGACGCCGGCCTTCGCCGCGATCGCCTGGATATCGACGCCGAACGACTTTAGGTTCTGGAGCTCGCCGACCCGCGCCTGGGAGATCGCGAGGACGGCCTCGTTTAGCGGACGGTGGAGGAACGCGGCGACGTTCGAGAGCGTGCCGATATATTCCTTCGTATTGAGGTTCAGGGCCTCCAGGAGTTTCGACGCCTCGATCACGTTCGGGAGGTCGAACGAGGAGGTTTTCGCGAACTCTTTCAGGTAGGCCAGGTGCGCGACCGCCTCGTCCGAGCCGCCCAGGAGGACGCCGAACGAGGCTTTCCATGCTTCCATGTCCGCGCCCGCGGAGATCACGTCGCCGAATAGCTCCGCGCCCTTGGTGATCCCCTCCTGGGCGAACCGGACGGCCTCCATAAGTCCCGGCAGCTTCACGAGGGTTTCACCGACCCCGGTGTAGGCGTGTTCGAGCTTCTGCGCCGCCCGCTCGGCGTTCGCGAACTGTCCGGCGATCTGGCCGATTGCCGCGGCCTGCTTCGTCGAGACCGCGGCCTGCTCGGTCTGCATCTTGAGCGCGCGCTCGTTCATCGCGAGGATCTGCTGCTGGACCGCCGCGATCTGCTGGACGCCCTCGGTCGTGACCTTTAGCCGTAGATTGATATCGTCGTTCGGCACGGTCAGCTCCCTACGTTTCGCGAAATGTCGAGGGCCCGGTTACGGGCCTCGCGCATCCTGATAACCGAGCGCGTCTGGCGCACGACCCCGAACGCTTCCAGGAGTTGCGCCGGCTGCGAGAGGAGACCGCCCTCGAACGGGAGCGTCGAGTATGCCTCGGACATTCCCTCTAGGCCGATGATCTCGGCGGCCTCGCCGATCCCCTCGGTGACTTCCAGGAGCCCTGGTACGCAGAGCCCGCAATACTGCGCGCGGTCGTGCGCCGTGAGATCGCGCCAGTCCCAGAGCTCGTCGCCCAGGTGCTCCCAGATCGTCTCTTTCGAGACCCAGACGCGCCGATCGGCGGCTCCCGTCGGGACCTCGACGCGGACATACTGCCGCCGGGTGAGGCATCGTTCGTCCTCGTGCGCGCCGCTCTTGGACAGTCCGTCGCAGGTGAGCGTCCATTGACGCCCGGTCGTGTTCGCTTCGAGACTGTCCATCGAGTAGCCGACGACGAACTCTAGGATTTTTTTCTGCCGGCCTCCAGGATCGCCGTCGACTGCGCCGCGAGCATGAGCTCCTGGAGCAGGAGGAAGTCGATCGCCTCGGTGACGTACTCGGCGATCTCCTCGCCCTTGAGCTCCAGACCCTCCTCGCCCGCGTTCTGGACGTAGTCGAGCTGGCCGATCAGAGACTCGCGGTCGACCTTGATCGAGTTCTGCGCGCGCGCGACGGCCGGCACGTTGTATTCCTTGTCGGCCGCGTTCCAGCGCGCCCGGTAGAACGCCGACTCGTCGGCCTTCATCGCGCGCAGGCCGAAAACGGTCTGGATATCCTTGTCGCGATCCGACGACGCGACGAACGGGACCGGGTCCTTTGAAATCCGAACGATCATTGGGACGACTCCCTGGTGAGCTGGTGAAGTGAATCGCGGGCCCGGCCCTTGCGGGCCCGCTCGGTGCTGCTACGCGGCCAGGTCGGCCGAGTGCCAAATGTCGATCGTGGTCGCCTGCGGCGCAGTCGCCGCGGTCGCCTTCGCGAAATCGACCTGGACGCCCTGGATCCCGCCGCGGTCGACCTGCTGGTGATTCGAGTAGATCGCGTCGAAGATCATCCGAACATAGCCGACGTCGTCGACCGCGGTCCCCCATCCGAACTCCAGAGTCCGGTTCGTCTTTGCCTTGAAGTCGTCGAACATGGGCATCCCGATTGCCCGCGCCGTAACGACCATGTTCCCCGTCAGTCCGAAGATCCCCAGGACCAGGTCCTCGGGCGTCTGCGACTTGCCGTTCCAGGGGATCAGGCCGTTCGTCAGGGTGAGATCGACGACGACCGGCGCAGGAGTGATCGAGGCCCCCTCGATCTTCGCGACCAGAAGGTGCCGGTGCATATGCTGGAGCGCGTTCGACCAGGCCGACGCCGGAGACGCCAGGGTCCCCTTGTCGCCCGAGACGGCCATCGTCTCGACGTCCATCTTCCCGAAGTCGTTCTCCTGCGTTACCAGGTGGATCGACTTCGCGATGTTGCCGAGCGTTTTCTTGGACTCGTTCGTCGCGCCGGCCCGGAGCGCGTGCTGCGCGGAGAACGCGATGTTGACCGCGGGCTGCGCCGTGTAGGCGACGAACGTGTGCTTGAACTTGCCGGAGAGCGCGGGCGTCTCGACTCCGGCCGGCTTGAGCTGGAGCAGCGTCGCGAGCATCTTGTAGAGGAACACGTTCCCCATTCGGGCTGCGAACGTCACGCCCGAGTCGATATTCGCGGTCGCGTACTCGTCCTCGTGCCGCTCCGAACGACCCCGAGCCGTAACTCCGGTGTCGAGAAAGTTCGGATTGATGTTCATCTGCGGGATCCCGATTACCGGGAACGTCTTGTAAGTGACGGCCTCGGTTCCGATCGCGACGAGCTCGTCGCCGATCGCGAAATGGGATTCCCATCCTGCGTAATGATTATTCGACGGCATGGCGGCTCCTCTCCTCTGTTACGGGTTGTCGACGACCGGAGCTGCCGGTTCCGTCGTGCTGTAGAGCGGCTCGCCGCCGCCCTCGACGATCACGTCCTGGCCGAACTCGTCCTGGTCGACGCGATCCGGACGGAACGCGGCCATCTTCGCCGCGAGCTCGGGAGTCACGTCGGCGAACGGCTGGTAGACGAACGAGACCCCGAACCGCTCGTCGACGTAGCCGACTCCGGTCAGGGACCAGATCCGCGTCAGCGTCGGCGCGAGCGTGGTCTCGGTCGTCGTGTTCTCGGCCAGCGTCTCGGCCGATTCGGGAGCAGTCGCCGTCGGGCGAGCTCCCCGCATCGTGGAACCGTCACGGATCGGCATTTGCTCCTCCTCTAGGTGAGCGACTCGGCGTAGACGCCGCCGTCGCCGTATTCGCCCGCCGCGCTGCGAGACCCGACCATGTCCGGGAACCGCACGCGACAGACGACAAGCGCGTGATACAGGAGGCCGCCGCCCTCGGGCCTCTCCTCCCCGATCATCGCGGGCCCGAGAACCTGCGTATCGGCGGCCAGGCCGCCCCAGGTCCTCTGCTCCTCTGCGATCGAGATCAGGGCCGACCCCAGACGAACCGCGTCGAGGTAGGCGTTCTCGTTGTCGAGCCTGGAGACCCAGGCGTGGAGCTCCAGTTGTACGTCGTGCTCGTCGAACTGCTGGACCTGGCCCTCAAGCGTGACCGACCCCGAGGAGACGCCGATCGCCGGGAGGAGCGCGATCGGGACCTGGTGCCCGACGATCGGGTTCGTCCGTTCGAGCATTTCGTAGGGGTCGCGGTACTGCGCCAGGAGCGCGACGACCCGCGCGATCAGGAGCCCGAGGAGGTTGTGCGTCCAGGCGACCCGGATATCCGGGGTCGCGCCGTTCGCGCGAACCTGCGCGACCATGCCGGCGACCGAGAACAACGCCCCGACCTCGGGGACCATCGCGACGTCGATCACGCCGGCACCCGAGGGCCCATGAGCTCCGGCGGCCAGCTTGCGGACGCCCGCGATCGCGTCGGCCTCGGACTGGTAGAGGTCGAGCGTCCAGGAGTCCGGCGCGGCCAGCTTGGAGACGAGCCAGAACTCCCTCCAGCGGTCGGTCTTGAGCTGGACGACGGCGAAGTCGCACCCGGAGAGCGGGCCTGGTGGCGCAACGCGGGCTCCGTATCTCAAGGTCGGCTCCCAAAGAGATAGGCCCGGAGCGGGGTTCTCCAGTTGCGCTGGAGGAACGCCGCGCCGGCCTGCGTGTTCGGGTCGACCGGCGGGAGGAACGGCCGCGCGGGGTAGCCGGGGTGCTGGACCGAGAGCGCGTAGACGGTGACGGCTCCCGGCCGCCCGGGAATCTGGCCGCGCCCGGTTGCACGACGCCGCGCCAGGGCGCGCGACCTCCGCTCGCGGAACGCGGCCAGGCCCTCGCGCCCGGTGAGCGTGCGACCGCCTTCTCGAACTCCGGCGACCTGGAACCGCAGCGGATAGTTTCCATGCGGCGCGATCGTCCAGGGACCTTTCCGGCCCTCCTGGTGGAACCGCCCGATCGCCGACGTCTTAACCGTGATCCCGATCTCGGAGCCGACCTCGGAGACGGTGATCGAGGTCGCGGCCTCGATGCCCGAGCGGCCGCGGCCGCCGTGGAGGACCTTGGAGTGTCCTTTCGCGGCGACGGTGTTAAGCCGGTTCGGGACCCATTGGGGATTCCCGCCGACGGCGAACTGCGTCCGGACGTGCTGCCGCATCGCGGCCGCCAGTTGCGCGACGACGGGTCCCGGGTTCCGCATCCCGGCCCCGAAGCGTGCAAGCGTCTCGCGCGCCGCCGCCGCCTCGACCTCGGTCGAGACCGGCGCGACGTAGAACGCCCGAACGTTGTAGGAGAGAGGCATTACCGCCGGCTCCGAACCGAGAGCGACGGGATCGCCGTCGGCATGATGTAGGACTGGTGTTTCGAGCCGACCGTGCGCGCGACGCCGCCGACGGTCTCGACGACGACCGGGACCGTCGGGATCACGATCTCGCCGGCCAGGATCGCGTCCAGCCACTTGTCGACCCACGCGTGGAGGTCGACCGCATGGAGTCCGCGGTTCCCGTTCTCGCCGTAGTAGCGGTCGAGCAGGAGCGCGGCCGCCTTCCAGTCGTTCATTAGGACGAGGATCGGGTCGAACGGCGCGACGAATGGGACGGTGTAGATCCCGCCGAGCCGGCCATTGATGTAGTCGGCTCCGCGGGTCGCCTCCAGCGCGACCGCCGACGAGTCGAGCGTCGGGTCGGAGAGGGCCTTGTCGACGGCGCGGATCCGCTCCTCGGTCGTGTAGCTCGTCCCGACCGTGCCGGTCGTCGCGAACGCGGCCGACGGCACGAGCTGGAGCGTATCGACCGAGCTCGTCGGCTTGCCGCTCGTGACGCCCGTCCAGCGGACGACGTACTGGCCGCTCGGCCAGGAGTTGAGGTCGGAGACGTCGAGGTCGGCGAGCATGAAACCCGTAAGGCCCAGGGCCTCGACGGGCGTCAGCGTCGCGAGAACCGCGACCGGGTTCCCGCCCATGATCTTGATCTGCGGCGACGTCGGCGTCGCCGGCTGCGCGTCGTCGTCGAGGTACTGCGACGCGATCACGATCGGCGCGGCCTGGCCGACTGCTCCCTGGAAGATCATCGGACTATCTCCTCGTTTTCAGGCGACGCCGCTTGAGCGTCGCGCCTTCTGCGATCCGCGGCCGCTTGAGCGCGGGAGCGGGACCGATCGGGATCGTGAACTCCCAGAGGGAGCGGAGCGCGAGGAGCACGCTAGAACCCCATCCCCGAGAGGCACGCCTGCGGGTGTAGCAGCTCGCCGCGGAACTCGGCGCACGCGAGCGCGTAGGGCTTCGCCGTCGCGCCCCAGGTAAACCCCGGAGTCACGCTCGCGCCGCCCGGCTGCGGGCCGTATGCGCTGGAGTAGCGCACGCGAGCTGGCGACGACCCCTGGGAGCTCGTCGCCTGCTGTCCCATGCTCGTTCCAGTCGCCGCGCTAACTGCGGGGACGGTCGTCCCGAAAAATACCGAGAGCCCCTCGAAGATCGCCGACGTCGTGAGATCCGGGCTCGTGAGCGTCTTGCTTGCGCTCGTCGCGGTGCCGATCCCGCCGTCGACCGCGCCGCCGAGCGCGCCGGGCTCGATCCCTTCGATTTCGTAGACCGACGTTCGGGTGATACACGTCGAGGCCGCCGTCGGAGTCACGACGACGCTATGCGTCCCCTTGGGCGGGAACTCGAACTTATAGATCCCGACGTCGGCCGTCCCGGCCTGGTACTTCACGATCGTAGCCGCGACGCCGCCGACGGTTACGCTCGCGATCGAGTTGTCGATCCCGAGGGTGTCCTCGTTGTGGACGACGATGATATGGCAGCGGCGAGCGGTGTCCGGCCAGCTCGGAGTTACGGAAACCGTGGTCGCCGCGCCGGTTCCATTCCCGTTCGTAAGTGCCGCCAGGACGACCAGGTCGCGCGCCATCCCCTAGACCTCTGCGTATTCCAGGAACCCGCTCGCCTGCGTGATCGTCGCGAGCGCGGCCGAGAGCTTGTTCCCCGACGTGGTCTCGACCCATCCTCCCGCGGCGAACGGGAGAACGAATCCCGAGCCCGCGCGCAGAGTCCAGGCCGCGCCGATAACGGTCGTGTTATCGCGCCAGGACCAGGTCCCGTCGACGTTCACGTTCAGGACCGCGGCGAGGACGCGGATCTTTTTCGACGTGACGGCCGCGACGAGGTCTCCGGTCGCCGCGAGATTGATCGTCGCGCGTTTGATCTCGCAGGCGACGCCGTCGACGACGATGTATTTCCCGTCCTGGGACGCGCAGACGGTGTCGGCCGTGCGCGAGCTCGCCGGCATGGTCGCGACGTCGACGTCGCCGATGTTGTTGTTTCCCGCCGGGATCGCCGCGGCCAGGGAGACCGAGCCGTCGACCGTGACCGAGCCGCCGCCGTCCTGGACGGTGACGGCCGCGGCGACCGAAACCGGGACCGTCCCCTGGACGCCGACCGGCAGCGGCTTGGCCGCCGAGACGGCGCGGAGCGTGTCGCCCGCGTCCTCCCAGAGGACCGCTCCCCCGGTGATCGACGCGTCGACGTCGCCCTCGGTGTATTGCGTCGAGCTCCCGCCGCCGCCCGAGACGACGTCGACCTTCAGGCCGCCGCCGCCGCCCAGGGCTGCCGGGAGCTGCGCCGAGTCGACGGTCAGGCTCCCGCCGCCGTCCTGGACCGTGACGGGGGCGGCCAGGGAGACCGGCTGCGTATCGGTCGGAGTCGTGGGCTTGTAGAACGCCGCGCCGTCGGAGAGCCGCGTCGAGCTCGGGGTCGCAGCGGCCGTGTGCTCGGCTGCCGGAGCCGCCGGGACCTTCGCGTTCAGGGCTGCGAGCGTCGTCTGCGTCGCCGCGTCCGCGGGGAGTGGAAGGGTCGCAGCGGAGACGGGGACGGCCGTCGCGCCGGCAACGCCTTCCACCTTGAGCCCGCCGCCGGGAGCTCCGAGAGCCGCCGGAAGTCGCGCGAGGAGAGCCGCCAGGTCGACCAGGAGGGCTGCGAGCGTAACCTCGGTCGCAGCTCCGGCGGGGAGCGGGAGAGCTGCGGCCGAGACCGGCTGCGTCCCCGAGGGAATGTTCCGGACGACGAGACCGGGGTCCGCGCCGCCTGGAGCTGCGGTCGCGATCTTCGCGGGATCGGAGTCGGTCCCGTCGCCGACGCCGATAATCTGCTGCTCGATCTCGGTCCCCGCGCGGTCGAACGAGCGGGTGTCGATTCGAGCTCCGGCCCCGTCGGGGGCGACCTGGACGAAATCCTTTGCCATAGCCGCCCCCCTACGGTGCGCGGTGCGCGATGCGCCTTGTTAGGCGCGCTTCTTCGCGCTCTTGCTCGTTCCGCTCTTGCGACGGCCGGTCGCGATCGCGCCCGAGCCGGTCTCGGTCGAGGACTGGTCGTCGTCGGCCGCCTCTGCGTCGGCGAGCTCCTGCGCCGCCGCCTCGCGCTCCTCGTTCTCGATTCGCTGGAGCTCCTGGCGCGCGTCGAACGCCCGCTTGGAGACGATCAGCTTGTGCCCGCCCTTGACCAGGCGGTCGAGCTCGTCCTGGGAGATCTCGACGGGTTCGCCGGCCTTGTGAAAGGTCCCGATCCCGTCGGTGAAGTCCTGCGCCGCGACTCCCTCGACGATCTTCCGGGAGTCTGCCTCGCGCTTCGCGGCCAGCTTCTCCGGGTCCTCGCGCTTCGCCATTTCCGTTCCTCCTGGGGTGCGAGTGCGCGGCTCCGACCGTGTCCTGGAGCCGCGCGCCTCGCGGTGTGGATCTCGTGCCGGAGTCCGGCTAGATCGCGGTGATGATGCCGCCGGCTTCCTTGAACGTGACCGCCTCGGCCTGCTTGCGGCGCATCCAGACGAAATCGCCGAACCGACCCGGCCCGCCCTGCGACCGAACCGATCCGACGTCGACGCCCTGCGTCCCGAACGTGCGGACGCGGAACTGGAGGCCCCAGGTCGGCGAGACGACGCCCGGGCTCGGGTCGACGTAGAGGATCTCGACCGTGTCCGTCCCGTCCCAGAGCTGCGCGAGCGACGCGGTCTGGCCCAGGTTCGCGGTGTTCGCGATCATGTAGGGCGTGAGGACCCGCATCCCCATGAAACGCGGGGGCAGCTTCGCGTCGGACTGCTGGTCGATCGAGAAGAACGGCACGACCGCGCCGCCCGCGATCAGAGCGGTGTTCTTGAGGATGCGCGGGACGACGTCGTCCGGGACGACGATCGTGTTCGGCTCGAACCCCGACGCGATCCGGACGCCGCGCTTGACGTACCGAATATCGCCGATGATATCGGCCGCGGGATCGTCCCACCCGCCGGTTCCGTTCGCGACCTTGGTCGTCCCATGATTCCCGGCCGTGGTGAGCAGGGCCTTGACGCGCCGCTCCAGGCCGAGATTCAGGAGGTTGCGGACCAGGTCGATAGCCGCCTGGTCTGCGGCCTGGCGACCCATAACGTCGGCCTCCTCGTCGGTGACGAGGTGCTGGAGACCGCGCTCGACCGCGACGTACTGCGCGGTCGACTTGCTCCAGTCGACCTCGCCGAGAGGTGCGCCCGGCGCGCGGACGTCGACGTACTGGTCCGAGTAGATCTCCGGACCCTTGAAAAGATTGTAGACGCCGATCTCGGCGTCGACGGGGAGGACGGACATTACCTCGTCCGCGATCCCGGCCTGCTGCTTGAGTCCGACCGCGTAGTTCGTGAGGAACGGCACGTTCGGACGGAGGTTTCTCGGGCTCGGCATGGCAGCTTGTTCCTTTCCTCGTTAGGCGGGTCCGAAGGCTAGGAGACCGCCAGGCCGCGCGTCTGGTTGATGTGAGCGGAGATCACGTCGCCGTCGGCTCCGGTGACGGTGGCGTGACCGCAGACTTCCTTGTTCGTCGCGACTGCGGTCTTGAACGAACCGTTCGCCGCGACGCAGATCGGATCGCCCGCGGCGATCGCGCCCGAGCAGCGGATCTCGACGTCGCCGCCCGCGACGTAGGAGATCTCCTGGCCGGCGACGCCAGGGTTCGCGGAGTCCATGAGAGCAACGCCCGCGAACTTCGCCTCGTTGTTCGCCGTGCCGAGCTTCACGGTCTCCGAGTCGGTGTCCGACGCGTAGACGAGAGCCTGGCCGCGGAGTACGACGGTCGTGTTCGCCGTCAGGCCCGACCGAATCTGGTCGGGGAAATTGGGGAGTCTCTTGTTGTTCGGCATGTCGCCTTGCTCCTTCGCTTGGAGTGCGCGCCGTTAGGCGCGAACGATGCCCGCGCCTCTAGACGTGGACGCCCTCGGACTCGCGCTCGAAAGCCGGAGCCGCTTCGCCGAACGACTTGTAGCCGCGTCCCTTCGCCCAGGCTCCCAGACGCTTGAGCCGAGCGACGTCCTGGTCGGACGCGTCCTTGGGGACGATGATCGGGAATCCCGGGCCCTCGTTCTCCGCGAACTGGAGAACGCCCATCCGGTCGACCGACGGCGCGCCCGACTTCGGAGCCGGCACGTCGAGCGGGGAGAAGTGCGCGAGCGGCTGGCGCGCGTTCTCCGACTCCATGTAGTCGGCCAGCGCGGAGACCCGCGTCTCGCCGAACTGGAGGACCTGGCCGCGGAGAGCCTTCGCCCGCGCGATCGTGCGGTCCTTGTCCTTCCCCTCGATCTTGCCGTCGGCGACGAGCCGCTCGGCGAACTGGACGATCGCCCGGTCGCCGTGCTCGGGATCGGTCTCGGCCAGGCGCGAGTTCAGCGTCGCGACCTCCTGCCGGAGCGGCGCGACCGCGGCCTCGACCGCGGCCTGGACGACGCCCTGGACCTCGGAGAGCTGGATAGTCCCGCCCGCGGGATTCGAGCCCGGCGAGTGCGTGGGCGTGGTCGCCGGGGGATTCGTCGCGGGCGGGGTGCTGGTCGGCGTCGTCGTGCTCGGTCCCGGAGTGGGGTTCGGGCTCGGCGTCGGCGGGGTCGTGGCCGGCGGGGTCGCGGGCGGGGTCGCGGGCGGGACGCCGGTCGGGTTCGGATTGGTGCCCATGTTCGAGGCTCCTTCGGTGACGTCCTCGGCGAACCGCAGGACAGGGTTTTCGAGTGGCATCGGGAACGCCGCGGCCTCGCCCTCGGAGAGCAGGACGGGCCGTAGGAGCCCCTTTTGCGCGGGCGTGTCCGCGCCAACGAAAGCGACCGCCCGCAAGTGAAGGCGGCCGGTCGTTCGGAACTGCCGGTAGATCTCGGGCGTGACGGCATGGAGCCGGCCCGAGTTCACGAGCTCGCGGAGCTCCGCGGTCGCGCCGTGGACCTTTGCGACGACCGAGTCCTTCACCCGGCGCAGAGCTGCGACCAGGCCGTGATTGATTCCCTTCCTGGCGGGGTCGTTCGGCTCGCGCAGGTCGTGGTCGATTACCGCCGTCGCCTGGTGGAGCGCGGTCGGGGCGTAGTCGGCGACGATCTGGTCGAAGTCGGAGAGGGTGAGGTCGTCCGAGATTCCGTGGTGCTCGCCCAGGCGCAGGATCTCGATCTCGTCGGGTTCCAGATCTTCGGGGAGGAGAGCGCGCGCTGTCATGCCGGCCAGAGTGGCGGCCGCGGCGCAGCTTGTGAAACGAGGAACGAGGACGCGATTCTACAAACCGTTTCGCGCGGCCGGCTCCAGCTCTACTTTGCGGCGCGCGCTTGACGCTTGAGGTAGGCCGACGGGTTCGAGCGGAAACCCTCGTCTGGCAGGGCTCGGACCTTGGTCGCCTTGCCGCCCTTGTAGACCGTCGCGTACTGCGGAATCCGGTCCTCTTTGATCCCGTAGGTTCGGACCGTATTCACGGTGACGCCGATAACCTTGCATCGGCAGCGGAACCCGTTCGGCGGCCAGATCGTGTTCCAGATCGGGTTCGAGCGCGCGTAGAACTTGTTATGGAATACCGCGTGCGTCGGCCGCACCCGCTCGTCGTTCATCGTGAGATAGCGAAAGAACGGGATCAGCGGCGCGACCTTCGGATCGTGGAGCGACTCCCAGGACGCAGCTCCATAGGCCCCGAGAAAGTTCTGCTCCGCGACGAGCTCGGCGTGCCAGGGCGCGAGCGGCTGGTATCCCTGCGCGGCGAACTTGCGGTTCAGCTTGAGGCCGACCGCCGTCGGGGCGTCGCCGTTTCGGATCCCCTTCTGGACCTCGCGCCGTGCAAGTTCGAGCATGGTCTTTCGAGTAACGCCCGCGATCGTGAACGCCGAGTGTTTCGCCGAGTCGGTCAGCTTGAGGAACTGCGGCTTTGTCAGGAGCCCTTTCCCGTCCAGGTAGGAGAGCGCGCGCCGCACGATCCGGTCGTCCGACCAGGAGTCGGGGAGCTTGGGGATCCGCTCGGCGAATAGCAGCGTCGGGTCGAACACGTCGCGGAGCGCGTGATAGCGGCCGACGACCAGGCCGGCCAGGATCACGCCGGCCAGGGCCTCTGCCAGGTCGTCTCCATTGATCGGGGTCGTCGGGGTGCGTTCGAGCCTGCGGATCGCGGCGAGCGACTGCGCGTTCGTCGACGCGCTCGCGGTGCGGTACACGATCGCCGACTGGATCGTGTCGAGCTCCGCGGCGACCAGGACGACGCCGGCCCGGATCACGAGGTCCTGCTCGCGGTCGAGCTGCCGGATCCCAGGGGTCGAGAGCTTCCCCCTGGTCTCGGCGAGCTGGAGGACGGCTGCGCCCACTAGGCCGCCGCGCTATCGCCCATCGAGGCCGCGTTCGTCCCCGAGTCGAGGGTGTCGGTCGCGCCCGTCACGTCGTCGGGGTTGCCGCCGCCCGCGCCGCCGAACGCAGGGATCGGCGTCGGCTTCACGAGGATAGCCTCGCCCGGCTTGGGCATCGGCACGCCGAGAGCTGCGTAGGCGAACTCCATCGGGATTTCCATCCCGAGCTCCTGCGCGAGCTGGAGCGTCTCGGCGATCTTCGCGGTGTCGACGGCCGGCTCGGCGTGAACGACGGCCTTCGGATACTCGTTCGCCGGCCGCGGTCCGAAATTGGCGTCGACGAGCATCCTCGACAGCTCGTTCAGGAAATCGGCCATCGTGAACGCGTCGTACTGGAGGTAGTCCTGCCGGACTGCGCCCTGCTCGTTTGCGACGCCCGAGTTCAGGCCCGTAGGCTTGGCCGTCGAGGAGAGGACCTGGCCCAGGACGGCGATCGCCTGCTCGTCGTTCAGGACCTCCAGGAGTTGCTTGTATGCCTCGACGTTCCCCGCGCGCGCCGACTCGATCGGTTTCAGCTCGACCGCGTCGTCGTGCGCGACCGCCTGGGATTCGAGCGCGCCCTCTGCCATTTCGAGAATCGCGTCGGCGTTCGCCTTCGCGTTCCCCTTGTAGATCGCCTCCAGGGTCGGCGTCGCGTGCTTCTCGCAGTAGACCGCCCAGAAGTTTAGAACGTGCTTCTTATACGTCGCGTTGTAGTGGAGGACCTGGCCGATCCCGACCCCGTAGGGGTTCCAATGCTTCGCGCGGTGTCGCATGACAACGGCTTTCCGCGGGTCGACGGGTTTCGAGAGGGAGAGGTCGGCGGGGTTTACGATCACGCGAGGCCGCCAGGCCGCGTCGAATACGAACTGCCGCGGGTCGTGGTCTCTGAGCTCGACGATCGTCGAGTAGCCGTCGACGCCGCCCCAGATCGGCTCGGTGATCGAGTAGCCTTTCCGGCGCGATCCCTGGAACGCCCGACGGCGCGCGTCCTCGAAGTCCTTCACGCCCCAGAACGCCCGCGTTACGAACTCGGCCTCGGCCTTCGCCTGGTCGGAGTCGTTCGCCGGCTGGATCTCCCATCCCAGGCCGATCACGCTCTGCGTCCGCGTTTCGTAGAGGCCGGAGAGGTTCGGGTCCCCGTCGGCGTCGGCGTCGTAGATCCCGAGCCCGAGGTCCTCGCCCTCTGCCTCCAGGACGGGGTCGGGGTTTAGGACGATCATGTCGTCGCCCTTCCCCTGCGTCCCGTAGAGGAACTTCTGGTCGCGGAACGCGAAGTCGAAAACGCTCTTTCCCTTGACCGCGATCGTCCCCGACGGGGGCTCGATCGCCGCGGGCGAGCGGCGCGGGATATCGACGGTTTCGGACGTGGGGACCATGCTCGACTCCTCGGTTAACGGCGACGCATCGGGAACCGCTTAATCTTACTCGCCCTGGCGAGGCCGGCGAAATGTCGCTTCGTCGAGCTCGTGAGAGCCGTCCCGCTCCCGGGGTTCTGCTCGGCCTGCCAGACCGCGAGAGCTAGAGCCATGATGTAGTCCCAGGTCTCGTCGCGGTCGCCCTCGGGATCAGTACCGTAGAGCCCGAGCTGCCGCAACAATTCCTCGTCGTTCGGCACGACGAATAGCCGCCGCTCGATCGCGAGTTTCAGTCGGAGTAGGAGCTGGTCTTTGCTCGGTTTCGTGAACTCGAACCGATCGTGCGGAATGTTCAGGAAGTCGACCAGGACGTCGCCGACCGAGCCGTGCGTCGAGTCGATCAGGATCGACGCCCGCCACTTGCGGACCTCCTCCTCGATCTCGGCCTGCTGGAACTCCCATCCGATCCCGCGGAACGCCCGGATCGAGACGACGCGCCAGGGCCGAACGTCGATCCGCATAACGACGAGCACGCTCCAGGACTTCCAGCGTCCGAGGTCGCAGCCGGCGACGACGACGTTCCCGTCCTGGTAGACGCCCTGGTGGAGCGGGCCTCCCGGGTTCAGGTCGTCGTTCCGGATCCCGCCCTCCTCGACCGGCGCGAGGTCGGCGGCCTTGCAGAGCGCGCCCTCGACCTCCAGGAACTCGGCGTTTAGCTCCTGGTCGATCGCGCTCGGAGAGAGGTTCTCGCGCAGCTCGGCGAGGGCCTCGGGCGTGAGCCAGGGGTTCTCGTCGGACCGCCAACGAATGTTCATGTGGTCGAGGAGCGACGCGCCGTAGATCCCTGGAGCGACCTCCTCGTCGAGGTCTCGGATCAGGCGTCGCCGCATTTCGCGCGCCTCGGTCCGCTCGTTCTGCGTCCAGGCCGAGTGGTAGAAGTTCAGGCCGTTAGGAGTCGTCGTCGTCGAGTAGGTTCCATTCACGTCGGCCAGGGTCGGGAGGATCACGGCGCGGTCGCGCTTGGAGCCGAACGCGGCCTCGTCCTGATTGACCTTCCCGTACCATTCGCCGCGGACGTTGTCGCCGCCGTTCTGGAGGGAGCGCGCCCAATATTCGGTCCCCGTAACCCAGGTGAGCCGAAAGAACGGTGAGCGGTCGAGGTCGGAGATCAGCGTCCGGCCGATCTTGGTCCTGGAGCAGAGCCCGATCGCCTCCTGCGGAATGAGCAACGCCTGCTGATAGGTGCGCGCGGTGTTCAGGAACTTAGATCTCGGCTGGAAGATCCCCGCGTGGACGTCGTCGGCCGCCTGCGTGAACGACTTCCCGGCGCGCCGGCCGGCGCAGAGGTTCCGCGTCTTTGCGAATGTGCCGGCGCGGAGCCAGCGCGCCTGCTTCGGCGTCGGGTCGAACTGGAGAACCTCCCGGCAAAAGGCGACCTTATCGACCGCCCATCGTTCGACGAGGTACTGGAGCGACTGCGGGAGCCGGAGAGCTCGCCGGACGACGTCCGGGTCCGCGAGACTCACGGTAGCGGGAGCCGTTTCGTCGGCGGGAGCCTGAGCGGGTGCGGGAGCATACGGACGAGCCGCGCGATCGTCGGGCTCCATCCCCCGAAGCGACCCCGGGCTGCGACCCGAACGCGCCAGAGCCCGAGCTCGCGCCGGCAGCGCGCGCAGTCGAGCAGGTGCTCGGGTTCGAGGAGAGCGCGCTCGCCGCCATGCGGCGCGACGACGACGTGCGTCGGCTCGTAGGAGCGCGCCCGCGAGAACGCCTCTTTCGCCGCTTGAATGTCCTTCACGATATCGGACCCCGAGTCCCAGGGCTTCACAGTCCGAGCTCCAGGTTCCGGGCGACGGGTGCCGGCGGTGCGGCGCAGAGCTCGTGCCGGCACGCCTGGCAGAGCGCGACGATCCTCCCCGAGACCAGGGTCCGAGGGTTTCGTTCGGCCGCCTTCACGACTTCCAGGCGCACGATCTCGTCGCGGATCCCCTGGAGCTCGTAGCCTGGGACCTGGACGCCCTGGAGGGTGAGCCATCGCCCGGTCGACGGGGAAAACCGGGCCCAGGAGCCGCCAGGCCGGCGACGGACGATCGACGCCGCGCCGGCCTTGCACGCCTCGCAGAGCCCGCGGGCCCGCTCCAGGGCGTGCGCCTGCTCGGGCTCGGGGATCATCGCCGGCCCCGGATCTCGCGCTTCGTCCAGCCACAAGCCGGACAGAGCGGGGAGCCGCCGCGCCAGGACGTGAACGTCGCCCACCGATGCGGCTTGAGGCATGGGACGAGAGCCATTTGCGGCCAGACCGCGCGCTCGCGCCGGACCCGCTCGGCCTCGACCCGGCTCCGAGCTGCGATCCTCTGCGCGCGCCGGACGTCGACCCCGGCGCGGCCGAACCGGATCTCGCCGTTCGGGAGGATCACGAGTCGACCTCGTCGCGGATCGTCTCCCGCGTCGCGAGCCGCGCGCCGTTCGCCAGGGAGAACGCGATGCGGATCCGAGGGTCGGCGGGGCTCTTGTAGATCGACGCCCAGGTCTCGACGTTGCCGGCGAGCGTCGCCCGGCTGTGCGTCAGGCCGAACCCCGGGATCACGCCCGCGGCGCGCCCGAGGTCGTCGGGGTCGTGCCGGCCGTGCTCGCAGAGCGGGACGGCGCAGGGTTTCTCGCCCTGGATCCCGAGCTTCCCGTCCGGCCCGACGACCAGGGCCTCGCCCTTGCGAATCATCGGCGCGAGCGTGTCGAGGATCTTCTCCTGGCGCGAGAAGTGAACCGCGCCGGGCTCCTGCGAGGGCCTGGGGACCGGCTCGCCCGCGGCCGCCTTCTCCCGGTACTCGACCGGGACCGCGTAGTAGGCGACCTCCAGGTCGGCCGTAGCCTCGCGCCAGGCGGCCACGCCGCGCGTTCTCGCGTCGAGCACGTCGCGCGCCGCCCGCAGGAGCGCGCCGCCCTGGTCGAGCTCGACGCCCTTCCAGAGGTTCGCGATCCCGAGCAGACGCTCGCGCTCGATCAGCGCGTCCCGCACGCGCCGTGCCTCGGGGGTCTCGCCTTTCTGCTTCGCCCCGATCACGGCCGCGACCGCGCCGCCCCAGAACGAGAAGATCCCGATCGCCGCTCCGACGAGGAGCTCGCCGCCGTTCATCGGTTGCCCGGCTCCAGGCCGGCCTCCAGCTTGATCTCCCGATTGTCGATCATGCGCTGGACCTCGGTCCGGAGCGCGTCGACTTGCTCCTGCGTCAGGTTCGAGAACCGCATGTCGAACGCGGTCTCGGTTGCGCGGTTGCGGTTGCGCGCGTCCTCCCGCGCCGCCTTGCTCTGCATCCTGCGGGCCCGCTTGAACCCGACGACGACTCCGGCGCGGTGCCCGATGCCATAGGCGAACGCGACCCCGAGCGCGACGCAGCCGATCTCCGTCCAGATCATTTGCTCCCCCTTCCTGCGCGCCCTCGCGCGCCTTGTTTCTCCAGCTCGTGCGCCGCGAGTTCGGCGCGCTTGACGAGCTCCTGGCGTCGAGCGACGACGTCGGAGTAGGCGGTCTCTGCTGCGTCCGAGAGCCTCTGGAACGCCGAGCCCTCGGACGTCGCGAGCTTCTGCTCCAGGGTGATCGAGAACCCCTGGCCGAGCGATACGTTCTTGGCCGCCGACGAGCACGCCCGCAGGAGCCCGACCGCCTGCGCCGCCGTGATCTTGCGGTCGACCTGGAGCTGGAGGATCCGCACGACCTCCTCGTGGATCCCCTGGAGGATCTTGTCCAGCGTCGTGATCGTGTTCCGCGCCGAGACCAGGTGACGCTTGTTCCGTTCCGCGTCGTCGAGGCCCATCGCGTCGACCGTTTTTGTCACGACCGCGTCGCGATATTTCTCCCGCTCGTCGGACCATTCCTCGCGAGCTGCGAGCGTCGTTAGCGTCGACCAGGAGCAGCCGGGCTCGCCCTTGAACTCCTCGACCAGGGCCCGGAGCGTAATCCGGCTCGTGATATAGCGCGCCTTCGCCCGCGCGAGCGGATCGTCTGGCAGCGGATCTGCCGGCCGACGCTTGAGCGGACCTCTCCCGGGAACGAGCGCGAACTTGGGCACGTCAGGACCGGAAAGTCTCGGGCGTGGTCCCCTCGTCGGTCGTCGCCCCCGACTCCAGAGCCGGACGCCCCGTCCGATTCCATGCGTACCAGCGGTTCTTTACCGCCCAGGCCGAGATCTTGAACTCGTCCGCGACGGCGCGCGCGGCCTCGTCGGAGAGGACCGTTTTCGAGTTCACGGTTCGCAGGACGCAAGCGACGAGGATCTGGAGGTTGCGTTGCCGCTCGATCAGGTCCGACCGCTTGGGGATCCGGTAGCCGCCGAACTGCCCGAGGAACCGCTCGACCTCGTCGAGGGACATACGGTCGCAGAGGAACGAGACGACGTCGTTCTCTGTTGGCATGTCAGGCCGACCGCTCGTCGAGCTCGTTCGCGCCGCGGCGAGTTTTCAGGCGGCCGCGGAGCTCGGCGATCACGAGCGGGCCCCGTTCGACGAGCCATCGGGTTGCGTCCTCCTCGTGCTTCGCCGTCACGGCGACCCCGCGCAAGTTCGCGATGTGCTGCTCGCCCTCGTCGAGGATCCGGCGCAGCTCGTCCTCGACGTCGCGGTTCGCGCTTCCCGTCGGGCCCGCGGTGTCGGTGATCTTCTCGTCCTCGCCCTGCGGCTGGAACGCCGGGAGCTCGCCCGCGTAGAAATACCGCTCGGTCGGGATCTCGAACTCCTGGAGCTGCGCCTGGAGCGGCTGCGCGTCCCATCCCGTCGCGAGCTCGGCCGCGCGGTTGTCGGCGACCGCGAGGTCGAACTTTTGGCCGGCGGTGAGGCCGGACCTCTGGACGGCGACGAGGACCGAGCCGTCCGACGGGACGACCAGGACGTGCCGGACGCCCGCGGCCATCGCGGCCTCGACGGTCGCGTTCCCGGCCATAACCGTTAGGTCCTCGTCGATCGCGATCGAGCGCGCAGCTCCGACCCGCTCGATCGCCTCCTGGATCACGCCCTGATTCCTCGGGTTGTGGACGCGGACGTTCTTCGGATCGGCGACGAGGTCCTCGATCGGGATTACCGGGAACGTCCCGCGCGCCGTCCGGTACTGGCCGACCTTGAGCCCCTTGACGTCGACGGCTCGGCCCTCTCCGGGTCGAGCTGCCAGGGTCTTACGCTTTGCCGCCTTCGCGGCCGGCTTTCCCTTGGTCGGCATTTCGGCGTCCTTTCCGGCCGTCGCGCCAGATCGCGCGCGGTGCCTTGACGTGTCCCCAGACGCGGCGCGATCGGATCAGACCGACCAGGCTCGCCGTCGTCCCGTAGAGCCGCGCGACCTCGACGTTCGACTTCGGACTCCCGAGGATCACGACGACGTCCCGCTCGGTCAGCTTCGCCGCCGGGTTCTCCGCTCCGAGGAGCCGGCCCTGGCGGTTGCGACCCTTTCCGACCATGTCGCGCATATTGTCGCGGCCGGTCCCGAGAAACAGGTGCTCGGGACGAACGCAGGGCGGGTTGTCGCAGCGGTGGAGGACCAGGAGCCCTGGCGGGATCGCGCCGTTGTGGAGCTCGAACGAGAACCGATGCGCGTAGACCGCCGGCCCCCTCCTCTGCCGCACCCTCCCGTAACCGCCGCCCCCGAGAGCTCCCGTCCAGATCCAGCAAGTCGGCGTCCGGTTAACCTTGCTCCAGAACCGGCCGGAGACGCCTCGCAGGTTTACAACGCCCATGCTAGCGCACGATCTTTCGAGGCCGCCCGCGTCCGGTGCGCGCGGGCCCGACTTCGCGGATCCGGATCCCGTTCGCCGCGTCCATGAGGGAGCGTTTGATCCGGTAGACCTCGGCCAGGATGTTGTCTTTGTAGTCCTCGACGACCTCGTCGCCGTCGCGCTTGTCCAGGTAGACCGCGTCGGCCTTGTAGCTCGTGACGTAGACGGTCTCCAGGCCCTCGCCGTATCGCCCGAGCAGCGCGGCGACGTGCGCGGCCGCGGGCGTGTCCGGAGCCTTGAGCGCGAGCTCCCGAGCTGCGGCGACGAGCTCCTCGACGAACGACGTCCGGACGACTGCGATCGCGAACACGACTTGCGGCTGGAGGTTCGAGATCAGGCCGGCGCGCTCCATGAGCGCGAGCTCGACGAATCTCTTGTGCTCGCCCTTGGAGTCGAACGTCCGCAGCTCCCCGCGAACTTCGCGCTTCACGCGCCGGTTCGGATAGCGCGGCTTCCCCTTCGCGGCCGCTCCCATCTTGACCGGGCCTTGCGGCTGCCAGCGTTTCATCCCTCGTCGATCCCCGCGTTCCAGAACGTGTCGTCGTCCTCCTCCTCGTCGTCCTCTCCGGGATCGGTCTCCTGGTCGAGCTCGTCGTCCTCGATCGGTTCGAGCTCGTTGTTCGCGGGGTTCTCGTCGTCGTGGAAGTCGCGCGGCATGTCAGGCTCCCTTCGGGATCGTGATCTTGAGCTGGCCGAGCTCGCCGTAGCGGGCGAAGTAGACGCCGGGCTTCTGCTCCAGGATCCAATGCCAGCCGTCGACGAGCGCGCGGGACTTGCCGTTCTGCGCGCAGAATAGACCGACCGGCGGGACCGGCTTTACGGTGTAGGTGTCGCGCATTGTTTCGTCGTATCTGCCAGGGAGCGCGAGGACGAAAACGGAAGTCTGTCCCAGGCCCTCGACCAGGATCTCGCGGGTCGTCTCGGCGGTGAACTCCTGGACCTCGACGCCCTCGACCTCGACTCGGTAGGTCCGGCCCTCTTGAATCCGAATCTGATTCTCTGCCATGCGTTCCCCCGTCCAGGGTTGCGCCGTGCTACCGCCTGCGCCGCAATCGCGGGCGAGCCGGTTCCTGCTCGGCGTCGTTTTTCCATCCGGTGAGGCCGCAGTAAACGAGCCAGGCGACGAGCGCGACTATCGCCCCGAACCCGGCGATCGCCAGACCCTTGAGCGCGTCCGACGTGAGCGCGCGCGCCGCCTGCTCGACCTCGTTCACGATTACCGCCCTGCGTTCGTAATGCGGGTGATATAGCGGCCGGCCGTGTCCCGCGTCTGACAGACCAGGCCGTCCCCGGGTTGCACGACGAGCTTCGTCGTCGACGTCAGGTAGTACGCGTGCGGGGTCGTCCCCATATTCAGAACGACGAACCCGCGTTTGAAGTTGCGCGCCCAGACGCCGCCGCCTCGGTTCCGCAGAGCCCCCGCGGTCGCGCCCAGGTCGAGCTCGAAGTGCTCGGGGTCCCGGTAGCTTTCTTTCGTCCCGCCGCCGTAGTCGCCGCGCAGATCGGACCAGTTGAACCGCGATCCGGTCAGGAGAGAGAGGCTCGCGAACGCCCGACGCTTGAGCGGGACGAGCTCCTCGACGCCGACGAACGCGATTTTATCGGGGTGCGCCGTGACGTTCTTCCAGACCTTCCCCAGAGGGTTGAGGGACATTCCCGCTTGTTCGTAGCGGATCCCGTCGGAGACCGGGACGAGGTCCTCGGGATATTGGTCGCATTGGATGATCGAGAGGCCGCCGGCCCGGGTCGCCTGGATCAGGCGACGGAACCCGGCGCGCCAGGCCGGCCAGATCGCCGGGTCGACTCCGAGGTTCGCCCAGGACACGTCGCCGCAGCCGTAGTCCCAGAGCACGCCCGCGGACCGGCCGCGGAACTTGTCGAGGATGAGCTGCGCGTAGGCGTCGACGAACGCCGAGTCGCGATAGTCGATCATCGTCGACCCGTAGACGCCCGGCCAGAGGACCGCCGGAGTCCCGTCGACCTTTTTCAGGATCGCGTTGTAGCGCGTGACCAGGTCGAGCGCGGCTGTATCCCAGGGGAAGTCGGGCCCGGAGACCGGGACCCCGTTCGTCGTCGCGATCGCCGGCTGGAGCCATACCAGGGCGTGCGCGCCGATCAGAGAGAGAGAGTCTGCGACCGACTGGATCAGGATCGCGCGGGGGGAGACCGCGACGTACTCGTAACCGGAGAGCGGTCCGACGACCGGGCGATTCTTGTAGTTCCAGAGGAACGTTCCCGTCCGCGGGGAAGCGTTCGACGCGATCGAGAACAACGCCCCGAGCAGAACCCCGAGCACGAGCACGAGGAGGAGCTGGAGCGCGGCGCGGGTGCGCCCTCTACGTTTCCTGCGAGCGGTGAGCTCGCGGAGCTCGTCGAGGTTCGTCGACGCGTGGAGCTGCACAGAGACCCGATCGTCGGCCATGTCTCCTCCTACCTACCGCCAGGACGAACCGAGGACTCCAGGACGTAGCGCAGAGCCTTCCCGCCGCCGCCGACCTGGCCGAGCTCCTCGACCGAACGAGCGCGCGCGCCGTTGCCGGTACGCTGCGCGAGAACGTCGCCCGTCTCCTCGGACTCGATGATCGAGCCGTCGGCCGCACGAGCGACGTAGAGGTACTTCGGCGGCTTCTTGACCGCCGGCTTCTTCGCGGCCTTCGCCGTGCGGGACGTCACGACTAGGCGTCCCACTTCTTGAGCTCGGCCTCCTGCGCGTGCGCGTTCGGCTTGTCGGACGTCGCCATCTCGAAACCGATCGACGTCTCGCCGGACTCGCCGGTCGAGCGGCCTTCCCAGAACCGGCCGTCGTCGGCGACGCCGCGGACGGTGATCGAGCCCAGGATCTTTCCCGGCCAGCTCGCGTGCGGCGCGCCCTGCTCGATCTGGATCTCGGCCGCGGGGATCGTGAGGACCTTCTCGTCGTTCCCCTGGACGAGCTCGACCGAGCCGGTCGTCTTGCGCGGGCTCGCGTCGGTGAAAATCGCCTTGATCTTGCCGCTTGAGTTCTTGAGCTCCGACAGCTTGTCGTCGGTCGTCTGGACGGTGAAATCGAGGTCCAGACGCTTGAGCGTCTCGACTTCGCAGGGTAGCTCGGTTGTCAGCTTGGAGATCATCGTTTGACCCTCCCTGGAACTGGTGGTGGACAGAACCGCGGCGGGGTTTTCGCCGTTCCTTGGAACGAGGAGGTCCGAGGACCTACCGATCCCGCGTCTGTAGGGCGTCCCCCCAGACGTCACGACTCCCGCCGCGGCGATTTGGATCCTACTCGGACTGGATCCCGGCTGCCTCGAAAACCTGCTGCTGCGTGTATGCCTCCCCGACGACCAGGCGCGGCTCGCCGGCCCATTGTTTCGCGAACCGGAGCTCGACCCCTGGGCCTCGGAACTTGTAGGCGACGATCATCGGCGACGGGTTGAACGTGAGGGTCGCCTCGATACAGACCCAGGTTCCGACGCGCTCGTCGGTCATTCTCGGCCCTCCCCTTTTCTCCAACGCCGCAGCGTCGCCAGACGTGTTTCGCAACGCCGGCAACGGTTCGGCGGCCGCCGGTCGATCCGGTCGGGCTCGCCCTGGTGCTCGATCAGCTCGAAGTCGTCGCAGAGCGCGCGGCCTCGGTGGAAGTAGTGCGCCTGGTCGAGCCGGAGCGGCCAGGCCCATCCCTCCTGGGCCTCGGGGAGCAGATCGTCCGCGTACTGCGTCAAGCGAGCTCCGCGCGCACGCGAGAGACCGCCTCGCCGAGCTGGAGGACGATCCGGTCGAAGTGTCCGTAGAGCTCCGATCGCATCATGCGGAACGGCTCGTGCGACTCCATCGGCATAGAGGAGCCCCCGAGGCCCTGGCCGCGGGAGAGTCGAGCCATACACTCGTCGTGATTCGTCCAGGTCTGCGCGAGGGAGTGCTCCAGGACCTCGCCGCTCGCGTGCTCGACGAACACTCGGACCAGGAGCTCGACGCGGCGAACGTCGCCCGCGCTCATAGCTTGGACGACTTCGCGATCGCGTCGTCGACCGCGGCTGCGTAACTGTCCCCGCGCCCCTGGCAGATCTGCCGGTTCGGAGCGTTCCCGCCGCCGGACGCCTGGTCGGAGTAGGCGCAGACCCAGAACCCCTGGATCTTCCCCCATGCTTTGATCGGCTCGCCGACGACGCGGTGCGCGCCGGTCGCCGCTTGGAGCCGCGCGAGCTCGACGGACTTCCCCGCGCCGGGCCTCATTTCGCCCCCCGGAGCGCGGCCTTACAGGCCCGCGTGATCGACTCTCCGGAGCCGCGGATCGCGCCCGAGCGACGGTCGCGGATCTGCCACTCGCCGCGCACGCGGACGGCGATCGACTCCGGGAACGTGCGCGCGCAGCGTTCGATATACGGGCTCGGGCCCGACTTCCTGAGCTCGGCCCCCGAGAGGGCCTCGATCATCTTCGCGCGCTTCTTGTAGTCCTTCTCTGCGGCGATCGCCGAGTAGCGTTCGTCGACGGTCTCCTCGGTCTGCGCGCTCGCGAGCCGCGCCGCGATCTCTGCCAGGGTGTTTCTCACGAGCCGACCTCCTCTGCGACCTTGCCGTCCTCGATCACGAATCCGACCGGCCCGTCGGTTCCGACGCGCTCGATCCAGACCTGGCCCTCGTGCTCCGCGGCCATCGCGGCCATGCGCGCGAGCGCGTTCTCGTCCAGGAGCGACCCCTGGCGAATGAAAGCGACGCGGATCTTCGGGTTGAGCGCGAACCCGAGCGCGGTCGCGACCTCAAGTCGTGTCGCGTCGCCGGCTTGCTCCAGCGGGACGCCCTGGTAGAGGACCGCGTCGTCCTGGAGCTCCAGGCCCGCGACCGGCATCTTCGCGTCGGCGAGCATCTTCGCCTTGCGGGCGTCGAGGGCCCCGATCTCCTCGGTGATCTCCTCGCGCGACTTCCGCTCGGCGTCGAGGTTCTGCTGGTCGATCCGGCGGCCGGCCTGATTCTGGACCTTGCGGTTGTGCTCCTCGGTCTCGCGGATCTTGCGGTTCAGAGCTGCGATCTGCTCCTGGAGGACCTCCAGGTCGTCGAGGAGTGGCCGCGTGTCGACGTGCTCCAGGATCGGGCCCGTCTGCGGGTTCTGCGCGATCGCGCCCTCCAGGCGCGCGACGACGCGACCGACCGCGGTCCTCTCCTCGTAGAGCTCGGCGCGCTCGCGGTCGATCTGCGTCGTGTCGATCCCCGCGGCCTCGCGCAGCCGGGCGGCCTGCTCTTTCCCCGGCAAGTGCGCGAACTCGAACGGGTCGAACGCGAGCTGGCCGATCATCGCGTTTAGCGTCGCCTGCGTCTGCTGGACGTTCGGGTCCGCGGAGAGGATCCGCAGAGAGTGCTTTCCGTCCGGCGAGATCGCGCGCTCGACGGTGAACTCCCCGAGGTCGACGCGGACGACGGCTTTCTTCTGTCCCTTGCGGACGGGCTCTTTCGGGATCGCGATCTTCCCGAGGAGGCACGCGAGCATCGCCTCGACCGTCGAGCTCTTTCCCTGGTCGTTGTCCCCGTTCAGGTAGACGACGTCGCCCTTCGGCGTGATCGAGACCGCGGAAATACGTTTGAAGTTTTCGACGGTGAGCTGGCGAACGACGAGCGGTTGTCCCTGGTCCTTCGGCATTTCGACCTCCTCGTTTCAGGATGCGAGCCGGCGGGGTGCCGGCTGCGCGGCGAATCTACAGAAACGGGCCCGGGTGCCGCAAGTCTTTCGGCAGAGTTGTGGGGTCCGGCGATTCCTCGCGTGCGACCCGAGCCCTTGAATCGGAACGGGGGCGAGCGCGCATCCCTGCGCGCCCGGGGCGAGACTTCTCCTCGCCCGTTCCAGGTGCTACGCCGGTTCCCCCCGAACCTAGCGTCGCGTGGATCTCCCCGCTTACAGGTAGACCGTGCGAGTCACGCTCGCCGCGCCGACCGTGACGGTCGCGTAGTAGCGTCCGGCCTCGACTCCGGCAGCGTCCCAGAGCAGAGGAGACTCGGAGACCGCCCCCTCTTTCCGGTAGATCTCCGCGTTGTTCATGTCGACGACTCGCAGAGTCACGAGTGCCGTTTGCGCGGGAGCCTCGGGCGTCAGCGGGAGCGCGAACCGGAACCGCGCGAGCCGATCGTCTCCGGTCGTGATCTCGTGAACCTCGCCCGTCTGCGGGTCCATGTATTTTCCGTCGCCTGGGCCTGCTCCCGACCGCTTGACCGGCGGGTCCGCTCCGACGACGTCGCCGGGCGAGCCGCCGCCCGTACCAGGCGGGGCGGGAATCGTCGGCGAGGGGTCGACGCCGACGCCGCCCGCGACGAGCTGGAGCCACAGTTTCCCGTTCCCGAGCTTGTTGTTCGGGAGCGGATCCTGCGTCGCGGTGTCCTGCGCGGCTCCAGGGATTCTGGTCGCGACAAGGGTTTTCATGTAGGCGAGGAACTGCGCGTTCGACTGCCGGCCGTTCCTCTGGAGGACGAGCGCGGCCGCACCCGAGCCGAACGCCGCGGAGACCGAGGTCCCGCCGTCGTTTAGCGTGGTGCCTTGCACGACCTGCGCGTGCTTCATGTCCCGATCCAGACGGTAGCTCGGCAGAGCCGGGACCTTGCGCGAGCTCATGGTCGTTACGAACGCGGTCCCAGGCGCGACGACGTCCGGCTTGACCGTCGCCGACCCGAGCAGCGGACCGCGCGAGGAGAACGCGAGGTACTCGCCGACGTATTGATTCCCGGGAACCTCCTCGATCCCGTCGGGGTCGATCCAGCGCGAGCTCGCCGACTCGCCGCCGACGCAGAGCGCGGCCAGGCTCGAACCCGGAGCCGTGATCGTCGACGCCTTCCAGGTTTCCGGGAGCGGGACGACGTTCGGGAACGACGCGGAGTCGATCTTGCCGGGAATGATGCTTTTCACCATGTACCAATCGACGGTCGCCGTCCCCGTTCCGGCCGGGTGCGCCATGAAGATATTCACGACCGTAAGCGCGGCCGTCAGCGACGAGACGCGAATGTCGATTTTCTTCTTTCCGTTCACGGTGTCGACGCCGTTCCGGACGGTGCAAGTTATGCCGTCGATCGTCGTCGTGTTCTCGGTTCCCGGCTCGACGATCGGGAAGTAGGTCGACGCGCCGGTCGCGCTCATTTGCAGCCGGAACGTATGGCCGCCGGTCGGGTCGTACCATCCCTGGATCCAGTAGGACTCCTCGATGCCGGCGGGGGCGTGCGAGCTCGTCGAGACGCTCCACTCGATATTTAGGTTCGAGTGGACCGTCGGGTGCGTCGTGAGCGTGTGCCGGTAGGTGTTCCCGTCGTTGCCGACCGGCGCGACGATGTGACGGCCGAAACGGTTCGCCGCCTGCTCGGCTGCGATCAGGCCCTCCAGTTGCTTGTCGAGGTCGGCGAACCCGTCGTGCGGACCCTCGCGCGAGCAGAGGGAGAGATTGCAGACGATCCCCTTGTTCTGCTCTGTCGCGATGCCGAACGCCCAGGCGACCGCCTCGACGACGTTCGCGGTCGTCGGCTGGTCCGGCAGCTTGACGACGAGAATCGTCGCCTCGGGAGCGATCCCGACGTACTGATACGCGGGCTCGCCGGACGCAGGAGCCGCGGAGCCGTTCCCGACGGCGATCCCCGCGACGAGCGTCCCATGTCCCGACGTGTCGACGAGCGCGGTCTGGACGCCCGCGTTAATCATGTTCGCGATCTCCGCGTTGTCGATCCGCTGGCCGTAGGAGAACCCGGTCGGCGGGTCGGTCGCGGGAAGTGTCATGTCCCAGGCGTCCAGGATGCGAGTCACCTTGAGCGCGTCCTCGGTCCGAAAATCCGGGTGGAGGACGTCAATTCCGGTGTCGATTATCGCGACGATCTGTCCCTTCCCGGTGAGACCAGGACGGGGAGGAACGCGGGAGCCCCAGAGGTTCGGCGCATAGGTGAGGGCTCCTGCCTCGTCCATCGCGTAGTCGATCGGGGGCGCGAGCCGGATCTCTGTCACGGTCGCGACCGCCTCGACGAGCGGGAGGACGGCGACGTCGAATCGGCACGACGCGTAGCCGGTCGAGAACGCGTTCACCTTGCAGCCGGCGACCGCCTCCAGGGCTGCGCGCGTCATGGTCCCCTTTACGATCCAGGACTGTTTCACGAGCGGATTGATCGGGCCCGCGCCGCCGCCGTTTCCTGCGGGGTCGATATCGGCTGGAATGTCGCGCGGCATCTAATCCCCCTGCTGCGGAAAGTCGAAATCGTCGTTCGCGCCGGCCTGGCGTACCAGGTCTCGCGTGCGGACGTCCTTGATCTTCGCGCTTTCGGCGACGGCGATAACTTCGGCGTTTGCCACAGTCCTAGCCTCCGGTTCGGGGTTGTTTCGGCCACTCGCCCTCGGCGAGCCGCATCCATTGTGCCAGATCTTCGGCTCCCCTGAGAGCTGCGAACGCGACGCCCGAGTCGCCCTCGTCGGCGTCGTCGATCTGCTGGAGGAACACGATCACGCGAGCGCGCAGTCGACGAACCTCCTCCCAGGCGTGACGCTCGCCCGAGTCTGCGGGGAGCGCGGCGATCACGCGGTCGAGCTCGGTCGGAACGACGCCGCACGAGACCCCCGCGCGCCGGAGATATGCCTGGACCGCGGCCTTCGGATCTCGGTTCACGAGTTCACGGTCGCCCAGACGACCGCCGCGCGACCCCATCGCGTCAGGCGACGAACGCCCGAGTCGCAGAGGAGCCCCTTGCGGACCAGGCCGTTCACCCGCGCGCCGATCGTTAACCTAAGCATCCCGGTTCGGACCTCGATCTCGTCGCAGGTCGACGAGCCGTTCGCGCGGACGTCCTCCAGAATCCGGGCCTCTTTCTCGGCCAGGTGCGGGACCTGGGAGATCGCCGCGGCGAGGGACGTGTCCGAGCCTCGCTGGTAGGGTGCGCCCTCGCCGGGAAAGAGTCCCGGCTGGACCGCTCGCGGATCCGGCTTGTCCTTCACGCGGCGACCCCTTTCCTCTGCGCCTCCCAGGCGTTCATCCGGTAGGCGAGCGGGACCGCGAGCTGGAACGTCGCGTAGTGGTGGTCGAGCTCGGCCTGGTCGAGCTGGACGATCCGGGTCGGGGCGTCGTCGGCCTTTTTCGGTAGGTGGACGAGGTAGCAGCGGTCGACGCGGTCGATCCCCTTCACGCGAGCCGGCTCGAACTCGTTGTAGCCGCGGCGGTACGCGGAGATCTGCATATAGTCCTCCAGGTAGAGGTTCCCGCCCGACTTCCAGTCGAGGATCGCCGGCTCGCCCTCGACGTAGGCGAGCTCGTCGAGCGTGCCGCCCCACTTGTCGGTCGGCGAGCAGACCGAGAGCTCCGACGCGATCGGCTGGAGGTCGGTCGCCTTCGCCCAGGCGAGGAACTTCTCGAACGAGACGAGCGCGGGTCCCTGGAGGATCGGGACGTCGGGCGGCTGGACGCCCCCGACCTGCTCGAACACTTTCCAGGCGAGCCAGATCTCGATCGCGGAGTGGACCTCATGTCCGATCGAGCCGGCATCGGAGCGCGCCTTGACCCAGGCGTACTGCTCGCCGCACGACGCGAGAACCGCGGCGCGGATCCCCGACGGCGAGAGCTGCGAGAGGTCGCGGCCGGTGAGGTATTCCTCGACCTTGCCGAGCACGAGCTCGCGTTCACACTTCGCGCTCCAGTTTTCGAGACGCTTGCGGAGAACGTCTTTCGTCTCGGAGACCGATACGAACTTAATCCCGTTCCAGTAGTAGGCGCGGCCGCTCTTGCCGTAGCGGCGCACGACGAGCCCGTCCTGGGCGATCGTCGAGGGCCTGGGCCTCGTGGCAGTAGCTCTGGGCATTTCGACCTCCTCGTTTCAGGGTATGCGCGCGGCTCCGGTCCTTGCAGGGGTCGACGGTGCCGATTGTCCCGTCGCCGCGCGCTGCGGAACTCTACGTCG
>Ga0137463_1000057_pt1 | contig 48648 bp, 67 predicted proteins | sample EasRivERMGT800_2_FD_102333 | JGI IMG/M metagenome (GOLD analysis project Ga0137463, IMG submission 102333) | Soil microbial communities from meander-bound floodplain in the East River, Colorado, USA - East River MetaG ERMGT800_2 | ecosystem: Environmental > Terrestrial > Soil > Floodplain ...
CGTGCGGCGTTTGGCGCTGTCGGAGCCCCTGTACCAGGCCAGCGGCCAGTCGGGGACGGCGTCCTGGGCCTCGTGGGCCCAGTGGTGGAGGACGTTGGCCGGCGTCACGATCAGCGTGCGGCCGGGCCTGCCGGCGGCGAGAGTCAGCGACGTGGCGGTCTTTCGGGTGCCGGGAGGGTCACCGTAGATGGCCCTCCCAGCGGTCCCGAGGAACCCGAGCGCCTGCTCTTGGAACTCAGCGAGTGCTCGGGGCATGCGTCCTACTGCTGGTTGGCGTTAGCCACCATGTTCCACCTGTACCCCGAGTAGTTGTACCCAGGGCCGAGCACCGGGCTGGTGCAGTACGGGTGGTTGCTGATGGACACCCACAGGTAGCGGACAGGGCTCTGGGGCTGAGCCCAGAAGTCACCCCACGGCGGACCCCAGGAACCGATGACGGCCCCCCGGTAGCCTGCCGAGCAACCCGTCAGCACGTACCCGTGGCTCGCCTCGACGTAGTAGTCGAGGCCCGAGCCCCGGCGCAACTGGCCGTTGACCCGAATCCACGTGTAGCACTCTGGGCTACCGTCGCCTGTGTTGTAGGCGTCGCAGGAGATGTTGCCGCCCGCCCGCTGAGTGTCGATGACGCTCAGCCCCGGGAAGGTGTAGTCGGCGTGAGCCTGCGACCCGGTTAGGGCCACCGCCCCCGCAACGGTGGAGATGACGAGCGCACAGGCGCCCAGCCATCGAAGTACACGGCCCATAGGGACCTCCTTGGTGACTCGCTTGTGGCGAGGAGCCCAGTCTACCGGCTACCGGCTCAGGGGGTACACGACTCGCCGAAGTGCCAGAAGTGGTCGTTGACCGGGTCCATCTTGTCGAGGTCGCCGCAGTACATGGTCAGGCCGTTGATGAGCCGGCCGTCGAACCGCCACCACTCTCCGTGAGCCTTGCCCGGGGTGTTCCCGACGAAGACGTAGTTGGTCGTGGCCGGGTCGTGGGGCGGCGGCGGGGACCCGCAAGCGGCGAGCACGAGGGCTGCCAAACCGGCCCCTACGATCGCCCGTACGGTCCAGCGCCGTGACCCCCTCACTCGGGAGTGCACTCCTGGGAGGCGGCCACCTGGCTTGACTGGTGCCATTCTGGGCTCAGCGACCGAGGACTGCCTTGGCGACCTCGTCGCCAGCGTCCGCCATCTTCTCCAGAGCGAGCCGGGAGTAGCGCTCGGCGAGCCGCAGCGCCTCCTTCTCGTCGGCGGGGAACGCCGGGCTGACGAAGGCCCGCACGAGGGCGAAGCCCAGGGCGCTCGCCACGGCGGCGATCGAGGCCGAGGCCGGCAGGCTGGTGAGCGTGGCGAGGACGACGGCGAGCACGGCCGAGACGCCTGACAGCGTGGCCGGCACCTCGTTCTGGACTCGCTTCAGCAGGGCGATGACCTTCTCCATGCCGGTCACTCTACCTTGCAGCCCTCGGCCGCCCGCAGTTGGGCAGCGATGGCCGCCTTCAGCGACTCGGCGTTGGCCTTGATCCGAGGCAGGAACTCCTCGTAAGCCGCCCGAGCCGAGTTGGCGTCCGTCTGGCCAGCGATGCGCTGGATGGCCAGGGTAACGAAGTCGGCCAGGTCCACGTTCACGTTGGCCGCAGCGGCCGTGGTACGGGCAGCGGCGTCCCGGTAGCAGCGCTGCTCGGTCGTCAGGGCCCGCACCCGCTCGTCAGCAGCCGCCCGACCGCCGGCCACGAGGTACAGCGACCAGGTCAGGCTCGCCACGGTCAGCACGGCGGCAATCGCCCCCCACAGGCGCCAGTCCCGCAGCGGCCGCTTTGGACGGACCACCACTACGGTGCTCTCAGTCATGTTTCTCATCATGGCACCTGGCTAGATCGTCCCTGCACGCATTGAGTCTGTCCCGGGCCACGTCCCGCTCGGTGCGCACTCGGGTGTAGTCCTCACCGAGCGTCTCCAAGGTCGTGCGCATGATCTGCTGGGCCAGCGTCTCCCCGTCCTGGCTCCGGCCCCAGAGGGCGGCGAGGCCGGTGACGATGCCGGCGATGGCCACACCGGCAGTCGAGATCAGGAGAGCCAGTTCGCCGCCAGTCATGCCCCGAGACTACTCGGGCACCTCGATGTCATGGTCGTTCAAGGTGGTCTCCAACTTGGCGATCGTGGCGTGCAGCACGTCGGACTGGGAGTTGACCAGGACGTGGACCCGCTCCACCGCTCGCTGGTTGCGCAGGGCGAGGTAGAAGTTGCCCAACGATGTGGCCAGGGCGGCAAGGGCGGCAATGACCGCCGAGAGGGCGAAGGCGAAGGTGGACATTGCCCGAGGTTACGGGCACTTCACGAAGCGACCGCTTGCGTCCCGGCACGGTGCGCCCTTGCGAGGGCTCACGGGCGTCGGGGTCGAGGTTGACGAAGTACCGGCCTTCTCCCGGGCCGCCCGGGCCTTCTCGACCTTGGCGTCGTGGGTGGCCTTGGCCTTGGCCGCCTTGTCGGCAGCCGCCTTGTCCTTCTCGGCCTGGGACTTCTCGGGCTTCTTGGGCGGCGGGTTCACCTTGGTCTTGGCCTTGGCGATCCGCTCCCGGATCTTGTCCATCTCCTCGGGCGAGTAGATGCGGGGAGCGCCGAGGTACCGGCCGATGCTCGTGGCGGCGCTCGGGCTCTGCTCGTACACGTCCTTGCCCCGGAGGGTCTGCTCGCCCATGCGGATCAGGGGGACGCCCCGGATCGTCTCCTGGAGGTCCTTGACAGGGTCGCTCTTGGGCACGGCGTAGCCGGTGGGGCTGTAGCCGTAGGAGTCGGCGAAGCCGCCCTCGGGGGCGCCCAGGCCGGCCCGTACGAACGAGCCCACAAACGGGTTCATGGCGTCGGCGATCCCGTTCACCGTGGCCAGGCTGCCGGCGTCGAGCAGGGGGTTCCACGGCCGGGTGTTGATGCCCTGCCCGTGGTTGCCGATGACGAGGCCCTCGTAGGCGCTCGGCAGGATGCCGCCGAACTGGTCCTGGAGGTACTCGGTGTGCTGCACGCCCAACTGCTGGAGCAGGCGGGTGGCCAGGGGGTGATCGGCCGGCATCCGGGCGATCAACTTGACCATGCCCTTCTGCCAGGCGTAGAAGGGGAGGACCGAGCGGACGAAGCCCCGCTCCAGCGGCCCGAGGTTGCCGTAGTCGACCATCGCCTCGTACGCCCGGTGCAGGGCGGCCTCTCGGGTGGCGCCGGTGCGCATGGCCCGGTCCATCACGGCGGTGCGGCTGAACTCGTCGACCACCTCGTTGAGCCGGGCGGTCTTCGCCTTCAGGGTGTCCCGGAGCGCCCGGTTCGACTCGTGCAGGGCGATGTCCTTCAGGCCACGCCCCACGACGGTGCTGGCTCCCTCCTCGAAGGAGTTGATCGACTGGCCGACGATCTCGGCCGGCATGTTGCCGGCCCGCACCTTGCGCCAGGCCGATAGCCAGTCCTGCGGGCGCACGCCCTCCAGGGTGGCCAGGATGACGTTGCCGAACAGGTTGTTGACGTACCACTTCGGGCTCAGGGTCAGCACGAAGGTCCGCCACGGGCTCGTGAAGCGGCGGATCATGCGGAAGGTCCAGTGGTCGTACTCCTTGCTCATCGAGCGCAGGGCGGTCTTGACCTCCTTGGGGACGATGTACTGGGCGCCCTGGACGGCCTGGTCCTGGACGCTCTTGGTCGTGACCTCCTTGCCGGTGAGCACCCAGTCCCGCTCGGGGTCCCAGGCGACCCAGCCGTCGGGGATGGCCTGCCCGGGCTTGATCGGCTTCGTGTAAACGCTCTCGATGTGGTCTACCAGGGCGTTCGTCATCTTCTCGTGGGCGACCTCGACGGCCGCCGAGGCCAGGGCCTCGATGGAGCGGTCAGCGGCGCCGATCTGCACCAGGCGGCCCGAGCGGGCCTTGCGGGTGCCGGCCTCGATGGCCGTGTCGACACCCTGGCGGCCGAGGCCGAGGTGGCCGAACAACTGCGCCTGGGCCTTGTCCCAGGAGACGTCCTTCAGGTGGGTCGGCCGGAAGCCCCGAGCCTCGGCCTGGCGAATGACCTCGCTGAAGGTGTCGGGCACGCCCTCCAGCATCGTGGCGATCGAGCCCGTGGGGTCGGCCTTGGCCTCGTCCATGAGCCCCTGCCAGGCGTCGTACATCGGGCTCCAGGCGGCGTCGGCCGGCTTGCGCACGGCGTCGTGCCGGCGCACAGTGTCCATCGCCTTGGCAGCGCCCCGCTCCAAGCGGCTGGCCTGGACCTCGGAGTCGGCCAGGCCGTCCATCGCATCGAGCACCCGCTTGTGGCCCTTCTCCAGGGTGCGGATCATGGCCTGGTTGTGGGCGATGCGCAGGTCGACGGCGTCGGAGGACTTGCGGGCCTCGCCGTACATCCTGGCCCGCTGCATCGACTCGAAGTCCGTCTCCCAGCGGTAGCGCTTCGTCTCGACGGGGTGCGGCAACTGCCCGCTGAGCGGGTTGTCCAGCGCCTGGCCGGCCTCGGTCGGCGGGGCGAACATGTCGTCCCAGAAGGCCCGGACGTGCTCGGGCACGTCGCCGACAGCCGAAGACAGGTAGGCGCCGTAGGTCTGCTCCAGGCTGGCGGCGATCTTGCGGAAGGGGGCGTCGAGGCCGGCCCGGCCAGCGGCCAGGGTGCCTCGGCTGGTGACGTAGCCCATGAGCCCGCCGACGAAGCCCTCCTCGGCCCGCCGCTTGGCGGCGGTCAGCCCCTTGTCGAGCAGGCCGGGGTACGCCCGGGCGAGCGCCTGGACGTCAGACTCGGGCAGGATCTGGCGCAGCAGGTGGCCGCCCTCGTGGACCAGGGTGCCGAAGTTGGCGTCCTGGAACAGGCGGACGATCAGGCGGGCGTCGGGGTTCGAGGGCATGACCATCGCCCCGACCAACTTGTCGCCGAAGGACTGGTGGAGTTCGCCGACCGAGCCCCGGCGGCTCATGTAGTCGGGCTGGACCATCTCGCCCGGCCAGTCGGTGGCGATCTTCTGCGGGGCGAACTCGCCGTGCGTCACGAGGTAGGCCGTCTGGCCCCGCAACTCGGTGGTCATGGCCCCGAGCGCCTCCTCGGGGAACATCTGGCTGTGCAGGATGAAGGCGATGTTCTCACCGTGCCGGCTGAAGGTGTTGCCCGCCTGGGCGTGGCCGAAGAAGTCGTGGACCGCCCGGAACTTGTCGTTGACCATGACCCCGTCGGGGTCGACGGCGGACATGAGCGGGTTGGGCTCATCGCCGGCCAGGGCCGTGCCCCGGATGTTGAGGTGATTGTTCTTCTGGACGTCCTCCCGCATGGCGGCGTGCGCTACCTCGTCGGCCGACAGGGTGTTGCCGGGGACGCCGACCCCGCCGTACTCCTGGCCGGGCGGGACGTACTCCACCTGGAGCCGGGGGCCGTCAGGGGCCTGAGTCATCCACTCGTACTGCTGCCGGACGTTGTCGACCAGCACGGCGTAGGAGCGCTCGGCCATCGCTCGCTGCTCGGGCGTCATGGATTCCAGGTCCGGCAACTTCTCGTACTGGGCGGCGATCTCGGCCGTGCGCTGCGGGAGCACTCGGACGGTCGTGTCAGTGAACTCGGGACGAGGAAGGCCGTGGGCTCGGTTGTAGCGGCCAGCCATCGAGGAGGTGTACCGAGTCAGCCAGTCGTTCGGCGCCGGCACTGCCCGGGCCTTGTTGGTGGCCAGGCGCTCGGCCGCCAGGGCCTGACTCGTGCCGGCCTCGGTCATCGAGCGGGCGCCCTCGACAGCCATGCTGCCGCCCGAGGGGCCCAGCAACTTGGGCTTCCACGCTGCTGCGTAGTCGTTCAGCAGGCGGGTGGCCTCGGCGCCGTCGCCGGCCCGCACAGCCGCACGGATCTTGGGGAGGACGTCGCCCTCCCAGACGTTCAGGCTGTCCAACTTCTGGCCCAGGATCTTGGCGTCGTCCGCCACCTCGTAGCGGGTCTCGGCCGTCTGCCAGTCGTCGGGCAGCATGGCCAGGCTCTCCCGGTCCTTGGCCGTCATCACGGCGGACTCCACCGGGCTGGAGACGTCGGTGGCCATGAGCCGGGCGTACTCGCCCTGGAGATCGTTGGGCGGCGTCTCGCCGTGCTTGGCGTAATCCCGGACCTGAGCGGCGACCTGCTTGCGCTGCGTGCGCACGTCCTGGGCGTAGAGGCTGTGGCTCAACTCCTCGTCCCAGTAGTCCTTCAAGGGGTCCCAGCCGGGGCCGGGGTGCTGGGCGCCTTCGATGGCCCGGCCGATCTCGTCCATCGCCACGTCGTGGTGGGCCAGGAAGCGGCCCCAGTCCTGGCGGCCCACCTCCTGCTTGGCGTAGACCCAGAGGAGCGCCTGCACCTCGTGCGGCCGCACGTCCCGGCCCAACTTCTGGGTCAGGTCGGCGGCCTGCTCCCGGATGCCCCGGGCGTACTGGCCGTAGGTGCCGCCGCCGGCCCAGTCGGTGCCGTCGAGGCCGTACAACTGCGCCATGACACTGTCGAGTGTCACGGCGGTGGAGTCGGCCGGGTTGGCGAGGTTATCTCGGAAGGACCGCAACTTGGCCAGCGCCTTCGAGCCGTGGTACTCCATGAGCGCCCGGTCGTGCGCCTGGGCGATCTCGGGGAAGTTCGCCAGGAGCGTGTCCTCTTGGGCGGCCAGGGTCCGGGCCTCCCGGGCGAAGTCGATCCTGCGGGGGACACGGGCCAGTTCCCGGGCCTGCTTCTCGGTGGCCCCGCCCTTCTTGAAGGCGCTCACCCGGGCCTTCATGTCGAGCATCTCCTCGTGCGCCCGCTGGAAGCCCTGGTAGGCGGCGTGCGCCGGGGTGCCCTCGACGAGCCCGTCGGCGACGAGCGAGCGGGGCATGTTGGTGGCGGCCAGGCCCTTGTTGACGCCGGTCCACGCCTCGGGCAGGGCGGCGATGTCGGCCGTGTCGGCCTTGCTCAGGTCCAACTTCCCGGTCAGGATGTCGATGACGTTCTGCTTGGGAGCGGCGATCATGCTCGTCGACTTCGACAGGTCCCGGAGTTCGGGGATCTCGCTGAAGCGGCGGGCGACCTCGGCCGTCGAGGCGAAGCCCGTCGGCGTCGGGCCCCGGCCCGGGGGCGTCTCCTCGATGCGCTTCATGAGGGCCTTGGCCGCCCGCATGGCGTTGGCCTGGCCCTTGCGCCAGTCGGACATGTTGGCGACGGCCATCATCGCCCGGCCCAGGTTCTGCTTGGGGTTCGCCATCACCGAGGTCACGGCCAGGAGGTCGTAGAAGACGTCGGCCGAGTCCCGGACCGTGCCGTTGAGCATGGTCATCGGCTTGCCCCGGTACAGCCCCTCGACGTAGTCGTGGGAGTCGTAGTACCAGGACAGGGATTCGCTGACCTGCTGCGGGTTCAACTCGGCCAGGGCTCGGCCCGTGGCTTCCTCGGTGCTCAGGTTCAACACGGTCTGGGCCAGGTACTGGGCGGACGGGGCCCGGACCCCGGCCTGCACCTCGGCGCTCTTGAAGAACTCCCCGAGCGGGGTGCCCTTCGTGGCGTGCATCCCGTAGTCCCAGTTCATCCAGATCTGCATGACGCCGTCGGCGGTGCTGGCAGGAAGGCCGACCGCCTTGGCGGCGTCGACTGCCTCGTGCCACGTCCGCAGCAGCGGGCTCTTGCCCGGGTTGGCCAGGACGTCGTTGTGGTAGATCTTGGCCAGGGCCTGCATGTCGGCGTTGCCCGACAGCGTGAGGTCGCCCTTCGCCGTGATGTCGTACAGCGCCTGCTGGCCACGAGCCTCGCCCATGAGGATGGCCAGTTCCCGATCGTCGACCGTGGTGCTGATGTCCCCGGCGATGCGGCCCAGGCCGTTGTCGTCGGTGTAGGTCCACAGGCCCAGCCGGGCGTCCGGGTGGTACCACGCCTCCAGGTTGTCTCGGACGATGCCCCGCAGGATCTCGTCGGAGTTGGCGGCGAACTCCTCGTAGGGCATGTCGATCAGGTCCCGGGCCGTCCCGGTCATCCCGCCCACGGCGTAGCCCGTGTCGCCGAGCGCCGGCTTGCCGGTGGCGACGTCGAAGGTCGTGCCCCCGTTCAGAGTCAGGTCGGCCTTGATGGCCTCGATGGTGCGGTCGATCTTCAGCACGCCAGGAGGTACCGGCTGGTGCAGTTCGCTGGTGCGCACGCTGATCTCGTCGAGCCGCTTACGCAGGTCGCCCACGGCCGTCTTCCTCGTCTCGATCACACCGCTCAACTTCTCGGCCTTGGCGGCCAGGGCCAGGCGCTCGTCCGGCGCCCGGTCCCGCAGGTCGGCGGCCCGCTTCAGGTCACGGCGGGCCTTGTTCAGCCGCTTCAGGTCGGGACCGCTCAGAAGTGGAGCATCTGTTTCAAGAACGGCGTCCTCCAGGCCGCTGGCGCCGGCCCGGCTGGACAGCAACTCGTTCAGGCTGGACTTGCGCTGGTCCCGCCAGGCGACCACGGCCTGGTCGATGGCCTCGTTTACACGCTGCGCAGCCTCCGGGCCCAGGCGAGCCGTCATCTCGGGCGTGAGCCCCTCGAAGCCCCGGCGAGCCTGGAGCCGCAGAGCGTTGGCGGCCTCGGCGTTGCCGCCGTCTCGGATGACCGTCTCGAACCAGTCGGTGCCGTCGAGGCGAGCGCCGATCTCCTCGCCGATGATGCGGGACACCTCGAAGCGGTCCAACTCAGGCACCGTGCGCAGGATGTCCTCGGCCGCCGTCTTGGCGGCCACGACGGCCGGGGACGCCTGGGCGACCTTCTGCGCCATGCGCACGTTGCGGCCGAGGTCCTGGGTGACCTTGGCCAGGCGGCGCTTGTTCACGAAGGGGGCCCCGGCGGCCAGGATGCGGTTGACGGGGTCGGGCAACTTCGAGGTGATCCAGGTGGCCCACGGGGCCGGCGGGCGGGAGGCCAACTGCGTGGCCAGGGTGGCTGCCTCGGGCGCCGGGCTGGCGACCCGGGCGTCGTGGACGGCGTTGTCGACCGCCGCCATGTGGGCGTCCTTCAGGCCAGGGGTGGTGGCCTCGGCCAGGGTCTTCCCGGCCCGGGTGGCCTCGGTGGTCGTCAGAGCCCCGGCAGCCTCCTCGGCGGTGGGGGCGATGCCGGCGGCCGTCTTCACGATCTCGGCGGCTCGTGGCACTCGGGTGGCGAGGTCCTCGACGAGGCCAGGGCGGACCTTCTCGGCGGCGGCCCGCATGACGTCGCCCACGCTGCGGGCGGCCGTGGCGTAGGGGTGGGCGATGGGGTCGAGGTGCTCGGCGGCGCCGGCCAGGCGCTCGGCCGTGCCCAGGGCCCCGCCCCGCTCGGCCAACTTGGCGCCTGCGCCAAGGGCGCCCTTGGCGGCGCCAGCAGCGAGGGAGACGTTGCCGACGTCCTCGATGGCGGCCGGGATGATGCCCCGCTCGTGCGCCTTCTCGGCGAAGTCCTTGGGGCGGTACTGGTCACCGCCGAGGGCCTCAGCCACGGCGTCCGAGTAGGAGTCCTTGATCGAGCGGCCCTTGCCGGAGCCGCCGCCCGGGGTGCCCATGCCGCCGGGGCTGACGTTCGGAACGGCGTTCTTCACTGTGCCAGCGACAGACGAGACGAGCCCCTTGCCCGCCCGGGACCAGACCTGGCCGGCGGGCTGGCCGCCGGGGGCGAGCGAGGACGCCATCTGGCCGATGCCGGTCAGGCCCTGGCCGATCTCCTTGAACGCCTGGCCGATGCCCAACTTGAAACCGCCCTTGCCCGAGCCCTGGACGGGCTTGGGGGCGGCCTTCTTGATGGCGTCTCGGGCATCGCCGGTGATCTTGCCGCTAGCAGTCGCCCCCGCCAGAGCGGACAGCGCCGGGTGACCCGGTGCCGGCGTGCTCGTCTGGCGGGGAGCGGAGTAGCCCCTCGTGGGGGCGGCCGTGCGCACACCCTTGCGGGAGCGCCCGGAGGAGGCAGCAGCCTCGGCCTGGCGGTCGCTCAGGATCTTCTGCTGCGTGGTGCGCTCGAACGTGCCGGCGCTGGCGTTGGACGTCGACTTGCGCCCGTCGACCTCGTCCAGCCAGTGGCTGCCCCCGAGGCGTGCGAGCACGGGGTTGACCCGAGGAGTCGGCATGGGCCGACCTTAGCCCGTCAGTAGATGAAGCGGCCGCCGCCCACGCCGTACCGGGTGGTGTTCGGCGCCTTCTTGGGCTGCGCCATAGCGCCACGCATGGCCTCGGCGGCGTTGGTCATCTTGGCGACTTCCTGTGCATCGAGGGTCTTGGTCTGGTTGAGGTAGTTCTTGCGGGCCTGGCTGGTGCCCTTGCCCCCGCCTCCACGGCCACCGCCGCCTCCACGGCCACCGCCACCGCCGCCTCCACCGCCGCCACCGCCGCCGCCGCCCCCAGCCTGGAGGGCCAACTGCTGCTGGCGCCACTGGTCACGATCCCACTGGTAGGCGTCCTGCCACATGGTCTTCATCATGTCGTTGCGCTGGGAGTCGATGTTGCCCTCAGCCTGGGCGCCGGCCGAGCGCAGCGTGGCCTGGCGGGCCGAGAGGGCAGCCTCCCGCATGGCGGTCATGAGCGGCGCAGCGCTGGCGCTGGCCGCCGTGTTGGACTGGAGCATGGCCCGCAACTGGTCAATGCCGCCGGCTCGGCCCATGCCGCCGGTGGCCTGCTGCGCCACGGTGCTGGCCTGGTCGAGCGACCCGAGGGCGCCCTGGTACGACTGCTGGAGGGCCTGCGGCATGGCGGCCTGGACGGCAGCCGAACGCTCGTTGCTGGCCTGGAGGTCGGCGAGGGCCAGGGCCAGTTGGCCCCGGATGCGCTGCGTCTGATCGCCCAGGGAGTTCTGGAACTGGGCGTAGTACATGTCGGAGGCGCTCACGCCCCGAGACTAGCCGGGCTCAGACGAGCAGACCGACCGATGCGTACGTGCGCTGGCGGGTGAAGTCGTCCAGTTTGCGCTGGAGCGCCGAGTTCACGTCGCCCGACTGCTGGAGGAAGTTCGTGGCGGCGTTGTCCCGGGCGCCCGTGGCGGCCGTGCCCCGGTACTGACCGGCGGCGCCGAGCGCCCCCTGCAACTGCGGCATGGTCTGGTTCTGGAAGGTGTCGGTCATCCGGCTCAGGTTCTGGCCGGTGTCGGCCCGAGCCCGCTGCTCGGCCACGCCCATCTCGGCCAACTGCTGCTGCGACTGGACGTTGGCCTGCTGGGCCTCGGCGTAGCCCGGGACCTGGAAGGCGTTGATCTGCTGGTTGTCCTTGTAGGACTGGGCCCGACCCCGGGTCTGCTGGGCAGCCGTCATGTACATCTGGTACGCCTGGGGGTTGGTGTCCTTGACCGTAGCGGCCAGGCGCTCGTACTCGGCGGCCTGGGCGGTCTCCTGGGACTCGGCGGTGACGTACATCCCCATCGCTCGCAGCGCCGGGTTGTCCCAGTAGTTCGGGATGCGGTTCAGCAGGTCCTGCATCGTCGTCATGTCAGCGACCGTACCAGGCGTCCTCGATGCCAGGGTACCCCTGGTCACGGGTGCTGAGCACCTGCCGCATCATCTGCCCGATCTCCTTCTCGAACAGGGCCCAGCGCCGCTCGGCCTCCTTGGGGTTGCCGTCGTCGCCGTAGGCCAGGGAGAGCATCCCGGTCACCAGGATGCGGTGGTACATCTCGGGCCACACGGGCTCGATGGTGGTCGAGAGGGCGGTCGGTCCGAGCAGGTACTCGATCTTGACGCTCACGGCGTGGTCGGGCACGGGGTAGACGATCATGCTGCCCCCCACGAGCCGGTAGTTCGTGGGCATCCCCTGCTGGGCGTTGTTCGTGTCGTAGATGGTCAACTGCTGTCGGTCGCCGACGAGTGGCACCAGCGGGAAGTCGTCGGTGGTGTTCCAGGCGTTCTGGATGGTGAGCACGTCGCCGGGGAGGGCGGCGGTGGCCGTGCCCTGGGCGAACGCCAGTGTGCCGGCCGCCACGACCTCCAGCCAGGGCCAGACGGCGCTGGCGGCGTTGACGAAGGCGTAGCAGGTGTTCAGGTACTCCGACCACTCGGCCGGCGAGATCACGTTGTTGGACGGGTCCTTGAACCGGGAACCGGCCGTGGTGACGAGGGCGTCGTGGGTGGTCACGGCCTCACCCTAGTCCCCGGCCAGGAGCGAAGCCGATGCGCAGGCGCTCGATGGTTGCCGCCTCGGTCTGCGTGCCGTTCGTGTTCCAGTCGATCTTGATGTACTGGTACGCCGAGCCCAGGTTGGGGAACTGGAAGGTAATCTTGCCGTGCTGGTTGGCGGCGAATGTCGGCCCCGTGCGGGCGACCGAGTTGGCCCCGTTCTGGTCGAAGCGGGTCACCGTCATGTTGTTCACCGAGGCAGCGTGGGTCTGGAAGTAGACCTCGACCTCCCGCAGGCGGGTGTCCTCGCCGGACTTGGGCACGAACGGGGCCGAGGTCCACATGCACTGCGGCGAGCGGAAGACCCCGTCGCCGACGGGCTGGTACTCGTACATCGTGGCGTCGGCGGCCTCGGCCAGGCTGGCGCCCCAGATCCGGCCTCGGGTGTGGTCGGCCACCCAGAGGTCGAGGTTGTCGGCCAGGTTGGGGAGGATCGAGAAGATGGCGCCGGTGACCATGTCCCGCACGAGGTTGGCCCCGAGGAACAGGTAGTCGCCGATGAACGCCGTCATGCCGACGGTGCCGTTGCCGGTGGGCTCCAACTTCAGGCGGTCGAACTGGGTCCACCGCACGTTCTTGCCGACGTCGTCGAAGTTGCGGCCGTCGGTGATGTAGATGCTCCCGTTGTCGGCGATGAACGCCATGCCGCCCGGAACGCTGGTGGGCACGACTGGCCGGCGGCCGGCGGGGTGCGCCCCCGAGAGTTCCCGGACGACGGTGTTGGGGCTGGAGATGTCGCCGGTGATCGACACCCACGGAGCCCCGGCCTTGCCGACCAGGATGTCCGACGGCTCCGTGCCGGCCAGGGCGGTGATGACCGCACCCGGGCCCGACGGGGTCACGTCGAGGAACTGGTTGGTCGCCCCCACGTCGCCGACGTTCGAGTAGAACAACTGGCTCGACTCCTCCTGGGCGTACAGCCAGCGGCCCTGGTTGACGATCAGGCCGGTGGGCTTGGCCACCTGGATCAGGGTCACGGCGCCGTCAGAGTACCGGATCTTGTAGATGCCGGGGCCGGTGGCGCCCGAGCCGCCGTAGTTGAGCCCGAGCAGCATGTACCGGGTGCCCCCGGCGTCGACGAAGGGCACGAGGAACGACTGGCTCCAGGAGCCGGCCGTGTTCGTGGCGAAGGTGAAGGACATGAGGGACCAGGTCGTGTCCGAGTTGGTCTCGTCCATGCGGTAGAGCCGGATCGTCGAGTCGGACTCGTCGTACTTGACCACGTAGCGATCCTGGCTCAGGCCCGAAACGGTGCGGTGCGGGATGCCGAAGTGGCCGCCGATGGCGATGATCTGGTTGCCCGTGCTCATGTCCATTCCGGTGGTCACGATGTTGCCGTCGTCGGCGAAGGCCCGCAGGCCGCCCTCCTTCAGCGGGTAGCAGTCCTGCATGACCTGGCTGGCGTTGTGCGGCATCGTCCCGGCGTTGCGGGTGTGCACGCCGGGGGTCCAGTCGCTGATCTCCAGCCAGTTGAGGTGGGAGGAGTTAGGCATCAGCCCGTCCGCTGAAAGTCGACCGTCGCATCCCAGACGGCCTTAGCGGCCACGTTCATCCAGACCTTGTGGCTCCCGTGAACGAACGTCGTCCAGAGCCGGTAGTCCGAGCCATTGGCCGAGATCCCTCTGGCGTAGGCCGAGGCGCAGAGCATCTCGTCAGCGCAGGCGTCGGAGGCCCGGGCGTGCCAGACCGAGTTCAACTGCCAGCCGCCCCGGTCCCACGAGCCATCGGCGACCGAGCCCGGGTTGCGCACGAGGTTCCGGGCGTTGTCCACGCCGTGGGACTCGGCCCAGATCACGGCCAGGCCGGTGACCGGGTCGAGGTAGTGCAGCCGCACGAGGACGTACGCCCACTCGTACATCGAGTGGATATGGGGGTTGGGGTTGACGTGGGGCGGGTTCCCGCCGTGGTAGCCGTAGTCAGGCTGGGGCGGCACGCAGGCGGCCACGACGGCCACGGCCGTCACGAGCAGGAGCCAGCGGCGGAAGCGGGTGAGCATGGCCGCAGCCTACCGCTTCAGGTCGGCGTCGTCCCTCGTGCCCGGCATGCCTCGGAAGACGTTGCGGGGGTTGTTCAGGTCGTGGGCCAACTTCAGGTAGTGCTCCATCATCTCGCCCTGCACGTCCTGGTACTGCCGGCTGAGGTCGGCCTCCTTGGCCTCGTTGGCCGCATCGATGCGGTCGAGCACGTCCGTGTGGCCGGGGCGGCCGGGGTCCATCGCCACCAGGTCGCTGAGGATCTGAGGCAGGTCGCTTGGCTGCCAGCGGCCAATCACGACGTCACGGCCCTCCTCGGTGTGACGCCAGACCTCCAGCAGGCGGGCGACGATGTCGCCCTTGCGGTGGATCTTGTTGTCCTGCGGGTACCAGCCCGTCTCGGGCGCCTCCAGGTAGGCCAGTTGCAGCCACAGCCGGGGGTCGCCCGGCCAGCCCTTCGTGGGCTCGCCCTCCCGCAGTTGGCGGTCGAGCACGGTCCACTCCAGCGGCAGGTCAGACATGGACCCACCATAGCGAAAGGGCCGCCCCCCGGAAGGGACGGCCTCTCCGCTGCGTCAATCGGGTCCGTGCGCCCGGACCTACCGGGATTCAAGTCCCCGATGCTGACCAGTGTAGGTCAGAAGGTGGGCTCGGCCACCGTGAACTGGACGTGGGCGTTCCGGGTGACCGCCTCCAGGTTGAAGTAGGACTTGTACCGAGCCTCGACGGCGTCGGAGTTGTCCAGGGCCTTGTACAGGACCCGGCCGTCGTCCTCGTCCCACTCCCAGTCGAGGCCGATGAACCACTCCATGTCCCGGCTGGTGATGCCAAAGCCCTTCAGGGCGGGGCAGTACCGGTCGACCAGGAGGACTCCCTGCGCAACCGCAAGGCCCTTCCAGCCCGAGGTCAGGGTCATCTCCCGGCCCTCGTACCGCTTCTGGGTCTGGAGCAGCGAGGCCAACTTGCGCCGCTGGACGTGCTCGAAGATGTACAGGTTCGGGGTGGACCCGTCGCCGTCCGTCTCGACCTTCTCCTGACCCTCCTCCAGGAGGACCTCGGAGATGCCGGTCGAGGTGGACCCCACAGCCAGGCCGTTCCAGACCGGGTTGGAGGCCGCCGTGATGCCGGCGTAGTTCTGGGTGCCCGTGACGAACGGCAGGCCGTTGATCTCGGTCTCGCCCGAGGCGTAGTTGCCGGCCCGGAACAGGAGGTTGGTGGACACCGTCGAGCCGATGGCGTCGACCGTGATCGTGGTCGGGCTGACCGCCGTGATGGTCATGCCGGCCTGGGCGATGGCCCCGGTGGCGACCGTGACGGCGTCGATCTTCTCGCCGACGAAGAAGTGGCGGGTGCCGTTCGACGGGAGGGTCGTGTTGTCCGGGTAGTTCACCGTGATGACGTTGCCGGCGGGGGCCCCGTTGACTCGCCCGAGGGCGCCGTTCACGAGGACCGAGTTGATCGTCTGGGCCGTGTTGAAGATCTGGCGGGCCAGGTCGTTCTTCACGTCCTTCTCGGCGCCCCGCAGTTCCGACTCCAGGGCCCGGGTGAAGGCGCCGGTGTCGTTGCGGGTCAGGTGCTTGGCCGGGCCCGACACCTTGATGGTGTGGTACATGAAGGACAGGTTGTCCCTCGGGCCGATGTACGACTGGCGGTCCGCCGAAGGCAGGGCGCCCAGTTCGCCTCGGCTACCGGTCGAGGTCGAGCGCTGCGAGTGGACCGACCAGACCGCCTGGCGACCGACGATGTCCTCCCGGTTGAACCGCAGTTCGGTGAGGACGGGGTTGGAGTTGTTGATCGACTCCCGGAGCCCAGGACCGTAGTTGTCCTTCAGGGCCGCATCGAAGTTGGCGAGGGACTGGGGCATGCCGCTGACCGTAGCATCGCCCTTCAGGGGCGATGCTCAGCGATCAGGACTGCTGCCACCAACCTTCGGCCTTGGCCTTCTCACGCACCTGCCGCATGGCGTCGTCGAGGCTCTTGGGCCTGGCGGTGGGCTGGGTGACCTCGCCCGGCGACTGGCTGTGGCCGCCGATGTTGCGGGGCAGCGAGTCACGCACGCCCTGCTTGGCCAGGAGGTACTTCTCGGCCTCGGCCTGCACGATGGAGTTCCAGTCGGCGTGGCCCCGGCGGACGGCGTTGGCGATCACCTCGGGGTCCCACTCGTCCGGGGCGATGTACGCCTGGGCGAGCGTGATGACGCCCTGCTTGGTCGCATCGTCCTGGACGCCGAGCGCCTGGAGTGCACCGACGGCGGCGTGGGTGGCCTGCTCGAAGCGCTGGCGCTCCTGGGACTCCTCGAAGGACTCCTCGACCGGGCGCACCCGGCGCTCGATCTCCCGCTCCATCCAGGCTCGCATCTGCTCCTTGGTGAGTGGCTCGTCGTCGGGCACGTCAGCCAGCGGGTCCGGCTCCTCCTCGGCCTCCCAGTTGAACAGGGACTCGATGACGTCCCGCTCGAAGCCGAGGCCCCGGAGCGCCTCGACGGCGGCGACCGTCAGGCCCTCCTCGGTGCCCCACGCCTCGACGGCAGCCTGCCGCTGGCGGACGGCCTCGACCCCGCCGTACTCGGCGAACGGGTCGTCGACCACGGGCGCCGGCAGGCCGGGAGTGCTGGGCTGGCCGGTCGTCGGGCTCGGGGCCTGGAAGATCTCTGCGGGCGGCTCTTGTGAGCCGGGCTCGGCGGGAGGGGTGTGGCTGTCGAGAACGTCTGCTGGCGTCTCGTACGCCGGGTTGTTCGAGGGCATGTCGTCTCCTGACGGGTGTGGGAATGGCTACGGGAGGGACCTTAGCCGCCCATGCTGGCGGCCTGATTGTCAGCCGGCACGCCGGGGACACGGCCAGGCTGGCCAGTGCCCCCGATGCCGGCGGCGTTGTAGATCCCCTCGTCAGTGACGGGGGACGGCTGCTGGCCGCTGGCGGACATCAGGGGGTCCGGCGTGGTGCCGGTCATGAAGTCCGTCATGTAGTGGCCCGAGTTCTGCGCAGCGCCGACGGACCCACGGGCGCCCCGGGCGCCGATGGCCGCCGCAGCGCCGGCCGCATCGGGCTGGCTCGGGCCGAGGCTGGACACGGGCTGGGGGATGCCGGCCTGGCGCAGCACGAGGCTCTCGTGGACAGCGGCGTGGGCGTCGATGCGAGCCCGGATCGTCTCGGGCAGGCGCTCGTACTCCTCCGTCTTGCGGAAGCGGTTGATCTGGGCCAGGTGGATGGCGTGGTCGTCGTAGGGGGCGACCTCGCAGTCCTCGCCCTTCAGCAGCAAGGCCAACTCACGGCGCTGCTTGCGGGTGTCCAGGTCCATGTCCCGGATGATGAAGTCCGTGCCGGGCAGTTCGAGGATGCGCAGCAGGTCCTGGTTGTTCGGGATGACGCCACGGGCGTGCAACTCCAGGCCCAACTGGACCCGGGCCGCCTTCGACTTGGGCAGGGCCGACTCGCTCGACACCCGGACGTCGTAGCCACCGTCGAGGTTGGCGCCCTCGTAGCGGTAGACATCGATGCCCCCGCCCTCCTCGGAGTACACCCGGATGGTGCGCTCCTCGGTCCAGTACTGGCGAGTCAGGCCGAGCACCTGCTCGCCGACCTCCTTGATGAACTGGGCGAGCATGGTGGCAGTGACGGCCAACTTCGTGTCGTCCGCCTCCTGCAAGGCGAGGATGGCAGCGGCCGGCGTGCTTGCACCGGCCTGCCCGGCGCTGGCCTCGTTTACACCGGCCCGCTGGCCGAGTTCGCCGTCGGCCCGAGCCATGACGGCCTCCTGCTGCTGCATCCACCCGGAGTCGGGGGACAGCCAGGTCGGGGGCTGGCCGGTCGGGGCGTAGGGGATGCCCTCGATGCGGGTGGTGACCCGGCTCATGTCGATCGAGCCCGTCGGGTAGAGCAACTTCGGCACGAGCGTGCGCCGGATGGTCGCCTCCCTGGAGCGGGCGTCGTTGTAGTCCTCCTGCATGGGGATCAGGTCGTCCACCCAGGTGCGGCCCCGGAGGGTGCCAAGCGGGGGCAGCCAGTTCATCTGGGCGAACGGGAGCCGGCCGTGCTCGAAGGGGAAGTCCCGGCGGGGCTCCAGGATGGTGTTGCCGGACCAGGTGATGGTCATGCCCTTGGGGGCCGCCCGGCTGGTCAGCATCCACATCTGGTGGACGGCCACGCTGGAGCCGCCCTCGTCCTTCTGGCTGAGGTGCGCCATCTGGAGCACCTCCTCGACCATGCTGCGGGCCTCGGGCTCGCCGGGGATCTCGACGCCCCACGTCTCCCAGAGCGCCTCACGGCTCATCACCGTGGTGCGGATGGCCCAGCGGGCCTTGTCCATGCTGAGCGCCGATGGGTCGACGCTGAGTTCGTTGGCGGGCACGATGTCGTACTCGATGTCGCCCATGCGGATCGGCCGGCCGTCCTCGTCCTCGGCCAGGGTGGACCCGGCGTCGGGCTCCCAGTAGATATGGGCGTAGGACCAGCCGAACGTGGCGGGCCAGAACAGGAACTCGGTGAGCCAGGCCCTCCAGCCCAGGCGGTCGAACTCGTGCGCCATGATGCGAGTGGCGACCCGGGCGGCGGCCACGTCCTTCTCGTCGTCGGAGACAGGGCGAGCCTCGGGCAGCGGGGCGCTCTTGGTCAACTTCGAGACGATGCGCTCGACGAGCCCGCCGATCTTGTTGACCGTGATGCGCACGGGGGCGTTCGGGTCGCTCGCTCGGGGGGCGCTGACCCGGCGTAGAGTCTTGGCCGAGGTGTCCCACGTCAGCCACTGGTGGCCGAGCACGAAGGACAGGTTCAACTTCATCTGGTACTCGGGCAGCGGGGTGCGCCCGGCCTTGCGCTTGCGCTCCAGCCAGCCGACTAGTTCCTTCTCGTCCGAAGGGATGATGAACTCGGACTTGCCCGAGGACGTGGGCCGACCCCGCATGGAGTCGAGGAAGGACACAGCCATGCCCGGACCTTACTCTGCGGGTTCGGAGACGAGGCCGGACCCCGTGGCCGAGTGGCGCCACTCCCTCTCGTCGGGCTCCCAGGCTGGCATGGCGACGTGCGCCTTGTACTGCTCCAGGGTACCGGCCTGGACTCGGTCCTGAAGGTCGGCGATGCGGGCGTAGCCCTGGGAGCGGTCCTGGAGCAGGGCCAGGGCGAGACCCCAGCCGACTCCAGCGAGCACGGCGAGCACGGCGGCGAGGATGGCGAGGGCGATCACTCGGCCGCCTTGACCCGGGCCTGGCCGGCCAGGGCACGCCCGAAGGCTTCGAGGTCGGCGGTGAGGGCGGCGTTCTCAGCGGCGAGCCGCTCGATCTCGTGGTCCCGCCAGGCCAGGTCCTCCTGGTACTGCTGGGCGATGGCATCGGCGTCCTCGACGAAGGTCCAGCCCATCACCTCGCCCATCTCCTGTAGGGCGACCTTGCCGAGGAACAGGGTGCCCTCGCCCTCGATGAGGACGCCGGTGTCGATGCCCTCCTCGTTGCGGCCGTAGATGTAGTCGGAGCCCTTGGCGTGGACGTAGGAGGGCATGGTCTTCTGGAACAGGCCGTGGATGCGGACGGTCATGGTGTCTCCTCAGAGTTGGTCGGGGATGCCGGTGACTGCGTTGACCGGCACCTTCTTCTTCCCGAGGCCGTCACCTTCAAGCATTCGCTTCCACATGGCGGCCTCGCTTCGATCGACACCGTAGCCCTGGTCCTCGACCCAGGACCTATCAGGCTTCGAGTTGGGGTCCGGGAGGTCCTCGGAGAAGGCGTAGGCGTACATGATGGCGTCGGCCCGGTCAGGGCTCTCCAGGCCACGCTGCTTCATCTCGCCCTTCGTCTCGACCCGGATGGCGCCGGCCGGCGAGATCGAGTAGGTCATCTGGGTCAACTGCGCCCGGGTCTTGGGGTCGTTTACACGCATCGAGATGCGGCCCCGCTCGAAGCGCCGACGGAGGGCCCACCACCAGCCCGAGCGGGCGTTGAGGTAGAAGTCCGTGACCTTCTTGCCGCCCCGGAAGCCGATGACCTGGGAGTGCGGGCCCATGTGGCCGTTGCGCACGGCCCAGCCCCACAACTTCTCGAAGTCGCCGATGGCGCCGGCACCAACGCCGTCAGCGTCGTAGATCAGGTACGTCGGCCGGTGGCGCACGACCAGGCGGGGGACGGGGGCGGACGGGTCGATCTGCTGCCCCTCGGTCATGCGCAGCGGGTCGCCGAGGATGAGGTGGTCGGTGCGGCCGGCGGGGTGGGCCTCCAGGGCGATGAGCGTGTCGCCCGAGCGCACGGCGATGGCCGACTCGGCGGTGCCGTACGGGGCCAGGTCGACGCCGATGGCGGTGATGCTGGACACGTCCGACTCCCGAGCCTCGGCGGCGTCCACCCAGGCCGGGGCGATCAGGGTGTCCTCGCCCTGGTCCCAGAACTGAGCCAGGACACGGGTGGTCCACTCGTAGGTGCCGGGCCCCATGCCCTGCGCCTCCAGGTCGAGCAGGAACTCGGGCGTGGTCAGGTTCGAGCCCTCGGGCACGGCCTCGCCCGTGAAGGCCGGCGTGTCGTAGGCGGTGATGCGGATGACCTCGACCCTGGGGCTCCGGGTCATCTGGGCGGCGTAGGTGTCCGGCGTGGTGGGGTTGAACACGAGCAGCAGCCGGGTGTCGCCGGTCGCCATGAGGGAGGTGATCCCTCGGGCCACGTCCTCGCCCACGGCGGTGGCCTCGTCGCCGATGATGAGTTTGTGGGCAGCGTGGTACCCCTGCATCCCCTCCTCCTTGGTGGCCACCTGGCCTCGGATGAAGTGATTGCCGGGGGAGTCCATGAGGAACGTCTCGACGGGCGGGAGCGTGCCGGGGAGTTCGAGCCCATTCTTGGCCATCTCGCCGATGGTGAGCCGGATCTCGCCCCAGAGGTTGTCTCGAAGGTGGGTCTCCTTCGAGGACGTCGTCAGGACCTTCGAGCCCCGGCAGCCGCCCTTGGTGCCGTCGGGGTCGCAGAACTGGCAGGGGGCTCCGGGGGTGTAGGCGTCGTAGAACGCCAGGGCCAGGCGGGCAGCGAGGTGGGTCTTGCCCGAGGCGTTGCACGAGGGCACGACGATGCGGGCCCGGCGGTGGGACAACTGGGTGGCGATGCGCTGCTGGATTGACCAGAGTTCACGGCCGGTGGCGGCCTCGATCCAGGCCCCCAGGTCCAACTGCCCCAACTGACGGAGCCGGTCACGGGAGGCCGTCATGGCAGGATCGAGTAGCGGAAGCCACTGAGGGAGACGTAGTCGCCGGTTCCGATGACCAACTGGATCGTGCCGTCCGGCATGACGTCGACCCGGCCGAAGGTGCCGGTGGCGTGGGTCGACCACAGATTCCGCTGCACCGACCAGGCGTCCCGGTCGGGGATGGTGGCCATTGTGATGGTGGCGGCCGAGCCGCCCTTGGAGAGCAGACCCCGCAACTCGACGATGTCGCCAGTGAGCCGGTACTCGGGCTTGGCGTGGTTGGCGTCGTAGCGGGTGAAGCCATTGGTCAGGGTGAGCGCCTTCCAACCGTTGGTGCCCTCGCCGGACACCGAGAAGGCGACGTTGCTCAGGCTGGCATACGCTGCGACGTTGGCTCCGTACATCTCGATATCGCCGCTGGGCAAGAGGCGAATGTAGGCGTCCTGAGCCGAGTTCATGTCGGCGCTGAAGTGCAGGACCTTCGAGGGGCGCATCCCGAGCGGGAGGGTGAAGACAACCGTGCCGCTGGCCCCGGTCTTGACCAGGCCCCGCAGTTGCACCTCGTCACCTACCAGGCGGTACTCGGCGTTGTGGAACGAGGAACCGAAGTTCTGCCACGAGTTCTTGAACGGCACGCCGGTGGTCCCCACCTGGTAGAAGCCCTCGCTGAACGCTGAGGCCAGGGAGTAGCGCATCCACGAGAGGGTGAAGTACCCGCTGTTGCCCCCGCCGGCCCCGTAGCGCTGGGTGAGGTTGCCGGCCGAGTCGATGTCGTGGCGGGCGTGGGCCCCTCCCCCCACCATCGGGAAGACCAGGTCGGCTGTAGGCCGGAAGCCCGGCGGCATGATGCTCCAGGTCGAGTTGTCGGCGCCGCCCGCCAGGAGGCCCCGCAACTCGACCATGTCGCCGATCCGCCGGAACTGGCCGCCCTGCCAGTAGTCGGAGCCGTAGTTGAACGTCGGGGAAGTGAAGAAGGTGTTGGAGGCCCGGTAGGTGAGCACCATCTCCTTCCAGGGGTGATAGCCCCCAGCATCCCCGAGCAGGGTGGCCTCCCGCTCCAGGATCTCGATGTCCTGGGACACCGACTGGAAGTTCTTGGGCATCTCGGTCTTCAAGTCCTCGGTGAACGGGAACGGCACGCTCTTGGCTGGGTTCGGTCGAAAGCCCGTCATGCGCCGACCTTACCGGGTCCAGAGAGCGCCAGCCCGGTTACGCACCCACCCCTTGTCGGGGTCGCCAACCGGACCCGGGGCCGACTGGTCAATCAGGATCTCCAGGTACATCGACTGCCAGCGCACAGACGAGGCGATGGTCATGGTCGGGCTGGAGTCGAACGAGCCGATCTTCCACTGGACCCGGCCGCCGTAGTTGGGGAGCGTGCCGGGCCGGTCGGTGCCGCCGACCCAGCCGGCCTCGGCCGTGGTGGCGTCGTTGGCCCGGTGGGCAGAGAAGAAGATCTGGAGGTCCCGGGAGTCAGCCATGGCGGGCGCAGCACCCGCCAGGCCGGGGGTCAGGCTGGTCGTGCCCGTGGGCCCGTACTCGGCGTCGATCACGGTGGCCGAGGTGCTGTGGCCGGTGATCCCGAGGAGGAACCAGTAGAGCCCGATGGCGGTCACGGCGCCGTCTACAGGGACCGTCATGCCGGCCGTGCCGGGGCTGGCCGAGCACTGGAGGCCCCAGGAGCCGATGGCCGAGATGCCATCGACCTGCTCGGCGGCGGCGAGTTCGGTCCAGGTGCCGCCGTACGCCGAGGGCGGCGTAACGCCGGGGGCCAAGGTCCCGTGCCGGCTGGAGTAGCCGAAGATCAGGTACGACGAGGCCGGCGGGCTCACCGAGGTGGTGACGTACGAGGTGGCGTCGGCGTTGTTCCAGGCGCTGGCTAGTTCGGAGACGGCGAAGGCCACGTCAGAACTGCTGGATCTCCAGCGCCACGACGATGTCCGTCGTGCCTCCGTACTGGGCAGCCGGGGCAGCCGTGGCCACGAGCACGCCGAACAGGTTGGCCGAGCCCGAGGTGACGAAGGGCTCGCTGACCTTGCCTCCCTTGACCGACCCCAGGCACCAGACGCCCGAGACGGTGTTGCGGTAGTCGGCGGCCAGGAAGTCGATGACAGCGGTGGGCCGGGCGGCCTCCAGGTTGGCGTCCGACAGGTCGAAGGCGGCGTTGTCCGAGCCGGCCAGGGTGGGGCTGGCCTCGAAGATCCACAGTTCGAGGGCGTTCAGGGCGGTGACGGTGCGGGAGGTGATCGTAGCGCCGACGATGAGCCCGGGGCGGCCCGAGGCCAGGGCAGCGTTGGTGTAGGTCTGGAGCCCGCCGATCTGGTCATTGTCCACGTAGCCCGAGGTGGCGATCGTGGGGGTGGCGGTGACCCGGACCTGGCGGACCTGGGGCATGACGGCCAGGGCGCCCGAGCGGTCCATCCAGGGGATGATGAGGTCGTTGTCGGCCGACATCGCCGTGGGCACGCCCGAGTGGGCCCGGCCGCCGACGATGAGCGGGTTGCCCGAGAGGGCGGCGTCCTCGGCCACCGAGCCGGCGGCCTGGACGGCGAAGGTGCCGGCGTTGGTCACGGCGTGGCTGGCGACGGTCAGGGTGACGCCCGAGGGGTCGACCCACAGCCGACCGGCGTTCATCTGGGGGACCTCGTAGTCGAGGTCGGTGCCGCTGGTGTTGGCCGGCGTGGCGGTGCGCCGGGCGAGGATGACCATGCCCGGGTGGGCGTCGGCGCTGGCGACGTCCTCGGCCTTGATGGCCCCGGCGATCGTGGTGATGTCGGCGTTGGTCACCGGCGTGGTGGGCGCCGTGGCCAGGGAGACGGGCATGGCCGTGGTCAGGGCAGGCTGGTCGGTGGCGAGGATCACCCGGAGCGTGCCGGCGGACTTGTTGCCCGAGTTCACGTCCGGGGCGGTGCCGGCGATCTTGGTGAGGTTGACCCCGCCGATGTCGGCGGCGCCGGCCACGAGGGCCGGGAGCCGGGTCACGTCGACGTCGAGCCCGTTGGTGATGTCGCCACGGTGACGATCCCAGGTGGTGCCGTTGTAGACGAGGCCGAAGGCGCCGACGAAGGGCGACACGTTGGGCGAGGCGATGGTGTCACCGGCCAGGGCGCCTATAGAGACGGGGTTCGCCGTGTCCTTGTCCATGAGGTGAACGGAGAGGTTGCCTCGGGTGTCCGCCTGTGCGTCGGCTCGCTGCCCATCGGTGTAGGTGGGCCTCGTCGTGTTGACCTTGGCGCCAATCTTGACGGGGTTGCCCGAGTCGGCGCCGGCCGCAGCGACGTTGCCCGCCACAGGCAGCGTGGCGATAGCGGCCGAGCCGTCGCTGAGCCTGACGAAGACCGGCGTGCCCACCGGGGCGTCGACCGTCAGCGAGCCAGCGTTGTCGGTGACCGGGAAGGTGGCGTTCGAGACAGCAACCGTGCCATCGACCGTAAGGCTGCCGGCGTTGTCGGTGACCGGGATGGGGTCGACGTGCTTGACGTACTGCTCGCCCTTGCTGGTCGAGCGAGCAGCGATGTTGTCGCCATCGGCCGACACCTCGGAGGCCAGGGTGTCCTTGCGGACCATGATGAGAGCCGTGCCCACCGGATCGGCTGCGGCGACGGCGTCCTCGGTGTACTGGGTGCCCCCACCCACGGCCACCGGGTTGCCCGAGGTGTCGAGGAGCGTGACATAGGCGGCCCCGAAGTTGGAGCCCCGCTGAGCGATGTTGTCGCCATCGGTGGTGACGGTGGCAGCCGGCGTGTCCTTGCGCACGAGGATGACGGCGGTGCCGATGGGGTCGGCCGCCGAGACCGCATCCTCGGTGTACTGCGTCCCGCCCCCGACGGCGACAGGGTTGCCGCCAGTGTCGAGCAGCGTGACGTAAGCAGCGCCGAAGTTGGTGCCTCGCTGGGCGATGTTGTCGCCGTCCGTCGAGACGGTAGCGGCCGGCGTGTCCTTGCGCACGAGGACGACGGCCGTGCCCGTGGGGTCGGCCGCAGCGGCTGCATCCTCGACGTACTGGACGCCGGACCCGCCGCCGCCCGCACCGGTCCACAGAGACTCGGCGCCGGCACCGCCGACGTCGATCGCCACTACGGGGACGAAGATCCCGCCCTTGTCGATCGACCTGTGGACTGCGGCGTCACCTTGGTTGTCAGCCATGAGGGACTCCGATCAGCCGTGGGTGAAGACGGTCACCGAGTAGGTCAGGCTGTCGCCATTGCTGTGGACGGGGGAGACACGCATCCGGGCCACGAGGCCCGACTGCGCCACGAGGTTGGCGCCGGCCGTGATGCGGGGATCGACCCGGAGGACGATGCTCGTGCCGGAGGCCGTCACGGCCGCCGAGGCGAGCAGGAGGAACCACTCGTCGGCAGCGGGGTCGTAGCCCTCGATGTTGAAGACCACGGACGGGGCAGCGCCCTGGGCCGTGGTATCGAGGCGGACCATGACGCCGACGGACTTCTGCGGTGGCCCGAACTCCGAGGAGACGGGACTGGCCGTGCGGGCCAGGAGGGGGAACAGGACGCCCGTGGCGGGGACAGCGTTCCCGAGGACGGTGCGGGCCGTAGCGCCGGCCACGTCAGTCTCCGACGAGGAGCATGTCGACGATGACCGCCGACAGATCGGTGGCGTTCGTGACCTGCGAGAAGGCGGCGCCCGAGCCCGCCGACCAGAAGACCAGCAACTTCTTGGCGGTCCGGTCGTAGACGAACTGGTAGGCGACGGTCAGCGGCGCCCGCTGGGCGATGAAGACCACGGCCGGAGTGAAGCCGCTGTACTGCTTGGGATCGAAGGCCCAGCCGCCCGTCGGGTACGAGTTGTCGCCCGTCAGGACGAACAGGGCGGTCGCCCGGGGGCCGAGGGCGTCGGGCCCGCTGCGCCCCTTGACAGCGCCGGTGGAGACAGTGAGTGCCATGCCGGCGACCGTATCAGGCTGGTTCGGAGGGGTCGCTCGGCCAGGGCAGGTGCGTGGCGAGCAGAGCCGACACCTCTCGCCACAGGCGGTAGTCGGCCCACGGCATGAAGTCGGCATGGACGTTCTCAGCCGCCCACTCCCAGGCGTGCGCCTCGTTGACCAGGCCCTCGCCGACCGGGCGCATTACGTGCCCGAGTTCGTGTAACCCGACTATGTACTTCAGCATGGTCGTCGGCCGAGGCGTGTAAACGGTCGGCCATCGCCCGGGGTGGGAGTACGCCTCCTGAACGGTGCCCTCGATCCACTCGATCGTGACCCGGGTGCCGGCCAGGGACAGGAGGTGGGACCGGGCCCGTGCGGCCGGGAACCTCACCGGAGGGGCATCGGCGGCTGGCGCCGGCCCATGAGTTGCGCCATGATCCGGCCGAGTTCCATGAGGTTCATCTCGTCCTCGTCCTGGCTGAACGCCTGGTGCATCGCCGCCTGCTCGATGGCCTTGGCCTGGCTGGAGGCGACCATCGCAGCGTCGTGGTCAGCGTCGGACGAGCCCGGGCCGAACCCGGTCTGCATCTGCTGCTGGAGCGCTGCCATGTCGCCGGGCATCGACTGCAACTCGGGCGGGTAGCCGGCGCCCATCGTGTTGGGCGCTGCGCCGGCCGGGACAGGCGGGACGGGAGCGGGCGGGACCATGCCCTGCGGGCCACCGGGGGCGGGAGCGCCAGGCGCAGGCGGGCCGCCGGGGCCCGGAGGCATCCCTGGGGGGCCGCCCATGCCAGGGGGCCCGCCCATCATGCCGGGAGGCATGGGGGAGGGGCTCGGGGGCGGTTCAATCGCCGTAGCGGGGGCTCCCGGGGGCGCACCAGCGCCGGGCGGGGGGCCGGGCAGCGGAGCGTCCATCGCTCCCTGCAACTGCGGCATCTTGTCGCCGGGCTTGCTCGGGCCCTTCTTCTTCGTGCCCTCCGAGTTCTTGCCGGGGCGGGGCGCCTTGGACCGGCCCCCGGACTTCTTGCTGGCCTTGCGACGGTCGGACTCGGACATGGCCCGACCCTACATCACGCCCGGTGACTCACGAAGTACGCCAGGGCGTCGGACACGGCCTGCACCTTGCGGTCACGCTCGATGAGCGCCGCCTCGGCCTCGCTGACGGGCACGACCGACGGCACGTCGGGGTCGGTGACCTCCAGCACCATCGTCACGGTGACGCTCTGGAACTCGCCCAGGGCGTTGCGCAACTGGACCGCCATCGAGCGCCGGAAGGCTCCGAAGAACGACTCGTCGACGAAGCCGGGGGTGTCGACGGTGAAGGTGGCCTTGGTGTCGCTCATGGGGTCAGCGTAGCCGGCTGCTGGAGGGCGGTCGCACGGTCGATGATGACCTGCGGGAGGACGAAGGTGCCGACCTCCTGGTCCTTCATGCCGACCAGGGCCTGGTAGACGGCCAGGAAGCCGGCAGCGCCCTCCTTCAGGCGCACGAGCCAGTCGTACTGCTCGGCGTCCTCCAGGTCGGAGGCCAGGTCACCGAGGTGGGCCAGCGCAGCGTTCAGGATCTGATCGGTCGTCACGTCGAACTCGACTTCAGCGGTCATTCGTCATCGTCCTCCTCGGACTCAGGGTCATCGAACAGGCTATCGGCGGGCCACCAGTCTCCGCACTCGCACTCCAAGAGCGGCCGGTCGCAGTGCTCGCACTTGTGGACGGCAGGTCGGGTGCGATCCGAGTCCCTCACGCTGGCACACCCAACAGGTCCAGGCGGATGTCGAGTAGGAGGTCCACCATCTTGTTGGCGTCGACGAGCGAGGAACCAGCACCGACCTCAGCCAGCGCCTCGTCGACACGGTTCATCGCCCGCTCGACCTGTGGGTCAGCCCAGGTAACGTCGACGAAGACCTCAGAATCGACCTTGGGGCCGAACGGGGCGAAGCGCACGGCTTCACTCGCCACTCTTCTGCTGAAACGCCTTGACGAACTCCTCCACCTGGCCGTCAACTCCGATGTCGGCCGCCAGGATGTCGTCGATCTCGTCCAGGAGATCGTCGATGTCAGCCAGGGTGGCCTCTCGCTTGGCGGCGATGGCGTCCAGATCGGGCTCGACTTCAGCCACGTCGTCCACGGACTCGTCTCGCTTGGTAGCCGGTCGTTGCCGCCGGACTTGCTCAGCCATGCCATGACCGTACCTCAGACCACATCCACCCGTTCGTCAGGTCCCCGAAGGCTGAGTCGTCGAGGAAGTTGCCCTTGGCGACGGGCGGGTCCTCCAGGCCGGGGGTCCGAGTCTGCCACTCCCCGTCGGCGTCGAGGTACTGGCACATGACCGGGCCATTGTCGCCGCAGGTGGGCACGTAGCGCAGCACCCGGGCCATCAGGTCGCCGGTGTGCGGGTTGACGATCCAGCGGACCTTGACCAGCGGCCGGTTCATCGGGCCGAGCCCCAGGGAGTCAGCCCGTACTGGGCCAGGAGCCAGCCGATGAAGCGGTGATCCTCGGCGTCCCCCTCCAGGGTCCAGTTCCTGGCGTCGTGACGTTCGAGGAGGGTGGGCGGGCGCACGGCCAGGCTGGCGACGTAGTCCATGAAGAACGGGCTCGTCCGCAGGTGGCCCGGGATGATGTAGTTGCGCTGGATCATGGCCATCTCAGATCCCGTCGAGCGGCCAGGAGGAGGTCGTGGTCGAGCGCCTCGGCCTCGACCGTGAAGACGTGAGCGGGCGGGCGCTGAACCCACGTCGTGCGCACGGCGTACTCCTTCAGGAAGTCGGCCAGGTTGGGCCGGGCGGCGGCCTGGGTGACCGTCAGGATGTAGTTGCGGGTCGGCACCGGGTCAGCCTACCGGCTCGTTCAGGTCGAGCACTATCTCGTCGTACGAGGGCAGGCTGATGCGCATTGTGCCGCCCTCCTTGTGGAGGACGATCAGCCTGTCTCGGGCGATGTCGACCAGGGCGTCCTCGAAGTACGGGTGCAGCCGCTTGGTGATGTCGGCCTTCAGCACGCCGAACGTGGCCTGGCCGTCGTGGCGCTCCAGCGAGCGCAGCACCTGGCCCCGGATGCGCTCGGCCACGTCGCCCGCCCGCTCCCTGGCGATGACCTGGGCCTGACTGCGCTGCATTTCCCTTCGGATCTGGCGGTTCAGGTCGTCCTGGTCGGCGTCATCGACCTCTTGCTGGACCCAGCGACGGACCTGCTGGTTGGTGCGCCACAAGATGCGGGCTCGGTGGTGGTCGTCGGGGATGGGGTTGAAGCGGCCGTGCAGCAGGGCCATGAGGGCGGCCATGCGCAGCGTGATGAGCGGCTCGTGGGCGTCGAGCGGGGGTAGCGTCTCCCGGCCGGCGTTCACCGCACGGTGGGCGTCCCTGATCGCCCTGGCCGTGACCGGAGCGATCTTCACCAGGCCGCCCCGGGTCCAGACGGAGGTGTTGAGTTTCAGCGGGCCAGGCCACTCGACGTCGTCGTGGCTGTCGATCCAGTGGTCATCGTCGGAACTCATGCTGCCGCTGGCCCACACGAAGCGCTGCGGTGTGCCGCCGTCGATGGATTCGGGGGTGAGCAGGGCGCCCGCCTTCGCCGGCTGGAAGCCGGCGACGAGCCCGATGGAGTAGGAGTTGGCCTCCAGCCGGCGAGACGTGGCCTTGGAGGCGTTGGTCTGCCCGAGCGTGCTCCCCGAGAAGGCGGATCGGATGATGACGTCGAGCGTGGTGCCGTCCCGGGAGCCGTAGCGGCGCAGGATCTCGCCCTCATCGACGTAGACGTAGGCGTTGTGGTGGACCTGGACCTTCTCGCCAGACTCGTCCTTCTCCAGGAACGACTCAACCAGCCCCTCGCCGGTTCCGATCTGGATGTCGTCCCGGCCGAGCAGGATGTCGGGGGCGGGCACGAGGCGGGCAGCCACCTTCGCTGCGGTGGACTTGCCGCCCCCGGAGCGGGCAAGGATGGCGGCGAAGTAGTTGAGTGGGGCGGGTCCGCCGACGATGCCGGGGAGGAGAAGGTCACTCGGTGTAAACGCTGCGAGCCGGGCGAGGACGGCGTGGAGGACGGCGTCCGGGGCCACCACAGCGGAGAAGGAGGCCAACTTGATCCGCTGGAGCGAGGGGGTGTTCCAGAACGAGGTGGGGATGGTCGGGATGTGGCTGTCGGTGGGCACCTGGACAGCGTAGCGGAAGGGGGCTCTCTAACGTCGAAACGCATAAGTCCTGGTAAACAGAGTATTATCGCATTAGAGGGGCGCTTCTTACAAAGTGTGGGGGGCTGTCCAGTCCATCCAGATTGTCCAGGAGTGTTCTGGAGAGGTCTCGCTAGCGAAGGGGGACCCGGGTGGGACGGTGGCGGCGGCGTCCGCCCGGACCGCCCCCCGGCAGGGGGTGGGGTGGGGGGAGGGGGGGAGGGGACACCCAGGGAGGGGGTGCAGTGGGGGGGTGGGGTGCCATCACTGAAACAGATGGGTTGTTGCCTTGGTGCGTGCTGTGTGCTGCCCTTGACACGCACACGCTGGCCTTCAGCAAGGCTGCTGACCTGCTGCTTAGCCCTGCTCGCTCTCGCCCTCCGACCCATCGTGCTCGGAGATGGGAGAAGTGGCACTCGCCAGTGCCAACGCAATGCCGGCTGGTGCGGGACGGTCGGAGATCACCTCGGCCTCGGCAATCTCCTCCTCACGCTGGTGCTCAGTCCGCTGCATCACCGAGCGCAACGCTCGCTCCACAGCAACGTCGAGGTCCGAGCGCACCGTCCCGTCCGGCTCGATCACGTCGCCGGTCGGTGCACGCATCGCCAACTCAGCCAGCAGGCCGAGCCCGGCACGGGCCTCACGCAGGGCCTTGGTCACTGCATCGGTGTTGACCGCTCGTGTCGCCCTGCCCTTCCCATCGGTGCCGATCAGCACTCCGGACTCGGCTCGGGCCAGGTTGTCAAGCGCTCGCAGGTACAGGGCCTGGGCCTGGGCGTGGAGGTGCTCGGCTCGTAGAGCGTCGGCCCGTTCGTGCAGCGCCAACTGCATCGACACCAACTGCCTGGGCAAATGCTCTCCTCGGTGCCGGCGCAAGGCGTCACGAGACAGACCGGTCTCCCTGCCGATCAGCGACAGGTTCACCTCGGGATCGGCCAGGGCGAGGTCGATGTCCGAGCGGCTCTGGTGCGCACAGACGGTGCAGCGCTGGGACATCAGGTGGTGCTCGTGCGGTGGGTGCGCAGCATGTCCCCAGCCTGCCACGCAGCGAGCGCCGACCCGCCGCCAGGCACGAGCCCACAAAGAGCCAGGTCAGCCCTATTGACAGTTCCCTCGACCTGTGCGCACAGTTGACCCATCGCCCCTCCCCACCGACAGGGGGCGCCGTCTGGACCAACAGGCCATCGCCAGGTGGGGGCAGCAGGACCTAGCGGTCCCTCCCAAGCAGGCGTCAGTGCAGCCACCATCCCTCGTCAGGGGTCACGGCAAGGAGGGCCACCCGGCCATCAAGCCTTCGGGCAGTCGGGATAGCGCCAGGGGTACCTGTTCCTCTCTCCTCGGAGGGCTCAGCCCCGTCCCGGTCTACGGCGACCCGGCTGAGCCCTGCGAGGAGCCCCCACACCCGTGGTGGCCTGAGAGGAGACATCATCATGAAGTTCAGCCAGACCGTCGTCCCGTTCACGGCCACCAAGACCGGCACGGGCACCAAGGCCAAGGTCGTCGTCCAAGCCCTCGACGGTGAGGTGCTCGGCCAGGCCGGCGGCAACCGGGCAGACCGGGCCAACTGGGCCGTCCTGACCTACTGGCCTACCTACGCCACCAAGCACGACGACGATCCCACCGTCAGCCACACCGAGGTCAACCTGCGTGTCGACTCGCTCGACGCCCACAACCTCGCTGCGAAGAACCGGGAGCGGGTCACTCAGGTCTACGTCCTGAGCATCGAAGACCGCAGGGCCTAGCCCTGTCGCCCCGTCGCCTTCACCAGCGGCGGGGCACCGCCCGCACCAGCGGGCATGGAGAGGAGATCATCATGACCACCACCAAGGGCATCCTGCACAACCTGCCCGCCGGCTGGACCGCCGTGGAGTACCCGGCTGGGTACTTCATCTCCGGGCCATCGGCACAGGACAAGGTCGTCGAGTGGACCACGGCCACCCTCGATGGGGCGTTCTCACGCAACATCGCCGGCCACTTCCCGCTCGCTGCGCTCGCAGCGTTCGACGCCCTCGTCGAGGCCAAGGTGGCCGAGGCCGCCCGCCCGCCCTTCACCGTCCACGTCCTCGTGGACGGTGACGAGACGGAGGACGGGCTCGGCGAGCGCTGGGACTTCTCGTTCGCCGGGGAGTTCGACCGCTCGGCCAGGGCCTGGGCACGCAACTTCTACCGGGAGCAGCGAGCCCTCCAGCCCGGGGTCTTCCCGAACACCTGGAAGCAGGAGATCGTCGCCGTTTGGCTCGACGATGACCCCGAGCCCCGGGACAACTGAGGTGAAGAACGGTCAGGGTGGCTTCACCGCTACCCTGTCCACTGCGTGTAAACGAGCACGCTCAGAGAGGAGCCATCCATGACCACCACCACGACCCGAGAGGGCTGGCTGCTCGACCTCGTCGAGAAGTACCGGCCCCGCTTCGAGGAGTTGGGCTTCACGCTCCCCGCCCTGCGGGTCGGCGTGGGCTTCACCAGCACCGGCCGGCGCAGCAAGCGCATCGGCGAGTGCTGGATCTCCAGCGCAAGCGCTGACGGCACCGTGGAGATCTTCCTGCACCCGAGCCTGGGCAACACCGATGAGGTGGCCCACGTCCTGGCGCACGAGTTGATCCACAGCGTGCTCCCCGAGGCCAAGCACGGGCCCGAGTTCAAGAAGGTCGCCCACGCCCTCGGGCTCACCGGGAAGATGACCGCTACGGTCCCCGGCCCCGAGTTCGAGGCGTACCTCCACACGCTCGACCCGGGCGACTACCCACACGCTCGCCTCGCCGACGGCACGAGGGTCGCCGCCCCGCCCAAGCAGGCCACCCGGCAGCGCAAGTGCGTCTGCCTCAACATCCACTGTCCCTCCATCGGAGAGGACGGCATCGAGGGCTACATCTGCCGCACCACCCAGAAGTGGATCATCGAGTACGGGGCGCCCATCTGCCCCGCTTGTGACCTGGCGATGACACCCCAGGAGCAGGAGCAGTGATGAGGCGCCGGCTGAGGCGAGCCCTGCGGCCGGCAACCGACAGCCGCATGACATCGGCCTACGTCGATGCCCGCACCATCCACCACACAATGCCCTGAGCACCCGCACGAGCCCGTCACACGGCTCGTGTGGACTGCGGCCACCCTTGGTCGCTAGGAGAGGAGACATCATCATGAAGCGCAAGGACATCGAGGCCGCCCTCGCCAAGGACCCCACCACGGTCTTCTGGTTGAGCGACTACGGCCCTCGCTCGATCGGCGTGCTCGTCGTCGGCTTTAAGGAGCGGGCGACCAGCGGGCGCTCTTGGGACACCACCACTACGCCGGCCACTGCCCTCACACGGCAGGTCAGCGTGGGCGATCCCCGAGTCCATTTCGGGACCCGGGCGGGACGGTGGGGGCCGGCCGAGCAGGCCACCGACGAGTACCTCGCCGAGCGCCGTGAGCGGGGCTACGAGATCAACGAGGACGAGGGCTACTGGCTCACGCCAGCGCCCGAGCCCGACGGTTTCCGGGCCGGCGTGCAGTTCGGCAAGATCACCGCTGTGGCAGCGGGCTCGCTCGCCGAGTTCGTCGCCGAGCGTAAGACCGAGAATCTGCTAGCGCAGGCACAGTCGGCTGCTCGGGAGAAGGCCGCCAACGAGGCCGCCGTGGCGGCCAACTGGGTCCTCACCCGGCTGGCCAACCTCGGCCTCACCGACATCACGGTGACCTCGGATAGAAACGGCGTCGTGGTCACCTTGACCACGGAGGCCGCCGAGGCCCTCGCCGAGGTGCTGAAGTAAGACCCCGCCCTAGCCCCTCACCCGGGCTAGGGTGGACTGCGGCAACACCGCCGCTAGGAGAGGAGATCATCATGACCGCAGACCGCAGTGAGTTTGGGCAGACCCAGATCGTGCTCACCATCGGCCGCAACGTGGGCGACACGCCCTTGCCGCACGCCGACTGGGTGGCCTACCGAGACGGCATCGCCCGCATCCTGGGCGAGTTCGTCGAGGCCGCCCCCTACGGCGGCTTCGTCACCGTCAACGGCAACATCGGCCAGGGCGCCTACGAGGGCGTCCCCGAGGACAACTGCGTCTTCGTGGCCCTGCTCAACAACCCCTCCGTCGACGAGATCGCCGAGGATGACATCCCTGACCTCGTGCAGCGCCAGGCGTTCAGGTCGTACATCTTCGAGCACGACCTGGCGCACTTTGCGCACGGCTTCGGGCAGGAGACGGTGGCCTTCACCTACGGGCCCAACGTCCTGCTCCTCGCTCACGAGGACCAGACGCCCCAGTTCGAGGCGACCGACGACGCCCTGACCGCCCTCCTCGACGAGGAGACGCTGAAGGGCTGGGAGGACTGAGTACCCGGACCGGCGCCCGTCACACGGCACCGGCCCACTGCGCATCCAGCGCTAACGAGAGGAGACATCAACATGCGAACCGTGTCCAAGCAGGCCGCTGAGGCCATCCTGCGCCTGGGCGGCTTCCCGCTCGGTGGCCCGCTTCAGGGCTACGTCCAGGAGGCCATCGCCGGCCAGACGGTCCTCGACAGGGCCAAGGCTCTGACCGAGGCGCTCGACTACCTGGGCGTGCTCGGCGACCGTCACCCGGCGCCCAGGGCTCGATGAGCACGATGACGGACCAGGCGCTCAACCTCGGGTGCAGCATCCTTGCGGTGCTCATCGGGGTGGCGTACCTGGTCCTCGTCGTCATCCCCGCAGCACTACCGAGGAGGCTCCGTGGCCCGCAAGTACCGTCCACGCCCTGGGATGGATCGAAAGTGGGGACCGTGCAAGCGGTGCGGCCTCACCACGACCACCCCGGAGGCCCGCAACACCACTGAGGTGTACCACAACTGCCCCGTTCCGGGGAAGGTGGGCACCGTCGAAGTGCGACCCCTCCCCAAGGGCGAGGTCGTGGGAGGGGAGGAGTGATGGACCACCGCACCTGGGTGGGCAAGCACGTGCGCACTCCTCACGGGGTGGGCACCGTCACCCAGTCGCAGCGCTACGCCGGCCTCGGCGTCGGGCTGCGAGTGCTCACGGTCGATCCGTGCTCGGGCTGCCCTTCATCGGAGTGGTGGCCCGAGGACCAGGTCGCCCTCATCTTCACCCCCTGACACGGACGGGCCGGCTTCGCCGCCGGCTCGCCCACTCCCGCCACCTGGCGGGTACGAGAGGAGCAATCATGTCATGCGACTACAACCGGTCTCAGGTCGTCGCCACGTTCCACGCCTGGGCCCCTGACGGGGCTCTCCAGGGCTCCGTGCGAGTCGAGCGCCGGCCGGACGGCAACTGGTGGTTGCGGGCCACGGGCAACGTGCCCACGATCCCCGCAGTGTTCTCCCTCTGGGGAGATCGCACCGCCGCCTACCTCGCTGCACAGGACCAGGTCGCCTCGTTCGAGGCCACCCTCCAGGGCGAGCCCGTCGGCCAGGACCGCAGCGCCTTCGACGTCGTGGCCGCCGGCTACATCGACAGCAACTCGGGTGCGTGGGTCAACTACTGATGCGAGGCTGGCAGGACGTGGCGTTCTTGGAGGAATACGGCGGGGCCAGCCCGCAGGACATCCCCTGGGCGCCGAAGATGCGACAGGAACTAATGGACGCACGAGAGGCGGGCATTAGACTCCTGATGGACGAAGTGGCACGCACACTGGGCGTGTAAACGCCCCGCCCCTACACCCGTCAAACGGTGTATGGGCACTGCGGCATCCGCCGCAATCACAGAGAGGAAGTGACATCATGCGATTCAGTCTGGTCAATGAGGCGCCACAGCGCCCCGAGCGGGCGCTCAATGCCAAGGCACGAGCCCTGTTCAATGACGCCTATCGGCACGCCCTTTACCGGGGCGCATCCGATGAGCAGGCGGTCGAGGAGGGCTACCGAGCCCTCGAAGCCAACGGCTACTTCTGGGGCCGTGTCATCGATGAGGCACTCTGATGCCCGCCGGTGACACCCAGGACCGCTACGGCAACCTGATCCGCAGCATGCGGGCCACCGTGGCGCTGCTCGCCGAGAAGCACTCGGAGGCTCACCACGCCGCCCCCATCCTCGGTGAGACGCTCGACGTGCTCGCCGCACTCCTCAACGGAGCCCTGGCCGAGTTGACGTCCCAGCAGACCCGGCTCGCCCGTCAGGGCGAACTGCTCAACCAGTCCGGCCAGCGGGAGTCCCGCTTGCTGAAGCGTGTCGACATGCTCAGCACGGCGCTCGACGCTGCCCGGAAGGAGACAACCAGCCTGATGCGTCAACTGAAGGCGTGCGAGAGCACCCAGGGCGCCTGGGAGAAGGATCTCGGCTCATAGCCGAGGGCCCCGCTGCACCTCACCGTGCAGCGGGGCACTGCGGGCCACACAGGACCCGCTTTGCAACGAGAGGAAGCCACCATGCCCACCAGCACCAAGTACGGCCGCCTGCTCCCGCCAGCCATCTGGCAGGCCCTGGCCGCCGAGTACGAGGAGCAGCCCGAGGATTGCACCGACGGCTGGAACCTCCTCATCTCCCACACCCGCATCTACGCCGAGAAAGTTGCCGCCGGCCTCACAGTCGTCTGCACCCCGCACATCTGCGTCGAGCGCTTCGAGATCGTCACGTCCAGCAAGGTCTGGCCGTACGAGACCACCGAGGAGATCATCCGCCTCGTCGAGGCCGGCGCCTACCTGAAGCCCAAGGGCCAGGACGGCGTGTTCAGCCACCCCATCTTCATCGAGATCGAGTGGAAGGACTACCTGCTCTGGCACGACCTCACCGGCCACGCCGAGACGGGGTTCAACTTCACACCAGAGCAGGAGGTGCTGGCGTTCCGCCGGCACACCGAGACGTGCCTCAGCCTGGACCTGCGCCTGGCCCTGTTCACCCAGCAGATCCTGCCCATCGCCCACGCCATCGTCACGGGCTCGTGGATCGACACTCGGGCACCCGTGCCCGGGCCCATCACCACCGAACTCGTCGAGCGCCTCGGCCGGCGGTCGTGAACGCCATCGAGTTCGTCCAGCACGCCCTGGCCGCCTGCATCGCAGGCCCCGTGCTCGTGCTGGCTGCCATCGTCGTCCGAGCCATTTGGTGGCACGGCGACTGAGCGGGGAGGAAGCCCTGCCAACCATCGAGCCCCTCGCCTAATCCGGCGGGGGGCTCTTTGCGTTCAGCGCTTGACTCTGAGCAGCCGGGGGTTTCGCTTGACGGCCTTCTTCGAGGCGTGCCGGGCAGCGTTGGCCAGGGCGCCGGCCGGCACGCCTCGGGCCACGAGCGCTGCGAACCCGGGGTGGGCCGCTGAGTGACCGTGGATCGGGTGCGGGTGCCGAGCCATCACGGACCAGCGACGGCGTCCACGCACTGCCAGGTGCGCTGGTCGAGCACGGCGGTGACTGGAAGCCCGCAGACCCGCTGGAGGTTCTGCATGGCGGCGATGCTCCACAACTGCATGACCTGGTAGGGCGGGTGGATGTCCTGGCCAGCCTCGAAGATGGCGACGTGGTTGAAATACGTCACCGCACCCTGTGTAAACGGGTCGTTGGTGCCGGGGGCGTAGCCCGAGCCGAGCACGAGGTCCGGCTTGACGGCCACCGGCCACAGCCCGTACTGGTGGTGCCACGGGTCGTAGACGATCGCTGGCGGCGGGCTCGGCGGGCCCGAGTCCTTGAAGGTGCAGGTGTTGAGCACCCACGGCGCACGCCGGTAGTTCCGGCTCGCCGGGATATCGCTCGGCTGGATATGCCAGGGCTCGGCGTTGACGTTGGCGAAGTCCCGCAAGCAGAACTTCCACTCGTTGGCGTTCATCCAGCCCCACGAGGAGGTCGGGACCATGTCGCAGGCCACCGCACCGCCGCTCGTGCCGTCGGCGGGGAAGCCCTCGTGGTTGGAGTTGCCCGGGCTGGCGAAGCCGGGGCCGCCGTTGGTGGGCTGGACCCGCCAGCAGGTGCCAACGCCGAGGGGCACGCCGTTCGCCGCTGCGAACTCCATGAGGCCACGGACCCGCCGCCAGAACTCGAAGTTGGCCTGGCGCACGGTCTGCTTGGTCTCCAACTGCGCCATCGTCACCTGAGCACCGGCGTATCCGTACGGATACGGCTGGTTGTCAGGCAGACAGGCGGACAGGGCGGCAACAGCGATGACGGCGACGAGCGCCGCCAGCGCCCGCCTCATGCTAGCGCTGGGACGAGGCCGAGGAGCAGCACTAGGCCGACCACGGCCACGATCACAGCCCAGAGAGCGCCGGCCACACGACCGACGACGAAGACGATCACGAGCAGGACGAGGAAAGCAAGGAGGCTCATGCGGTCGACCTTAGGCGCCGAGTTGCCGGTCGATGCCCTTGCCCTTGTACCGCTTGTTGTACGAGTAGGGCCCGAAGCCGCCCTCGAAGTCCGGGCCTCGGCCCCGAGCGGCCTTGCGCCGGGGGTAGGACCCGTTCGGACCTGGGCCGGTGCCCCGGCTCATGACCTGCCCGCTGGGCCGGCGAGCGCCGGGCCCGTACTTGCGGTTGCCCATCGTGACGGGGTCGAACTGGGGCGAGTCCTCGGTGATCGTCGAGGCCCGGGAGCCCACCTTGGTGGAGCGGAGCCCGGAGCCCCTCGTGACCTTGGCGTTCGGCCGGCCCTTGCGGCCATCGCCAGAAACGCCCACGCCGAGTCGGCCGGTGACGGACCCGCTGGCCGACTTGCCCTTCACGGCGTTGAGGTACTTGTTGGCTGCCATGCGGGCGAGCCTACCGGGCCTGGCCGGGCGGCCTGCTTGCGGCGCCACGGGCCAGCGCCTGCTGGAACCGGGCGCTCACCGCCGCCAGCATGGCGTCGTTGACGTCCCGCTGCTTGGGCCTGTAGGTGTGCCTGGCCGGCGTGAAGCGGGGCATCGGAGCGGGGCCAGGGCTCGGCTGCCAGTACATCAGCGAGTGCGCACGGCTCCCCGTCGGCTTGCGGGCGGCCAGGCGGATCGACGCCTGACGGCTGCCTAGCCCCCGGCGGTCCTGGATGTCGTTGGGATCGCCCGGAGGCAAGGTCAGGCCCATAGGGCCGAGACTAGTGGCCGCCCAGCGCTTGGATGACGAGCACAGTCCACCACGAAACTCCTACGAGCACGACGGCCAGGAGGGGGCCCTCGACCCAGCGCCTCACGGCTGGGCCTTCGAGGAGGCGAAGACAGGCAGGCGTTGGACGATGCCGTGCTCGGGCGTGACGAAGAACATGCCCTGCTGGGGCCGCTCGAACCCGAAGCCGCCGTCCTTGGCGTACTCGTCGTACCCCTTCAGGCTGCCGTTCACGACGAAGTCCTGGCCCCACAACATCTGGTGCCAGTGCCCCATCAGGGCCACGTCGTAGGGCTTCTGGACGGCGCCGTACATGGCGTGCCGGCGCAGCCCCCACTTCATCAGCGAGGGGTAGAGCCCGCCGACGCCGCCGGCCGAGCGGAACGAATCGCCGTGGGTGAGCAGGAAGGTCGTGTCGTAGACCTTGATCTGCTGCTCGGCGGCCGTCGAGATCTGGAACGTGATGCGGCTGTCGTCCCTTAGCGTGTCGGCCAGCCAGTTGTAGATGATCCAGGCGTTGCTCGACTCGGCCCGCTTCTTCTTGGGCGTCTGCTTGTAGGTGCGGTCGTGGTTGCCGTCAACCGTGGGGACGTGAACGTGGCCGAACTCGTCGGCGAGGTGCCGCAGGGCCGAAGCGAGAGCCGGCACCCAGTGGACGATGGTCGCCGGCACAGGCGCAGTGTTGGTTCGAGCCAACTCGTCATGGATCTCTCCTGTGATGATGTCCCCGAGGAGGGGGACGACGATGCCCTGGAGCGTCACGCCGGCCACGTAGTTCTTGGCCAGGTCGACCGCCCCGTTGACGATGCGCTCCAGCCTGGCGTGGGCGATGGGCCGGTCGTAGGCGTTCATGCCATCCATCTCGTCGAGATCGACCACCTCGTCGAGGTGCAGGTCGCTCAGCATGAGGACGGGGGTGGCGACGTGGGTGCGCTTCGAGCGGGGCTTGGTCACCCAGGCCGGCGCCGTCAGGTCCGACGCCTTGACGTAGGCGTACCGGTCGAGGCGCTTCTGGAGCCCGTCGAGCGTCAGCGCCTGCTGTCCGTTCTCACGCTTCAGGCGCCGGATCTCGTTGAAGCGCTCCTCGGCCAGTCCGTTCGCCCGGGCGAGGGCCTTCTCGATGTCAACGGTCACTGACCCACCGTACCCCGTGAGTCGGTGCCGAGGTCCCTGATCTGGAACGTCAGCAGGGCCAGGGCGTGGAAGACCACGGCCTGGAGGTGGAACGAGCCTGTCTCCTCGTCGACGTCCTCGCCGGACCAGAAGGCGGCCAGGTGGCGCTGGAGCGCCGCCATGCTCAGGCCCCAGTCGTAACCCCTTTCCCAGTTTCGGTCCTGATACTTGGATGCCCCCTTGCCGAAGTGCTCGGCCACGAGGAGGAGGGCGTCGTAGGGCAGCAGGTCGAAGCGGGCCAACTTCGAGCCCTTGGCCCCGCCGGTCTCGGGGTCGACAACCATCTGCTCGCCCCGCAGCCACTGCTCCTTGGTGCTTGGCAGCGTGTAAACGCCTTCGGGCAGGCCGGCTCCAAACCAGGCGTAGTTCTGGAACAGCGAGACGTGGGTGGCGTGGTCGTCGTACTCCACCTCGCCGTCCTCGGGCTCGCTGTCCTCCAGGGTGTAGTCGTCCATCACCTGGAGTTCGATGCCCAGCGGGCCATTGAGCACCCAGGGCTGGAGCCGATCCTCGTGGTACTCCAGCCGGAAGATGTCCTTGTCGAGCGAGCGAGCCAGGCGGTACTCCCGCTGGGCGCCGGACGACAGGGCCCAGCCGTCGAGCAGCACGAGGGCGTCGGACACGGTGACGGCCGCCTCGTCCCACCGGAACGCCTCGGCGAGGTCGAAGCGGGGCAGGCCGCCCACGTCCCCAGAGAGGTAGCCCGGGTCGAGGATCGACACGGAGCCCGAGTCCAGGTCGTGCCTGGCCGGGTTGAAGACGTGCCAGCCGAAGCCCGAGAGCAGGGCGTCCGCCGCCATGAAGCGGGGGAAGTTGAACTCGGGGATGCCCCGCATGGGGCCGGCGATGTAAGCGGTAGTGGTCATGGTGCCTCCTGGATGAGCCCGGCAGCGCCGGGGGAGTCGGGAACGTAGACGGTGCGGCCGAGGGCCGCCTTGACGTGCGCCTGGCCGTTGTCGAGGTAGTCGACGGCGCTGCGCAGCCAGGTCAAGTCCTCGTGCAGGGTGCCGAGGGTGCGGTTGCAGTAGACGCAAAGCAGGCCCCGCACGGCGCCGGTGCGGTGGTCGTGGTCCCGCTGTGGCGGCCGGCCAGGCCGGAAGCGCTTGCCGCAGATAGCGCAGACCCCCCGCTGTGCGTGCAGCAGGAGTTCGACGTCGACATCGGTGAGCCCGAGGCGCTTCACTGCCACTGCTTGCCCTCGAATCGGAGCGGGAGCGAGTACGGGTTCACGTCGGCCAGGATACGGCCGAGAGTGGCCTCGACCACCTCGTGGTAGCCGGGCTCGATCTCGAACATGAAGGCGTCGTGGACTTCGAGCACGAGCCCGTCGAGCGCCTGCTCGGCCTCGATCATGACGTCCTTCATCACCTCGGCCACCGCCCCCTGGATCAGGGAGTTGGCCACGGCGTACTCGGGCACCCGTCCGAAGCGGGAGTTGACGTGCCGGCGCCGGCCGGGCCAGGGCAACTGGGCGTAGCCCCGGCGGCGAGCCTCCTTGCCGACCCGCCTCGACCAGGCGTGGTAGGTGGGGAACATGGACCTGTGGCCGTCCCGGACCTTCGTGGCCATCGCCCTGGCCTGCTCCTGCGGGATGCCGGCCTTGGCGGCGAACCGGGTCATCTGGTCGATGCCGGCGCCGTACGGGATGCCGTAGTCGACGTTCTTCGCCAGCGTGTAGTACCGGCTGGCGTGGTCCTTCGTGCCGAACAGGTCGAAGGCCATCTCCTCGTGCATGTTCCGGCCCTCTTGGAGGATGGCGGTCATCACGGGGTCACCGCTCAGGGCGGCCATGATCCACAGTTCGGCCGAGGCCAGGTCCCACTCCCAGATCTCCAGTCCAGGCGCCGCCCTGAAGGACTCCCGCACGCCCGGCAGAGTCGAGCCCTTGGGGATCTGGTGCAGGTTGGGCATCGACGACGAGCGCCGGCCGGTGACCGTGCCCACCGGGTTGAACGACGGGTGGACCCGGCCGTCGACGCTCGTGCTGGCGTACTCGAACAGCGGGCCGACGTAGGAGTTCAGCGCCTTGGCGGCGCCTCGGTAGGAGAGGATGTCCTCGGCCACCGGGTGGCCCTCCATCTGCTCCAGGGCGGCCTTGGCGGTGCTCGGGACGCCCTTGTCCGTCGTCTCGATGACCGGGAGCCCGTGGACGTCGTAGAGCAGCGCCCGCACCTCGACCGGCTTGGACAGGTCGTGGTCGGGGTACTTCTCCTGGATGGCCTCGACGATGGCCCGATACTCGTAGCCGGCGGTCTGGAGGCGCTCAGGGTCGACGAGGACGCCACGGCGGCGCATCCTGTACAGGCACTCCTGGACCTGCATCTCACGGCGCAGAGCGGGCGTCCAGCGGGCGCCCTGGTAGGTCTGCAACTTCAGCGTGTCGACCGGGTCGGTGCCGGCGTAGGGCGCCATCTCCTCGGGGTACAGGTCGCCCCAGGACAGGTCCTTCGAGGCACTCCTGGCCTTGGCTCGGGACCAGGCGGCCGGCATGTCGGGGTACTCCGCTCGCAGCCGGCGGTACATCTCGGTCTGGTTCGGCCGCTTGCGCAGTTCCGCCAGGGCCTTCTGCTCGGCCCTGCTGTCGCCGCCGAGGTACAGGTCGGAGAGGGTCTTCAGCCCCTTGGGCCGGTTCTCATCCTCCAGCCAGGCGGCGGTGGCCGTGTCGTAGGTGTTCCAGCGGTGGGTGAAGCCCCGTCCCGAGCGCTCCAGGATGGCCCAGTCGAACTGGGCATTGTGCATGACGTGGCGGGCCGTGGTGCGGCTCAGGGCGTCGAGCAGCCCCTCGATGCCAGCGGGGTCGGCCTGGCGCCCGAGCCGGTGCTGGACGGGGATGTAGTAGCCAGTCCCCTCGTCGATGGCCACACTTAGCCCGGACATCTGGGCCCCGTTCCAGGGCATGAGGTTGCGCCCGTGGTCGCCGATCTTGCGATCGCCCTCGTCGAACGTCTCGGTGTCGATGCCGACCCGGTCGGCCCGCATCACCCGGTCGGCCAGGTCACCGAGTTCGGTGCGGTCCCGGAGCAGTCGGATCATCAGTCCTCCATCTCGATCAGGATGTCCGGCCTCGGGTTGTAGCGGGCGACGGAGCGGGCGATGAGCCCGACTTCCTCTCGGTCAAGCGGCGGGTCGACCAGCACGGCGTTGAGGGCGGCTACGGCCCGGCCGATGGCCTCGGGGCTGCCGCCCTGCTTGCGCACGGTGCCGGCGATGGCGGCCAGGGTGTGGTTGCGCCGGCCCGCAGGGATGCGGTCCCACTCCAGGCCCGTGTAAACGTCTTGGGTAGCGGCCTTGGGCAGCCAGGTGGGGTTGAAGGGAGCGATGGGCCGGACAGGCTGGACAGGCTCGTAACCAGGGGCGAACGGCGCCACGACGTACGAACCACGGCCGGCCCGGACATCGACGTCCGGCCAGACGCCCACCGCCGGGCCTTCGGGCGAGCCCGGGGTCCAGCGGTAGTAGACGTGCCAGCCTCGGGGCGTCTTGATCTCCAGGCTGTCCTTGGCCGGGTCGCCGTCCCACCAGAGTGAGCGGGCTGGAGCGGAGTCGAAGTCCATGATGACCAGGGCGTCTGCCCGTAGACCGTGCCAGTCGCCGCTGCTGTGCTCGACACCCGGGTAGTCCGGCGAGGCCCACCCGCCGACAGCGGGTTCCTTCGAGCCGGGCTTCAGGGGAAGGTAGATACGCATGAGTTCCTCTCGTCCCTCTCGCTGTGGTCGCCAGCCCCGGGGGGAGAGGATCACCCCCGGGGCCAGCACTCGACGTCGTCAGCCGGGAAGGCTGGCGGCCTCGAACTTGGACAAGTCGTTCCACCCGTCCTTGACGGTGGCGTGTGCCTTGAAGACGGCCACGCCCCGCTGGGCCTGAAGGCGGCCCAGCGACAGGCTGACCTTGCCGGTGGCGTAGTCGACTGTTTCGCCGAGCGCCTCCAGCAGTGGCAGCGTGAAGCCGGCGCCCTTGCCGACCAGCATGAAGTTGCGCTGGACCGTCCGGTCCATCATGGGCCCGACGTCGAGCACCTTGGCGGTGATCGCCAGCATCGGCCGGTGGTCCTTGGTGGCCGACTTGCCGATGTCGACGAGGAGGAACGTGTAGTCGCCCTCGGGGATCGGCAGCATCGCCTCGGACAGGTCGAGCACCATCTCGTCCGCCTCCGCTTGGGCGGCGGCGATCAGGTCATCGGCATCTGCGAGGCCCAGTTCCTCGTCTGAGAACTGGTCGGCGGGGTCGTCCTGCATGGTGGGCTCAGCGCTCATGGGGTCTCCTTCGTCGGGGTGGGCTTGCGGTACGCACGGCCGATGGCCGCCTTGATCTTGGGGATGGTCGGGTCTGTCATCGAGCCCCTCAGGGTACTGGTCCAGCGGTTGCCGGCCACCCTGCGGGGATCGTCGGGAGCCCACGAGAGGGTGCGGACGTCGGTGCCGTCCGGCTTGGTGCCCTTCTCGTACTCGCCGATCACGTTGGCCCACTCCTCCAGCACCTTGCGGGTGGCGGCGGGCAGATCCGGGCCCCGGCGGTACTCGCCGTGCTCGGGGTCTGGGTCCCTGGTGTGGCAGAGGACGATGATGTCCTTGCCCGTGCGCCGCAGCATGCTGAGCACACGACCGTACGCCTGGGCCAGGGCGTTGTAGTCCCGGAGTTCGGGCACGGTCTTGCCAATCTGGAGCATGCCGGCGTTCTCGCCCCGGTTCTGCCCGGTGGCGGTGTCGACGGCCTCCTCGATCAGGAAGCGGGCCAGGGCGTTGCCGGTGTCGATGACCCAGGTGTCTCGCTCCCAGGAGCGGCGCTTGGCCTCGACGAACAGGCCGTTGAGGTCCTGCCAGGCGGTGGGTTCCCAGGAGAGGATGTCGGCGCCCTCGGGCACCGCCTCGCCTTCGAGGGACCCGTCCAGGTCGATGAACAGCGGTCGGCTGGCGGTGGCCGCCAGCGTCGTCTTGCCGACAGCCTTGCGGCCGTACACGACGAGACGGAGGGGAGGAACCTGTCGAACAACCGGGGCCGGCTGCTGCGACAGGGTGGGGATGGTGCTACCAGTCATGGATCTCCATTCGACTGACGTAGGTGGGTTGGGAGCCAGCGCCCGATCGCTCGGGGGAGGGCCCGCCGCACATAGTAGCGGCTGTGTGCGTTGTCCCCTACCTGGCGCTCGGGGTTACCGACCACGTCGAGCGTGCCGTCGGCCACGAGGGCGTCGAGCACGATGCGCAGCGGGCCGGGGTTGCAGGGGATGGCGAGGCAGATAGCCGTCTGGGAGGGAAGGCGCCCGCCCTCGGGGACCGACCTGAGCCACCGCAGGACCTTGTGGGCCAGCGTGGTGTGGTGCCGGCTCCAGCGGTCGCCGTCGTTCGGTATGGGGGGCACTGAGCGCCCGTTCTGCGTGCCGGCGATGACGTCGAGCGGGTCGGCGCCCTTCAGCCCGCCTCGCTTCTCGATCGACCAGCGCTGCTGCGGGGTGAGCCCGCCACGGATGCCGTCCCGCTCGACGGAGTCGATGGCCAGGCCGTGCTCCTCGTAGAGCGCATGTTCGGCGCACTCGTAGCGGACGGGGCACAGGGCGCACACGGCCCGAGCGGCCTCGATCCCCTCCGCACTGGCCTCGATCTCCTCGCCGTCGCCCAGGGCGTCCTCGAAGAACATCCCTGGGGGTGCTCCAAGGCATTGAGCGTGGTCCAGCCAGTCGAAGTCGTTGCGCCAGCCGAAGCGGGTCACAGCATCCACTTTGTGAGGAACCAGCCCTCACCCGGCCAGTGTTCTAGGCCGTCCGGGTCGATCTCCATGATCTCGGCGTCGGACGGCGGGTTGTCCTGGTCGAAGTGCCACGCCTTCAGCGTGTAGCCGTTGCCCAGTTCGGCCGTCCGATCAGGCTCCCTCATCGTCATCGTCCTCCCACTCGATCATGTCGCCGTAGTCCTCACGGCCGAGCAGGGTACCCCAGCACTCGGACCGAGCGGGGCAGTGCCCGCAGTGCGCCCCGATGTTGGGCAGCGGGTCGGCGTTGGGGTCACCGTCTGTGATGTCCTGGCGCCGCTTGATGGCCTCGGCCACAATCAGGAGGGCCTCGTCGATCTGCGGCTGCTCCCGGCTGAGGAGGATGCGGTTGAAGGACTCGGCCGGCGGCCGCTCGATGCCGGGGTCCATCGCCTGGATGGCCTTGGCCTGGAGCCGCAGTTCCTTCTTGGTGACGCCGGCCACGTTGCCCATCTCGGCCTCGATCTCGGCCAGGGTGCGCTGCTTGGGCTTCCAACGGTACGTGTAAACGCCGTCGAACAGCACGCCGAGCACGGGCATCTCGGTGAGTTGCTGCACCCCGTGGGTGTACAGCGTCTCCTGGAGCGTGACGTCCAGCAGGGCCAGCCGCCGCCGGCTGCCGTACGACTTCGTCTCCAGCACCCAGAGGGCGCCCCCCTGGTCCATGATGACCTTGTCGACGTGGAACGTGAGGTCGACGCCCTCGACGGGGCTCGGGATGCGGCCCTCCATCTCGCTGGCGTAGAGGCTCAGGCCAGTGTCGCTCGGCGAGCGCCCGTAGACCTGGATGTAGCGGTCGATCAGCCAGAACAGCAGGTCGGCCTCCTCGCCGATCAGCCCGTAGGCCGTGGGCGTGAAGTAGCCAGGCACCTCGTACCGGCCCCACCACCAGTCGTCGGTGAACAGGTGCCAGGACGTGCCGATGCGCAGGCCCTTGCCCTCCTGGTCGTAGCCCTGGCGGTAGGTGTAGTCCCACTGCCGCTCGCAGGTGGTCAGGGTGTCGATCTCGCTGTAGGAGATCGTGGCCGGATCGAACGTGCGGCCAGTCATGGCGTGAGCCTCAGCACCCGCTCGCCGGACTTGGTCGTGTGGCCGTGCCGGGCGCCGTCCTCGGTCAGGTGATCGAAGACCCAGGCGTATGCCTCGTCTTCGACCTCGATACCTTCGGCCTCCTCGGGCTCGCACTCGTACCCCCAGTTGCTGACGACGGGAAGGTCGTCAAACTCCTCGGGGATGGTCGCTACCAGTCTCTTGAACTCCGCAACCTTCATGCCAATGTCCCTTCACCAGGTCCTGCCAGGTCGCCCCGAGCAGGAGTTCCTTCACGTCCTTCTGCTGCCGGTTGGCCTCGGCGACCACCTCGTCGATGGTGTCCTCGGCCGTCAGGGCCCAGACGTTGACCGGGCGGGTCTGCCCCGAGCGCCAGAGGCGCCCGACAGCCTGCCGGTTCACGTCGTAGACCCAGTCCAGGTCAACGAAGATCAGGTTACGGGCATTCCGCTGAAGACCGTCGACCCCGACACCCAGGGCGGCGATGGTGCCCACAATGGCGCTGGCTTTCCCCTCGGCGAAGCGGTCCTTGTTGCGGTCTCGGTCTTCCTGCTTCAGCCGGCCCGTGTAAACGACCGAGCCCGGGATCTTGGCGGCGATGCGGTGCGCTGTCTCCTGGTTGGCGGTGAGCACCACGGCGGGCTCGTCGAGGTCGCCGACCAGTTCCACGGCCGCCTTCGCCTTCGAGGTGAGGCCGTCCTCGGGCTGGACGTCGGCCCAGCCGCTGACCAACTGGCGCAACCGTCCCTGGCGGGCGATGGCGAGGTCGGCCGAGATGAAGCCCTCGTCGTTGTCGGCCTCGACCCAGCCGTGCTCGGCCATCTGGTTGTAGACCTTGCGCTCGGCCGGCGCCAACGCCACGGCCAGGTTCGTCCAGATCGGCTCACTGCCCAACTCGGGCATGAGGTCCTCGATCGGCCGGTAGAGCAGCAGCCCGAGCATCTCCTGCTGGAGGATCTTCTCGTGGCCCGGCCGGATGGCGCCGACGATGCGCACGGGGAAACGGGTCGCCTTGCCGAAGGTGGTCGACTTCACGTAGAAGTGCTCCTCGGCCCACGGCCAGTACGCCGGCCAGCGGTGGCGGTCGATGAGGTGGAGCAGGGCCCAGAGTTCCTCGGCCCGGTTCATGACGGGGGTGCCGGTGACGGCCAGGAACGTGGTCGAGGCGGTCGACAGGCGGGACACGGCCCGGGAGATCTGGGAGGTGCGGTTCTTCAGCCGGTGCGCCTCGTCGAACACGAGGTTGCGAATCTTGGCCTTCAGCAGCCAGTCCACGTCACGGCGTACGGCCTCGTAGTTGGTGATGAGCGCCCCGCCACGCTGAAGCCAAGAGTCAACAGCGGTCGTGCGGCGTTTGGCGCTGTCGGAGCCCCTGTACCAGGCCAGCGGCCAGTCGGGGACGGCGTCCTGGGCCTCGTGGGCCCAGTGGTGGAGGACGTTGGCCGGCGTCACGATCAGCGTGCGGCC
>Ga0137463_1000058_pt1 | contig 47954 bp, 37 predicted proteins | sample EasRivERMGT800_2_FD_102333 | JGI IMG/M metagenome (GOLD analysis project Ga0137463, IMG submission 102333) | Soil microbial communities from meander-bound floodplain in the East River, Colorado, USA - East River MetaG ERMGT800_2 | ecosystem: Environmental > Terrestrial > Soil > Floodplain ...
GCTTTCGGAGTTGGCACCTTGCGCAATCTTTCCGCGAACATGACCGGGGCCCTCAAATTGAGTTGACGAAGGCCCGGCGGCGTGCCGCAGCACTTCATCCCGACCACGGGCGGGCGGCCATCGCTACCGTCAGCCCGGAACGCGTTGTCACCGTTGGTGAGAGCGCTCGCCGATGACCTTGGAAGTCCCGTCTCCTGCATGAGACAGGCTGGTGATGATCCTGTTGTCTCCTCCCGGCCCGCACGCTGCATGGACGGGAAAAATCAGACAGTTGCCGGGGCGGCCTGGCCGGCAGCACGCGCTGCCTTGCGGGCGGCGGATTGCTCCTTGATATCGCCGATCACTTCGCTGGCGGCCGTGGCCCCATCCAGCAGACCCGAGGCGATCGGTCCTCCCCCGGGTACGAAATTGGCCACCAGCATCGTCGGGAAGACGACTCCATACGACAGGTAATAGAAGCTCGAGTAGACGAACTTGGAAACGAGCTCCCGGGCCGCCGGCGCGGCCTTTTTCGCCTGGGAAATCGCGTCGCCGGCGCCGTCGCGCGCGGCCTGGGCAGCGGTCGTCATGGCGGTGGCGACCTTCTTAAGCTCGTCGTTGGCTGACGCGGCAGGTTGCGTTTTCGTGGAAGCCATGATGTGCATCTCCTGGGAGTTCTCTTCGAGACAGTGCGTTCGTCCGGCACCAGCGGAAACTGAAGATTGCTCGTTTCCGTTAGCCTGCGAAGTGAGTGTTGATTCTACCGACCGTCGAACCGGAATCTATCAGATTCTTGATGCAGTTTGCCTGAAGCAAGTTTTTCTCCAGAACATCCGGATTTCTTCATAATTGCATAGCGGATCAGACTTTCGAACGCAATTACTTGGCCGCAACTTCGGCTGCTACGACCGTTACAACCGTCAAGTCTTACCCAGAATGAGCCGATAGAGAACCTATTACCTGGCTCTTTCACCCCAGGGCAGATTACATCGAGCGCCTGACGCTGCCGAAATCTCACCAGCAACCGGGCCGGGGAGCAGATTCATTGACTCGCAGGCAGCGCCACATGCGGATGGCTCCGCACGCGATCGCGGTACTGGCGAGCAATTGCCGCGCTTCCGCCCGGGCCCACGTGCTGCGCGTCCGGCGTGCAATCGGCGCAGGTCTCCTGGTGGTCCTGTCGTTTCCATTGACTGCCTTTGCGCAAGCGAATCCTGGCGATCCCACGGCACCCGATTTCGGCACTGGCGCCCAGATTCCGGCTCCGCCACAGGATGCTACGGGGTCATTCTTGATCGCGCCCGACCAGTCAGTCTGGCGAATGCCGGATCCTGACGATCGGCCAATCGGCTCCGCATTCTTCGGCGGGGACACAGGCCCGGCGGTGTTTGGCCCTGACCCGGATGCGGTGGCGAAGGACCCCGATGCGTGGCCCAATATTTCGGAACCCGGACCGGATATGGGCGACTTTCCCAACAGCGCCTTCACGTTGCCCAAAGGACGCGTGTACGTCGAGTTTTCCCCGGCAACGTATTCAACTGCCGACCGTCAGAGCCCTGCCTCCTACTTCGCTCCGTTTCTTTTGCGGTACGGACTCACCGATGCGGTTGAATTGCGACTGTTCGGCAATGGATTGACTCATGTGGCAGGGACCACTCCTTCGACAGGATTAAGTCCGCTGAACGTGGACATGAAGATTCATCTCTGGAACGACCGGAAGGAATGGCTGATTCCCGCCGCCTCGCTCGAAGTTTACGTACAGACGGTCTGGGGAAGCTCACAGTTCAACAGCGGATGGCAACCTTCGCTCAACATGAATTTTGACCTGCCGATCACGAAGAAGTTGAATCTGGAGTGGACGCTGGGCTACACGGGAGTCCGGGATGCCATCAACATCGTGACCGGAGAACGCTTCGTTCCCCGACACGGCTTTCTGGTGCCGCTCCTGCACCGCGCCAATCTCAGCACGTTTCAGCTCGCAGCCCAATGGGCGGTCGAGTATGACGTCAACGATCAATTGCAGGTCTTCGTGCACGGCTTCCACAACGGCGCCATCCTCTTCCAGCAGGGGGCGGGCGAGATGGTGGGAGCAGGGCTGTTCTGGAAGTTTTCGCCACGTCTGACGGGATTCGGCTCGTTGAACGCCGGACTGAGCCCCAATCTGCCCTCTTTTGCGCCCCAGATCGGGTTCGCGGTGGCGTTGTAAGCCTGGCAGAGCCCGGACAGGGGAGCGATTGCGTTACGCCGGAGCCCCCTGCAATTCACCTGGCAGATCCGCAGGGCCGATCGTCGGGATCCGCGAGATCATGTAAATGCCGAAGCCACCGCCGACTCCCATCACAATCAATACGGGCAGATTGAAACCGGAAGCAAATCCTGTGATCGCGATCAGTCCCGCAGTCAGGAGAATTGCATTGCGCTTGGTGCTCAGGCGCATGCCACCGTGGTCTTCATAATCGCGGAGCATTTCACCGAAGAATGCGGAGTTCCGAAATCGTGAATGCAAGGCCGGAGACGACCGGGCCAGGAAATATCCGGTCGCCAGAACGAACGGGACCGTAGGAATTCCGGGAGTCACGACTCCCACGACCGACATGACGAGGCACCCCCCGGCCGCCGTCAAATTGACGATCCGGCGGACTCCGCCGATGACGATTTCCCCGGCCCAGGGGCGAGTCACATCAGCCGGCAATTCGCCGGCTACAGAGAGGCTCTCCCTGACGCTCCCGGAGCCGGTTGCGGCGCGCCGGTGCGACGGGTCGGGATCGTATTCGACAATCAGGTTCTCGACGATCAGGAATTGCTCGGCTGAGCTGAGCCCCTGGGAAACTGGCTTCTGCTGCGATGTCGGGCGCGCGGCGGCCTCGGCCGCTGTCGCTATGTGCCCGAGTTCGGGGAGCCGGCGTTCGACACGGGTTACCCGTCCTGGAATGCGATCAAGGTACTGGCGAACCAGGGAAGAAGAACTCGCCACGCCGTCGGTTTCTGCCAGGAGTTGTGAAAGCGATTGCAGGGCGCGGCCGCGAGTGAGGTGCTCCTGGTCGTACTCAATCTCGACTGTTGTCTCGGCGCGCAGCACAGCAACGGCCTGTACCGCACTGGATTGGAAGAGTCGCTCAACAAGCGTTGGGATCGCTGATTCGTCGGTGAAACGAAACAGATCTGGCGCCTTGATCGTGATCAATCCCTCTTCGGTTTCGATCACGACATCGGCTGCTGCCGGCGACTCTTTTCCGACGGATTGCATAAGGGCCTTCATACAAGCTTAACGCGGTTCTGCGGAGATACGGAGGTGGGGAATCGTATCCTCAACCGACAGGCGATTTTACTTCCGGCACCAGGCTGGCTCTGCTGGAGAACAAGCTGCACGCTCAGAAAAAGAGTTGAAATCTCAACCCAGATCCCGTAGGTTATCATAACGAGGTTGTAGTGGTCTGATCTATCAGAATCATGCGCTTGGTCTGACAGAAGGCACAACGGCCTTTCGAAGAGTATCAATTCCAGGCGTGAAATTATTGAGGATCCTGCTATGACGACTGAAACCACGAATTCGGCCGACCCTTTGAAGTCTGTTGCGACTGCGATGGCCAACGCTGCTGAAGCAGTTCGAGATGGCGCAACTGACGCGGCTGCCAAAGTGCAGGGCGCACTGCCGGCGACCGGTAAATTCATCTCCCGGTTCGTCTACTCGACTTTTTATTTCGCCTCGTATGGTGTGGTGTTTCCGACGATGTTTGTGGCTCATGTCGTCCCAGGCCTCGGTCCGATTGCCGACGGACTGACCGATGGTGCGAATGCCGCGAATGATGTCATTCAGGAAATGAAGGCGAAGCGCGCTGCGAAAAAGGCCGAAGCTGCCGAGGCTGCCGACGTTAACGATGAGGGGGTCGAGGCGATGGCAGCAGTCTAGCGGTTCGCGGTGCGACTCCCGGCGGGAACTCGATCCCGCTGGTGGAACGGCCTGCCCGGCGGCGTTGCTTTGCGCGTGGCTTGATCTGCCGCCCTCCGGCCCGCGTTGCGACCGAGCGCCCGAGACCGAGCTGGCCGGATTTTTGGCGCTGACGCGACATCCGGGGGCTGGTGCCCTGTCGCCCCCGGGACAGTTTCACTGCCGAGCAACCCCCTACCAACGGAGTTTCCGGTAGATCCGGATGTTCCTGCGGCACTGTTCGCGCGTGCTGTTCGGCCCATTTGGCCGGCCCCGGGGCGGTCGTCGCCAATTCACCCGATTGAACGTCACGCCGTGTCAATCTGTGAGCTAGATTGTCATAACGCCACGCGAATGTTTCGAAATCTCGACAGTTGCCGGAATGCACCGGCCAGAAGTCGAATGCCAGATCAAGCGGGAAGTATTTCGCGGATCAGGAAAGTGCTGTGCGGGAATTCGGAGTGAAACGGAGAGAGAGTCCATGCCCCTGACACGCAGTGAATTGGTTTGCTTGACTGCCGGGATCGCCGTCGGCGCCCTGGCGGGAGCCAATTCCGAAAAGATCAAGACCGCCCTGTCCGGGCTGCTAGGGTTGGTGACCGACGGTGTCAGCGGGGGTTATGCTGCCGCGGCGCAGAAAGTCGCCGAGCACGTCGAAGGCCTCCAGGACGCGGTGGCCGACGCCAAATCAGGTACGGATGGGGCCCAACCCGGTCCTGCTGCCGCGACTTGATCGCGCGCGGTATTCCTCTTTGCTGATGTATGCACGCCGGTTGATGCTGCGCTTGCAATCGCCAGCGAAGTCTTATCGCCGAGTCGATCGCTCCTTTGTGCTTCGGCCCCTCGGACGTTGGGCATAACGGCTTGGGGAGTCCCGGCTACGTGCCACGCGACCAGATTTTCGCCGCACCCGATTGTGATGATCGAGTGAAAACCGGTCACTTGCCGCAAATCGCGCTGGCGTCAGGGAGTTGGCGTGCTGCATAATGGAATGCTTGCGCCCGCAATGATTTACCGCGACTGTTGCGACGCCGCGCGGTCGCATAAAACTTTGGTGATCAACAAGAATCTGATAGCTATCTTGCGCGCTGGATGAAACCATCTCTAAGTGGTCCCGTCTTCCGAGGTTGACGGGGGACGGGAGACGTATCGCGGCGCCTCGCGTGTGGCGGATTTGATGCGAGTTCCGGGAGAGCTTCGATCGCGCGACATCCTGATTGACTGGCAGTGACAAAGAGGTAGATCCACGACGATGGACATTGAAGTCTCGTTTCCGGGAGCCGGTTGCATTCGCATTTCAAGCCGCGCGCTTCTGGGCAATCCGGGCAGCAACCTCTGCCGGCAGTTTGTCGAACGGGTCATGGGAACTGCCGGCGTTCTCAGCATGAGTATCCACGGAACGTCCGGAGGGGTCGGTCGGCGGATTGAACGCTGCCAGACTCCGGCGGTGGAGGTGCAATATTGCCGCCGCACGCGCACGCGTCGGCAGATCGTCGCCGAGATCTCGCAGCGCCTGATCGCGGAAGGGCACGGAAATTTCTCGTACAGCACTGTGGAGTCGAACGGACACGCTTCCCATTTCTTGCCGCCAGAGGGTCAACCTGCGACCGCGGCCCGCGCTTCGAAAGTCCTGAACCTGTTTCGTGACGACGCCGGCGTCATTCGGCTGTACCGCCACGGCCCGATCATCACGAACTGGAGCGTCAAGCACGAACTCCCGGGAAGAATCCGGTTGCATCATCCGGCGCTGCATCACCGCAAGGAGGTCTGCCAGGCGATCGAACGCGAATTGATGAGCGTGCTGGGGATCGACAACTACAAAACGAGCCCGCTGACCGGGACGGTGCTGGTCTTTTACAGCCCGAAGAAAATCCGCCGCGAGCAGATCATCGAGATTCTCGACTCGGCGATCGGCCACGTGGCCATCCCCGAACGGAAAGATAAGGCCGACCTCTCGTTCCCGCTCTGCGCAGCGTCGGTTCCTCTGGCCGCCACCGCGCAGTTCGCCGCCCCGGCGCTGCTCCCGGTGTCGGCGGCGCTGTTTGTCTATACGGCGATTCCCAGTTTCCAGGGGGCGCATCACGTTGTCTTCAAGGAGCGGCGCCTGGGAGTCGACGTGCTCGATTCGATCGTCGTTGCGGGCTGTCTGGCGACCGGAGCGATCTTCGCCGGTTCGGTCCTGTGCCTGTGTCTGGGAATCGGCCGAGTCTTGTTCAAGAAGACGCAGGATGATTCCAAGAAGATGCTGATGAGCGCTTTCGGGAAGGCGCCCCGTTTTGTGTGGTTGTACCGCGACGGCGTCGAGATCGAGACCCCGCTCGATCGATTGCAGAAGGGAGACCTGATCGTCGTCAAGACGGGGGAAGTTGTGCCGGTCGACGGGATCGTTCGCGAAGGGATGGCGATGATCGACCAGCATGCGCTGACCGGCGAATCGACCCCGGCGGAGAAGGGGATCGGCGATCGCGTCTTCGCCTCGACGTTGATGGTCGCGGGCAAGGTGTTTGCCGAGGTGGAATCGTCCGGGGGAGAGACGACCTCGGCGCGCATCAGCAAAATCCTCAACGATTCGGCCGGTTACAAACTCTCGTCGCAGCACAAAGGGGAGCGCATGGCCGATAAGGCGGTGCTCCCCACGCTGGCGATTGCTTCGACCGCTTTGGCCACGATCGGCCCGGCAGGCGCGGTGGCGGTTCTCAACAGTGATTTCGGGACCGGGATCCGCATGGCGGCGCCGCTGGCAATGCTGACGTCACTGACCCTCTGCGCCCACAAGGGGATCCTGGTGAAGGATGGCCGGGCGCTCGAATTGATGAACGACATCGACACGGTTCTCTTCGACAAGACCGGCACGCTGACCCGGGAATGTCCCGAAGTCGGGAGAGTGATCGCCTGCGACGGCTACGACAAAGCCACGATCCTGCGCTATGCGGCTGCCGCTGAAAACAAGTTCGCCCACCCGATCGCTAAAGCGATTCTCGAAAAGTTTCAGCAGTCGGGGCAAACGATGCCGGCGACCGACGAGTCGCAGTACCAGGTGGGCTACGGCATTACTGTGGGAATCGAAGGTCGGACGATTCGCGTCGGCAGCGCTCGCTTCATGGACCTGGAAGGAATCGACATTCCGCTGATTGCCGCCGACGCGCTCGATCTGGCCCATCAGGAAGGTCACACGGTGGTGTTTGTCGCTGTCGACGATCATCTCGGCGGCGCGATCGAACTGCGGGCTTCGCAGCGTCCCGAGGCGCGGGACATCATCGAAGGATTGCGGGCGCGCGGCGTCAAACACATCGCTATCATCTCGGGGGATCACGACGCGCCGACGCGGAAGCTCGCGGAGAGCCTGGGGATGGACGAATATTTCGCCGGGGTGCTGCCGGCCGACAAGGCGTCGTACGTCGAACGCCTGCAGAGTCAGGGAAGAAAAGTCTGCTTCGTGGGGGACGGAATCAACGACTCGATCGCTCTCAAGAAGGCGAATGTCTCGATCTCGCTGCGCGGCGCATCTTCGATTGCCACCGATACGGCGCAGATTGTCTTCATGGAAGAGAGCCTGGCCAAACTGTGTGAGCTGCGCGACATCGCACGCAGTCTCGATCAAAATGTGCGTCGCAGCTGGACGCTGATTCTGATCCCGAACTTGTGCTGCATCGCGGGTGCGTTCACGATGGGTTTTGGCGTCATGGCCTCGGTGGTGACGAACAACGTCGCCGCCATGGCCGCGCTCGCCAACGGCATGCTTCCCCTGCGGCGCATCGCCCAGGAGCGACTCGAGCATGAGGTCAAGGAAGATCTGCGTGAAATGTACAACCAGCCGACACTTGATCCACATGTCATCGATGCCGAGTATGCGGCGCTGACAGCAGATTCTCCGGAAACCTCTGAGGAGCCACAACATGGCCAAAGCCCCAACCCGACGGAAGAGCTCGTCGGCATCGCGGACTGAGTCGAAACCGGCTCACTCGACTGCGCGCGTTTCGAAATCTGAAGAGACGCCGGCCGTCCCGGCTGCGGTGAGCCGAACAACGGCGCCAGACCCTGTCTCGCCAGCGCAGGGGCCGGCCAAACCGACCAAGCGGTTCGACATCTTTATCGCCGATATCGGGTGGCATTCACCCGTTTGCGAGTTGTTCCGCGAGAACCTGAAGTCCTGGCAAAGTTATCACCCCAGCAGCACGGTTTATGTTTTGTCGCATGATCAATGCCAGCAAATGTTCCACCGACATCCGTCGATGATCGGGAACGAGCCGTCGGTGATCATCCTGGACCGTGAAGCGCGGGCTGCGAAGCGCAAAAGCGGTTTCGGATTCAAGTTGAATCTCGGTCTGGTTCGTGATGCGGCGGCTGCCAACAACCTTCTGAAATGGGTGCTCGCCGTCCTGGCCGAGCAAAAGCCGGGCAGCGACATCACCGAGCCGATACGAACGGTCATCCATAAGGAAGGGTTGCGCGGGACGATCGACATTCTGGCCGACATTGCCCACTCACCGGTTGGTGAAGCCATGACGCATTGAAAAATCGCGAGATCGTCTGATGCCGATTGCGTCTGAGTTCCTGACAACTGATTCACCTGCATTCAATCGAGGAAGATCATTATGGAAACCGTCGCCGAAGCCATATCAGGAGTCGTATTGGCGGTCGCCGTGGGAATGATGGGGGTGCTGGTCAGCCGGCGCCGCAAGCACCTGCGGCTGGTTGTGCGAGTGCTGGACCAGAGGGACCAGCATATGCTCGATTTTCTCGACCAGCTCGTGCAGAGCGGCGAGTTGAAGCCGGCGCCCGCGACGTGAACCCTGCGTCAGGTAAGTGAGTGACATGCGACCGATTTTTGGGGCACTGACGGCGCGATTTGGCGAAACCCGGATTGCCTGCCGGGAGGGACTCGTGCGCGTCTCGAGTCCTACCGCGCTGGCGCAGCCCGGTGGGCACTGGCAGCAGTTTCTCGAGCGGATTGTCAGTCTGCCGGAAGTCGAATCGGTCGAGATCGATCGCAACCGCGGAACAGCAGCCATTGCGTTTGCCCGCCAGGGGACGCAATTGGACGAGCTGCTCGAGCGCATGGCCGCAGCGCTTGCGACGCGGACCGTCAGTCCGGTTGACCCGGAATTCCTGAAGCTGTGCCGGTGCCTCGCGACTCGTTCCCGTTTCCGGGTGCATCGCCGTGGCGATCGGCTGTCGATCTGGGAAATTGTCCACGAGTCACCCGGACGCCTCCGCGTTCGCGATGTCGACCTGCACGCCAATCCGCGGTCTGCCCTGCGAGCGCGAGCGGAACTTGAAAGCCTGACAGGCGTCCGCGACGTTGCGGTTGGCTCCTTCACCGGTTCGATCGTGATTCGCTACGATGCCGCTGCGATTGATCGGGATCGGATTCTGGTGCACCTCGACCGGCTGACCGGCGCAGGGGAGATCAGCTCGGCAAACCAGGTCCCCTCCCGTTCGCAGTGGATGTTTGCGAATGCCACGCTGGCACTGAGTGTGGCCGGTGCGGTGGTTTACCCGCCCCTGTTGCCGGTGAGTGCGGTGCTGCTGGTCGCCAGCAACATTCCCAATTTCCACAACGCCTGGCGGGAATTGCGGCGCCGGCATGTCGGGCTCCCGTTCCTGCATACGACGATCGTTGTCGCCACGCTTGCCACCGGAGGCTTTGTGGCTTCGAGCCTGATGAACTGGCTATTGACGTATTGGGAAGACCGTCATGCGCGCCTCAAGGCAGCCGGGCATCAGCTTCTGGCCGACTCGGTTCGCAGACTGCAGCGGGCAGCGGCCTGGGTTGTGCGCGAGGGGATCGAACTCGAGACGCCGGTTTCCGCTTTGCGGCCAGGCGACGTGATCTCGGTGCGCTCCGGCGAAGTTGTCCCGGTGGATGGGCGAATTCTTGCCGGGACTGGCCTCGTCGAAGAGAACTCCCTGCGCGGTACGAACGGCCTGGTCTGCTGCAGTGTGGGAGATGACCTGCTGGAAGGGGCCTATCTGGCAGAAGGGGAGTTGCAGATCGAAGTGGTGCGCGCTGGCGATGCGACGATTGCCACGTCGATCGGGCGGACGCTCGAAGCATCGGCCGCAGGGGGGCCTTCAAACGGACGAGCCGTTCCCAGCGAATTCGCCGAGCGCGCGGTTCCACCGTCCCTGGCGACAGCCAGTCTTGGATTCCTGGTCGGAGACGCCGCGGTGGCTACGGCCGTTTTGCGCCCTGACTATGCGACAGGCCCCGGGATCGGCGGTTCGGCCACGCTGATCGAGCGACTGGGCGCCTGCTTCGACGAGGGGATCGTCGTCCGCCGGCCAGACGTGTTTCATCAAATGGCCCAGGCCGACCTGGTTCTGCTCGACCACGACCAATCGCTGTCGGCCCGCATCCTGGAACTCGAAGACGTGCATGTCGCGGGGGAACTGTCGCCTGACGCAATTCTCGAATACGCCGAATGTGCCCTCCGCCAATTCCATGATCCGCGCGCCCGGGCCGTGGCGGTCGCCTTTGCGTTTCAGGGAGGTGTGCCGCTGCAGTTGATCGTGCACTTCCGGTCCGGAGGAGTCGAATTCAACGACGGCTCGCGCCGCATTCGGGTTGACGGATTCGCCGCCGGGCGGATCGCTGACGGCACGAGCGCAGTCCTCGATCGCTGCGTTCCACTTCGCGTGTATGTGGACGACGACTTGGCCGGCTGGCTGACGTTCTACGAAGGAGCCGCTTGCGGGGCCGCCAGTCCGGTTTTCGATCTCAGGACGCGCTGCGGGATGCAGGTGGAACTGCTGACACCCGATGCCGAGGCAGCCGGTCTCGGTGAGGCGCTGGGTGTTGACGATGTTCGCATCTGCCCGTCGGACGCAGCCAAGGCCCAACTGATTCGCGCCTGGCGCCGCCAGGGCAGAAGAGTGGTCTATGTCGGCAATTGCCGGCAGAACCCGCAGGCGGCGGCGATCGCGAACGTGGCGGTATTTCCTTGTCCCGATTTGACCTGGGAAGCCGATCCGGCGGGGGTCTGGTTGCTGCAGCCGTATTACGAGAAGCTGGTTCAATTGCGAGACGTGGCTCGATCGGTGCGCCACCAGGAGCAGTTGCACTTCAATCTGATTCTCATTCCCAATGTCGTGTGTGTCGCCGGAGCACTATTATTCGGACTCACCAGCCTGGCTGTGGTGGTGCTCTCGAACCTGGGGACGTTTTCCGTCTATTCGCGCAGTCGAGCGGCCCTGCAGCGGACGCAGCGTCGCTTACGAGAACGTCGCCAGCGTATTCCCGATCAGCCGCGCGGCGATCATGCAAACGAAACTTCACGACAACTTGTATTGCGAGAAACTTGACCATGCTGAATGATCAGTCAAACAACGACGTGCCCGTTGAGTCGGTTGGTGCTGAGGCCGAACCGCAGCCACCGACGCTGGAGGAGGCCGCCGAAGGGACGCGACAGCGAATCCGCCGTTTGCCCCCGGAGGTCGGGGCCGTGCTGATGACTGTCGGCGTGGCCGGGATCGTATTGCCGGGCCCCGTGGGCACGCCCCTGTTACTGGCCGGAGGCCTGGTGCTGATGCCCGGCATATTTGACAAATTCGAACGGTGGGTCGGGAAGCGTTACCCCAAATTACACGGCCACGGGATGAAATACGTCGATCGCTTCATTGACGATTTTGAACGGCGCTTTCCGCCGGACAAATCGGTCGAGTAAGTCGCCATGTTTTTGAAAATCCTGCTGATCTTCGTGCCGGTCACGATCGTTCTCGATCAAGTTCAGGTCGATCCGCTGTGGGTGTTTGCCTGCTCCTGCCTGGCGATCGTTCCGCTGGCGGATCAGCTTGCCAAATCGACGGAAGCACTCGCGGAGATTCTCGGTCCGACGGTCGGCGGATTGCTCAACGCCACGCTCGGAAACGCGCCGGAACTGATCATTTGCGGTCTGGCATTGAGCAAGGGGCTGTCGGAGGTCGTCAAATCGGCTATCGCCGGGTCGATCCTGATGAACCTGCTGCTGCTCCTGGGAATGGCGATGGTGGCCGGCGGAATCCGCCGGCAGCGGCAGACGTTCAACCGGTCGTCGGCTGGTGTATCGGCCTCGCTTCTGACGCTGGCGGCGATTGGCCTCGTCGTCCCTGCCATCGTCAGCCTGGCGCCGGGTCAGCAGCGGGAGCTGAGCCTCGAAATCTCGTGCGTCCTGTTTCTGATGTACCTGCTGAGTCTTGTGTTCACCATGGTCACGCATCGTTCGCTCTTCGCGAAATCGGAAGAGCACCCCGAGGAGTCGGCCCCATCCGGGGCGGGGACTGCCCGAGTCGTCGTCGTGTTGCTGGTGACAGCTGCGTTTCTGGCGGTGATCAGCGAAATGATGACCGACTCGCTCGATCCGGCGATCAAGGCGCTGCATTTGAGCGAAACGTTTGCCGGGATCATCGTGCTCGGCTCTCTCGGCAACGTGGCTCAGATGATCGCCGCCGTCCGCTTCGCCCGGGCCGACAATATGGATCTGGCGATGGGGACGACAGTCGGCGCAGCGACGCAGGCGGCACTCGCCGTGGCGCCCCTGCTGGTGTTTGCCGGACGACTGATGGGGCAGTCGATGGATCTGCAGTTCTCGCTGTTCGAAGTAGTGGCGCTCGGTCTGGCGGTGACCGTCGTCGGTCAGTTCACGCGCGACGGCGAATCGAACTGGATGGAAGGGGCCATGCTGATCGCTGTCTATGTGATCTTCGCGATCGGATTCTACTTCACTGGCTCGTGAATGGCGGGGGCGGCTGAAGGTTCGCCGATCGACTGGAACGCAATCGGCGCAGAGACATCGCGGTCCTGCGAACCATTTCCAGGCTGCGAATCAGCCCCTACGTCGGGCGCTCCAGCATCTTCCGGATCTGCTGATTCCGCTGATCGAACACCCAGTCCAGTTGCTCCAGGACTTTGCCCTTCGTTATGACAAATCCCAGCAGACCTCCGGGGGGTTGAAACTCGATGCGGTCGATCAGCGTCACGTGTCCATCAGAGTCCGGCTCGATCACGTGCTCGTGAGTCCACGTCTTGAACAAACCGAAGAGCTGCGTTTCGGTCATTTTCGTCGGGGCGATGAGTTCGGTGACTTCATGGCGCAGCTTCAGGGTCTGGCCGAAACCTGTGATCTTGAATTCCAGCCTGCTGCCCAATTCCAGGACTTCTGGAACGTTGAGAACTTCCATGCCCGCATCGGGCGGGATCAATTGCAACAGGTGCGCGGGCCGGATCAGGAAGTCAAAGACTTCCTCCGCCTTGTGCGGCAGTGTGACGCGGGATTCAAATTCGGGCATGTTGTGTTGGCTCGAAAGGGGGCCGGGACGTTACGAGATATTGGTCCGGTTCCGGAGTGAACGCTGGATCGAAGGAAATGTCTCGTGAATTATGGTGCCGCGATGGATCATAGGTTGCAGTCAAGGATTTGGCCACGCTGTGCGGTTCGCGCTCCTTTCTTGACAGTTGCAGGACACCGCCATAGAGTCTGTTTCACACCTTGCGACAGGGTGCCGTTCACAAGCTATGGAAGCCCACGGGTGCTGCGCACACCGGCGTGGGCTTTTTTTACGATTCGGCCAATGATCGTTTTCGGGCAGCCGGCGGGTGGCAGTTTCGATTCAGAACCGATGGCACCTGGCAGGACCGAAGGGTCAGGAAATCGTTGGGCACTGCCGATGAGATCTGACGGAGATTGTGGCTGATGAGGTTGCTCGAAGCTGCCAACCTGCGAAAGTCGTTCGGGACCACCGTCGCGGTGGACGGTCTGAGCTTCTTCGTCGACGCGGGGGAGATTTTCGGCCTGGTAGGTCCGAACGGCGCCGGCAAAAGCACGACGATGATGATGCTCGCCGGTCTGAAGCAGGCCGATTCGGGAACCGTGACGATCGCCGGCCATTCCCCCAGCCAGCGCAATCATGAACTGCAGATGATGCTGGGGGTGGTGCCGCAGGACCTGGCCATCTATGGCGATCTGACCGCCGCCGAGAACCTCGACTTTTTCGGGCGGATTTACGGGGTGCAGGGGCCTGAGCTTGATCGGCGGATCAGCCGCATCCTGAAGGAGACAGGCCTCGAATCACATGCCGACCAGTACGTCCACGAGTTCTCGGGGGGGATGAAGCGTCGCCTGAATTTTGGTGTGGCACTCGTTCATGACCCGCGGTTTGTGATTCTCGACGAACCGACCGTCGGCGTCGATCCGCAATCCCGATTTCACATTCTGGACTTGATTCGGCATCTGGCTGCCGACGGAGTGGGAGTGATTTACGCGAGCCATTACATGGAAGAGGTCGAGGCCATGTGCCATCGGGTCGCAATCGTCGACAAGGGACGGATGCTGGCCTGCGGGACCCTCGATGAACTGGTCGACAGGTCTCATGCCGACTTGTATGTGCGAACAGCGAAAGCCGGGCCTGAGATCCAGAAACAACTCACCAGCCTTGCCGACAGCGTTGAAGCCACTGAGGACGGGCTGGTGATCATCGTCAAGCGCGAGCGAAAAACGTCGCCCGGCGAGGTCAGTGGACGGCTGGAGGCAGTCCTGCATGCGCTTCGGGAGGCGGGGGTGGACCTGCTGTCGATTGAAACCCGCGAGCACAATCTCGAACGGCTGTTCATCGAATTGACCGGGCGGGGGCTGCGAGACTGAATCATGCACGCCTGGCAGATCACGAAAAAGGATGTCCGACTGCTGTTGCGCGACCGGCGCACCATGTTCGTCCTCGTAGCGCTCCCTCTGTTGTTCATTACGATCCTCGGATTTTCGGCGGGGCAGCTCTTCTCTGAAAAAGAGAAGGCCAAGAAGATGCGCCTGGGGGTGGTCAACGACGATACTTCAGAGCAGTCGGAAACCCTGATCAGCGAAGTGGCCAAGATTCAAGCTCTGGAAATCACCCCGTTCACGGACCGGCAGCGGGCGTCAGAATTGCTCGCCGACGGGAAGATCGAAGTGCTGGTGCTGATCGGGGAGCATTATCATGAGCGTGTCGACGACCTCGAATTTGGGGACGTGCTCTACCCCGAGCGGGGGAAGCTCAAGAGCCAGCTCCAGAATCTGGATATTGAAGTCCGAGCCGGTCCATTCCTGCTGAACGCTGGTGAAATTGCTGAGGCATTGGTCTTTGCGTTCGCCATCAAAACCATCGCCCGAGATGTTCTCGATCGGACCGACCATGCCTATGCCGAGAAGCTGTTCCTGAGGTTCAAACGCCTGGCGGGTGACCAGCCGGAGAACGAACAACAGCCTGCTAAAGCTGAATCGGTCGCCGGTAAGTCACACTCGCAGGTCGTCTACCAGTTCCTGGTTCCGTCGTACACGGTGATGTTTGTTTTTTTCATCGTGAGCTTTATGGCGCGCAGCCTGATCGGAGAGCGCGACGCCGGGACGCTGGGACGATTGCTGATTGCTCCGATCACCCGTTCGGGACTGATGATCGGCAAGACGGTTCCCTTCGTGCTGATGTCTCTGGTTCAAACGATGCTGTTATTCCTGGCCGGCAAGCTGCTGTTTCAGATGTCATGGGGAGATTATCCCTGGATGCTGCTTCCTGTGATGGTCTGCACGTCTCTCGCAGCGACGGCTTTGGGACTCCTGGTCGCGACTGCCGTCCGAACGGAATCACAGGTAACGGCGTATGCGACGTTTCTGGTGCTCACGCTGGCCGGCCTGAGCGGCTGCCTCATGCCGCGGAGCTGGCAGCCCGAACTAATGCAAAACGTCGGATTGGCCACGCCGCATGCCTGGGCGTTGATCGCCTACGACCACCTGCTCAACCGTGACTTCCCCAACCTGCCCGTTGTCTGGCAGTGCTGTGGCATGCTCCTGGCCTTCGCTGCCGGCTTCTTTGCTCTTGGCTGGCTGCGATTTCGGAAGCTGGAATAGGCCGCCTCCTGGAGCCGATTCTGGCGCTTTACGCAAAGCGTGAGCTTTGCATCAAGTTTGCCGGTTGTGCCGACGATAATAGGGATAGGGAGCTTTCCCGGTTGCGCCCGCTGACGTTCCGCTGGTACTCCAGCGTCGTCCGCAGCCGGCTTCCTCGTCGTGGCGGTGAGCTTTCATGGCGCCCATTAGACCGGTTGTTCGATGCTGGCTCGACAGAGCGGCCCTTCTGGCCGCGTGTCTGGCGGTCTGCCTGGCGGGTGCTGGCTGCCTGGGCCCGACGGCGATCAGCCAGACACGGACCCGCTACAACGAAGTCTACCGCGATACGAACGACGAGCAATTGCTGCTCAACATCGTCCGGTTGCGCTACGCCGATTCTCCCGTGTTTCTGGACCTGCCGAATATCACCAGTCAGTTCGAAGTTTCGGGGGGGATGACTTACAGCAACGGTCTCGACGGTGCGGGTCCCGGCCGGAGCAACCTGTGGACGGGGCAGGTCGGGGCGCGCGATACGCCGACGCTGAGCTACCATCCGCGCGGCGGCAAGGAAATTGCTCAAGCTTTGCTCACGCCGCTCACGGCCGAACTGCTCAGCGTCGTGAATGCCGGCGCCAACGTCGAGCAGTTCCTGCTCCTGGCGGTAAATGACATCAACGACGTGCAGAACGCGTCACGGGCGACGTTGATGGTCCCCCTGGTGCCCGACGACAACGCCGACTTCCGGCACGGCATCGCGCAACTGGCGGCCCTCGTGCACCGCCGTGGGGTTGAGCTCGTTGTCATGAAGAGCGAAACGAACGACGACACTTCCGACTCGATTCCATTGAATCTGCTCGAAGGACGGGACCTCGTCAACGCGGCCAAGGAAGGCTACGTCTTTCGATCCATGGGAGAGGATCAGGTCACCTTGCGAAAGCGGGAGAAGGAACTGGTCCTGCGTGTTCGTCCGGAGGAAGTTGAGTCGACTGAAATGCAGGAGCTCGCACGTGTGTTCCACCTCAAACCGGGACTGTCGGGTTACAAGATCAAGTCCGAACTGACCGACGCCCCTGAGAATCGACGCTCGGGTTTGGACGGCAACGACACAATCTATCTGAACATGCGGTCGGTGCTGCAGATTCTTACTTACTTGTCGAAGGGGGTTTGTATCCCGGAAGAGCACGTCCTGTGCGGAATCGCACCGATGACTCCCGGGCCCGACGGCCAGATGTTCGACTGGGGGACCGTCACGGAAGGACTCTTCCGAGTGTGCGTTCAGAAACGCCGGCCTCGAAGTGCGGAAGTGGCGGTCTGCTACCGTGGTTACTGGTATTGCATTGCCTCGAACGACATCGAATCGCGAGCCGCACTGGCAGTGCTGGAATTGCTGTTTTCAGTGCAGGAGTCCGAGGGCAAGCCCCTGGGGCCGCTGCTGACGCTGCCGCTGGGAGGATAGAAACAAGCCCTGCCTAGCGCTGCTCCGACCGCGATTCGACGCTTTCGTCAACCTTCGCCAGCAGTTTGTGCAAGAGGTTGACGTCGCGCGACTCCAGCGGAACGCGGCTCAAAACCCGCCGGAACCGGGCAATGTAACTCTCCATGGTCGTCGCCGGCTTGGTCCGCAACAGCGCCAGCGATTCGGCCAGGTGAGCATAGAAATGCTCCATCTCGACGTGAGTCGCCAGGTTCCACCGGTAGCGAGCACCTTCCTGATTCAGCGCTGCCTGGTACAGTTCGTTGCAGTAAACCAGCACCGCCTGCGCCAGATTGAGCGAATGATTCTCGGTCGCCACCGGGATCGTCGATTGAATGGAACAGAGCGCGAGTTCGGGATTCGTGAGCCCCGATGATTCGCGACCGAAAACGATGGCCGCAGGCGCGTCGTGCCCGCGCTCCTTGATCTGCTGGACGGCTTCCGCCGGATTAAACACGGGATAGGCCACACGCCGGGTGCGGCGCGTCGTTCCTACGGAAAAGACCGTGTCGGCGAGTGCCTCTTCCAGCCGTGAGACGACGCGCATGTTGCGGATGACGTCGGCGGCGCTATGCGCCAGGGCCAGGGCCTCGTCGGCGCAAGGATCGCAGGCCGGGTTGACGACCACCAGTTGCGACATCCCCATCGTAAACAGGGCTCGTGCCGCCGAGCCGACGTTTCCAGGATGCTCGGGCTCGACGAGCACAATTCGCACGTCGGCGGGGAAGGACATTCAGGTTGATCCGGCGAACTCTTTTTGAAGCTGCAGATTCCGGTGATGATAACCCTCGTCGAGCTGGTCCAGGATTTTTCCGGCAGTCACGAGGAGCCCGAGCATTCCGGCAGGCGGATCGAAATCGATGCGATCCCTGACGATCACCTGATCGGAGCCCTGCGGTTCGAAACGGTGCTCATGGGTCCACCGAGCGAACAAACCTTTGATCTGGATTTCCGTAATCTGCTCGAGCGGGACCAGTTCGGTAATTTCGTGGAGTAAGGTCTGAATGTGGCCGTACGCCTGAACCTTGAACTCGAACTGGCTCCCCAGGTCGAGGATTTCGGGGGCCTTGGTGAAGACCAGGCCGATGTCGGGAGGCGCGATTCGCGCGATATTGGCGGGGCGCAGCAGAAACTCGAACGCCTGTCGTGGCGAGCAGTTTAAGGCGACGCTGGTTTCAAATACTGGCATGCGGGCCCTCGACCTGGTCAGTTTGTCGCAGAACGGTCCAGCATTCTAACGCCCTGGATCGGCATTGCCCACCTTCGGCCCGCGCCGTCGAGGGCTTGTGTCGCAGTCGCCCGCTGTCAAAGTCCGGCTTCCGAGGCAATTTCCCTGAAAGATATTGCCGCGGCCGCTGTGTATAAGAGAAGCGAGGACATCGATGGCCGAAATCCCGAACACTCGATTCAGTCTGCTGGCCCGCCTGCGCGAGGGGGGCGACGAATGCGCATGGACCGAGTTCGTCGGCATCTATGAACCAGCGGTCTATGGATTCGCCAGGAAGAAGGGGCTCCAGGACGCCGATGCCCGCGATCTCTGCCAGGAAGTCATGCGGGCGGTTTCCCAGGCGATTGACGGCTGGGATCCCGACCCCTGCAAGGGAACGTTTCGAGCGTGGCTGTTTCGTATCGCCCGAAATCTGTTGATCAATCTGGCGGCGCGCGAAGGGCGGCATCCGCGGGGGAGCGGCGAATCGGATGTGCAGAGGATGCTCGAACAGCAACCTGCCGCTGAAGGAGCCGATTCGGCGCTGTTTGACGTCGAGTACCGGCGACAGGTTTTTTCCTGGGCTGCGGAAGCGATCCGGGACGAGTTCGCCGTCGCAACCTGGGCAGCGTTCTGGAGAACGGCGGTCGAAGATCAGCCAATCGCGGGAGTCGCCACGGCTCTGGGATTGTCGACCGGCGCGGTTTATATCGCACGCAGCCGCGTGCTGGCCCGATTGCGGCAGCGGATCGATGCGGTCGAAGGGCGAACGCCACTGTTTGAGAATTGAGGAGCATTTCCATGGTTGTCAGATTCACACGCTGCGACAGGCGCCGTCTGAAAGAGGTGCTTCAGGGGGGGGCTACCGATCGCGCCGAGTCGGAACTCGCCGGGCACCTTGAGGAATGTGAACACTGCCGCCGCGATCTGGAAATGATGGCCGGTGGTCCCGAAGTCTGGGGAGACGTTCGCTCATTTCTCAGCTCGGTGGACATCCCCCCGGGCCCGCCCGGTCCAGTGCACTCCGAGACCACGACGACGCGGGATTCCCTGACGAGCTCGGAGCAAGCGGCGCCCGGCGCCGTCTGGCGCAGGCAATTGGGATTTCTGACGCCGTCAGAAGTTCCCGACAGTCTTGGGCGGCTGGGTGCGTACGAAATTACCGACGTCATTGGCCGGGGCGGAATGGGAATTGTGCTGAAGGCCTTTGACCCGGCGCTCAATCGCCACGTGGCGATCAAAGTGCTGGCGGCGGAATGGGCGCACAACGCCACGGCCCGCAGGCGCTTTGCGCGCGAGGCGAAGGCGGCGGCGGCCGTGGTCCACGATCATGTCGTCCCGATCCATTATGTCGACGCAGCGGGCGAAGTGCCTTATCTCGTCATGGCGTGTATTTCCGGTCACTCGCTCCAGGAGCGGCTCGATCAATCCGGCCCTCTGGAACTCAAGGAAATCCTGCGGATCGGCATGCAGGCAGCGGCCGGCCTCGCGGCCGCCCACGCCCAGGGACTGGTGCACCGCGACATCAAGCCGGCGAACATCCTCCTCGAAAATAGCGTCGAGCGCGTGCGGATCACCGATTTCGGGTTGGCCCGCGCCGTGGACGACGTGAGCCAGACGCAAAGCGGCGTTCTGGCAGGGACTCCGCAATACATGTCACCCGAACAGGCGGCCGGGTACGCGGTCGATCACCGGACCGATCTGTTCAGCCTGGGAAGCGTGCTTTACGCGATGTGCACCGGGCGCTCTCCGTTTCGGGCCGAAACGGCCGTTGCCGTCCTGAGGCGCATCTGCGATGGCCGCCCGCACCCGATTCGGGACATCAACCCCGAAATTCCTGACTGGCTCGCGGAAATCATCGGCAAGCTGCATGAAAAGAATCCAGCCGATCGGTTTCAAACGGCGAGCGAAGTTGCCGACCTGCTCGAACAGCATCTGGCACACCTCCAGCAGCCGCAGTCGGTTCCCCGCCCCGGAAAACTGCGAGGCAGGTCGTTTCTGCGATCGCTGACCCGATCGCGAAAGTGGATCGGCGTCGGTGCAGCGGCCCTCGTAATCGCGGTTATCGTTTTTTCCGCAGTGATCAACGATCGGAAACCCGCGAAAGAAAATCAGGAGCGGCAGGCGGACGACGGACAAGCTTCAAATTCTGTGAATGAACCGCCCGTGCCCGACTCTGGAAGTCGCAGCCAGACGCCGGATACCACGCGAGCGGCAACGAGCCGCAGCGAAGTCGATCGTGACCTTCTTGACAGTCAACTGCAGGAATTACGACGCGATGTCCTCCAGATGGAATTGCCTCGGCGGCGGCGCGAATCACCGGTTTCCGCCACTCCGGCGGCGGTGCTCGAGATGGACCGCCAACTCCGATCCCTGGAATCTGAATTGAAATCGACAGCGCGGTAAAACGTTTGGATCTTCAAATCTCCTGTTTTGAAAGGAACCTCATGATGACTCGAAAGAATATTCTCAGCAAAACAGTGCTGGCGGCGGCGATCGTTTCGGTCGTTGGATTCTGGACGCTGGTTTCCGCCCAGCAATCGGCGCCAAAAGGACCACCGGCAGGCGTGGCTCCCTCCGGTGGCGGGTCTTCGGGTGGGGGGTTTGTGGGTGGCGGGTTTGGCGGGGGTCGAGCAGGATTTGGAATTGCCGCGCAGCCTGGGGCCTCGGCCGACAACTTCATTTACAGCGTGGTGCCAGGTGCTGGTGCGGGCATGCTGGCCGCGGATGACCCCGAATCGGCCAAACTGGCACAGGCCGAGTTGGAAGTTGCTCAGGAGGCTGACCAGCTCAGTGCAAAATATGAAGCGGCTGACAAACCCGAGGAGCAGAAGCGGGTCAAAGCCGAGCTGCGTGAGGTACTCACGAAGCAGTTCAATCTGCAGCACCAGCGCCGCGAACTCGAACTGGCGCGGATCGAAGAAAGAGTGCAGAAGCTGCGCGACCAGATCAAGAAGCGGAACGAAGCGCGCGATTCGATCATTGACCGGCGGCTCGAACAACTGATCAACGATGCCGAGGGACTGGGCTGGTCGCCCGGATCCGCCGGCACCGGCGGGATTCGCTTCCTCAATAATTTCCCTGGTGGTCAGACCGGCCCGGCCGGCCACGGCGGAGTGCGCAGCGGAACGACGAAAGCCGCCCGCTGATCCACTCCTGATTTTCCCGCGGCATTGAGATCGAGTGCTCGGGTCGCCGATAATCGGACTCGATGCAATTCGAGAACGACATTCTGAAGCGCTGCTGGTTTGTGGCCGGCCCGACTGCCTGCGGCAAGAGCGCGGCCGGCTGCGAACTGGCCGAGATCCTGAACGGCGAAATCGTTGCGCTCGACTCGATGTCGCTGTACCGGGGAATGGACGTGGGAACGGCCAAGCCCGACGCGGCGGTGCGTGCTCGGGTGCCCCATCACTTGATTGACATCCTCAATCCGCACCAGGAGTACAGCCTGGCGGAATATGTAACTGCGGCCGGTCGTGCTGCCCGCGAGATTGTGGAGCGCGGGCGTGTCCCGCTGTTCATCGGGGGAACGGGGTTGTATCTGCGGGGCGTACTGCGAGGCGTCCTCGAGGGGCCGGCGGCCGACTGGGATTTGCGGCGCGAGCTGGAGGCACTCGCCGAGCGCGACGGGCAGATTGCGCTCCACGCCCGATTAGGTCGTGTCGACCCGGACCTGGCCGAGCGGCTGCATCCGGGCGACCTGCGGCGCGTGATCCGCGGGATCGAGGTCTGGCAGATCACCGGCCGCCCCCTCTCCTCGCAACAGCGCCAGCAACCCCTCCCGGCAGCAAGCCGCCCGCGACATGTCTACTGGCTGCATCCGCCGCGCGCATGGCTCTACGAACGGATCGATCGGCGGGTCGAGGAGATGTTTCGCGACGGGCTGGTCGTTGAGGTCGAGTCGCTCTTACGGCACGAGCCCCCGCCCGGCAAGACGGCCCGCCAGGCGCTCGGGTACAAGGAAGTGATCGACCATCTTCAGGCGGGCGTGCCGCTTGCTGAGACAATCGCCCTGATTCAGACGCGCACGCGGCAATTCGCGAAACGCCAGCATACCTGGTTCCGCAACCTGGCCGAGTGCACAGCGATCGAGATTACCGGCAACGAAACACCTCGCGACATCGCCGAGCGCATTGCGAGTCGGCGGTACGAGGCTGAAACGATCGCGTGATTGTGCCAGACGCATCGTCCCGACTACACCGCGACCGATCATCGACGGGCGGCGACAACCTGGCTGGACAAGGTTAAACTGGGAATTGGACGCGAATCGATTTTGAACAACTGCGTCAGGGCGGCAGGTCATGTCTTCGGTCAATTCTCCCGGATCAAATAAAATCGAGAAGGAATTCGGCGTGCCGATTCCGGGCGAGATTCTCGATCCGGCACTATGGGCGAAGACGGCGCTCAAGAAGGTCCCCGAGGGGATCATCGATTTTGTCGCTCTGTTTGGCAGGCAGGCGCCGTTGATCCTCGATCTGGGCTGCGGGAACGGGAGGTTTTCCCTCGCCAGCGCGGTCGAACGCCCGGATTTCGATCACCTGGCCGTTGATATCCTGCCGGTTGTGATTCGTTACGCCACCCGCCGCGGAAATCAACGGGGACTGGCAAACATTCGATTCGCCGTGATCGGCGGACGCGAATTGCTCGCGGATCGCATCGCTCCAGCCAGCGTAGCCGAGGTTCATTGTTACCATCCACAGCCGTTCTACGAACAGAACCAGGTTCATCGGCGGTTGATCACTCCCGAGTTTCTGTGGCTCGTGCATCGGGCGCTCGTGCCGGGAGGACTGTTCGTGGTTCAGACCGACAATCCCGGCTACTGGAAGTACATCCGCGAGGTGGCGCCGGTGTTCTTCGAATTTGCCGAACACCCGGAGCGCTGGCCGAATGCGCCACGCGGTCGGACGCGGCGCGAGATCGTGGCGCTGGCCAAAGGGCTGCCGGTTTTCCGTGGCATCGGCCGGTCGCGCCCGAACCTGAGCGTGAGAGAAACGCTAGCTCTGGCCGAGGAGCTTCCCCCGCCCGCCTTCGATGCCGACCGTCGTCTGCGACAGCTCGACACGCTGGAGCGTGAGCGCATGTAGCGGGTCGGGTCCCGGTCCCGCCGTTACGACGCGGCCGACTCAGCCAGGCGGTCGACCGGAACGGTGAACTGGCAGTTCACGCGAAACAGCGGTTCGGAATCGGTGCCAATGTTCCGACAATGCTTGACGCTGGCCGACGCAAAGGCCTGGTTGCGCCCGTCTCCCAGCGCCAGGAGCACTTTGTCGTAATCGACCGGTTCATTGGCCAGAAATGTGAATCCGTTGGACGAAACGTCTTCGCAATTAACAGCGCGAAACATTTCGGCGTCGGGGAATCTGCCATCCACGAACGGCGCAATGCGCTGGCTGGTGTCGCTTTTGCGGCGAGTCGGGACCACGCGCTTTTCCACGGCGACGCAGGAATGTCCGTCGTGGGCGTGGCAGCAGTCACGGCCCGCATCTTTAGCGGAATACAGGGCCGTATCGGCACGCGTAATGAGCACTTCGCTGTTATTGATCAGCATCGCCTCGGCCAGCCCGGCGCTGACGGTGACGGTGGTTCGCGAGTCGCCGAAGTGGAAATCACCGGCAGCGATCGCGCCGCGGATTCGTTCGGCGACCGGTTTGGCTTCCTCGAGCGTCGTCCCCGGGAGAATCATTCCAAACTCTTCGCCGCCATAACGGGCGACGAGATCATTGGCGCGAACGCTCTCGAGCAGGACCTGCCCGACCTGGTGCAGGACGGCGTCGCCGGCGACGTGCCCGTGGCGATCGTTCAGTTCCTTGAAGTGATCGATGTCGACCAGCACCAGCGACAGCGGCGTGCCGTGCTGCTTCCACTGGCCGAAACGCCGGGCCAGTTCGCGGTCGAACTTGCGCCGGTTGGCCAGCCCGGTGAGCGAATCGGTGAGCGCCTCGGTCATGTAGGAGTCCAGCTGGCGGCGCTGCGCCTGCAATTCTTCTTTGGCAGTCGCCAGGTCATGCTGCAACTGGCGATTGGCTTCCAGCAGTTGTGCGGCGGCCTGCTCGGCCGCGGCAGCCGTCAAATCGCGTTCCGCAGCCAGACCTCCGCTGATCTCGGCCACGCGCGTCGCATGGCGTCCCACGTCGGAATCGACGTTGGCGGTCAGCTTGTGGATGCGGTCGAGGAATTCGGCCGCCTGGTCACCGCGAATTTCAAACACTGGTTCTCCTGCCTCAGCTGGCGGAGGTGGCTCGGCAGGCGCAACCGGCGCACTGCCGCGGCGAGTCAAAAACGTGCCCACGGCAAAGCCCAGGCACACGTAGGACGCAGCGATAATGAAAGCAATGAGTGTCATGGCGCTCAACTCTACGTCACAGCGACGTGAGAGTTGGTGAAAATCGCCATGCGCCCGGGATCGATTTTCCCGGCGGTGCCGGCAGGCGACTCCCGCCCGTGACAACCGCTACCTTCGATATTCTCAATACCAGCGTCGTTTGTCGACCGTTGTTGCAGGGGGCCTGCCTGCTGCGAACCGCCGGATATTCTCGAGCAGCACTTCGGTGTGGCGTTCTGCGATACGGGGCGACGTGCCCGCGACGTGGGGGGTGATGATCACATTCGGCATTCCCCACAGGGCGTGCCCGGCCGGCAGCGGCTCGGTTTCAAACACGTCCAGCCCGGCGCCGGCGATGAGGCCCGAGGCGAGCGCCTGCGTCAGGTCAGCCAGGTCGACGATGGCTCCCCGACCCACGTTGATGAGAAATGCCGAGCGCCGCATCTGCTTGAATCGTTCCCGGCGGAACATCTTTTCGGTATCCGGCGTGTGCGGCGCCGCAATGACGACAAAATCGCTGGCACCCAGGAGTTCCGCGAGTTGCTCCATGGACCAGACGTCGCAAACGCCGGGAATCGACGTCACGGCCGGATCGACGGCGAGAATCTTCATCCCGAAGGCCCGCGCGCGGCGGCCGACCTCACTGCCAATCGCGCCGGCGCCCACGACCCCCAGCGTGCAATCGGCCAGATGCCGATGGGCCCGGTCGATCGAACTGGCGACCCCCGGCCCGGTGAGAAAATCCGAACGCCCCGCCTCGCCCCCGACCGCTTCCCAGTGACGATCGAGTTGCCGGCGGACGTACGTGTGAAAGTGCCGCGAGAAGCAGATCACAAACCCGAGCACGTGGTCAGCGATCACATCCGAGAAAAGTCCGCGCATATTGCTCAAGATACAGGAGTGCTCAATCAGCTCGGGAAAGAGATAATGCTCGAGGCTGGCGGTCGGAGATTGAACCCATTTCAGTTGCCGGGCCCGGGCCAGGAGCTCGCGTGTCAGTTTTCCGAAGAATGCGTCAGCATCGACGATCGCGGCGAGAGCGGCGGTTTCGTCGGCAGCGTTGACAACCTGCATCGCGCCGGCAGCCTCGCGGATGTGGGCCAGGCGCGCTGCGTCGACGGCAGGATAAATCACGAGTTTCATGCGAATGAGTTTCCCATTGAGAATGTCTGGAGTCGATCTGTCAAGTGGCGATCACGAACTCGTCCGGCGCACCGGGGAATTTCAAAAATTATTCCTTGCTCTTCTCGCAGACCTTGGTAAGAATGAGTCGCCGTCGGACCTGTGTGGCCAGAATTTCAGGTTGGCGAGCTTCGAATGTTCATTTCGATTTGCGAGGTCTCAAGATGAAAGTCATCTCCCGTCGTGAGAACGAGGGGTTGGTTATCGGTAATGACATTTCCGTTACCGTACTGCAGATTCGAAACGAGTACGTCCGGCTGGCGATCTCGTGCCCGCGATTGACGCCATCATACTGGGAAGAGACCTTATTTCTGAACGTCGAAGAACAGCCGAGCGAGCTTCAGCTCAGCGCTGCACGGTTCTAACCGACGTCGGGTGATTGATACGCTGTCTTTTCGACAATGGGCCGCAGCTTCTGCTCGCGGCTCCAGGAGGACTCCCCAGCTCTGGCGGGGTGCGCCTCGCCAGTCAGACTGCGATCCCCAGTCGCACTTTGACAGTCAGTCGTGGCTGTGCGCCCCGTCGGGAAACGCGCCGTTGCGGACCTCGGCGGTGTATTGCTGGACTGCCCGGCGGGCTTGCTCCGCCAGATTGGCGAAAGCCTTGACGAATTTCGGCCGGAATCCCGAGGTCAGGCCGAGCATGTCCTGGGTCACCAGCACCTGCCCGTCGCAATCGGGTCCCGCCCCGATCCCGATCGTCGGGATCGAAAGTTCGCTGGTAATCGTCCGGGCGATGCTGCGCGGGATGCATTCCAGAACGATGGCAAACGCGCCGGCCCCCTCGGCGGCGCGGGCATCGGCCAGAAGGCGCTCTGCATCTCGCTGAATCTTGTAGCCTCCCAGTTTCAGCACCGACTGCGGCTTGAGCCCCACGTGGGCCATCACGGGAATGTCGGCCGCCGAGAGGGCGGCTATCGTCGCCGCCTGATGGACTCCCGCCTCGAGTTTCACGGCGCCGGCGCCGGTGCGTTTGATGATGGCCCCGGCATTCTCGACCGCCTGCTGCGGGCTGATCTGAAACGTCATGAAGGGCATATCGACGATCACCAGGGCCCGCTTCACCCCCCGGACCACCATCTCGCCGTGGTAGATGATTTCGTCCAGAGTCACGGGCAGCGTTGTCGCCTTTCCCTGCACAACCATCCCCAGGCTGTCGCCGACCAGAATGGCGTCCACCCCTGCCGCATCGAGCAGGCCGGCCCATAAGAAGTCGTACGCCGTCAGAACCGACAGTTTCCGCCCGCTCTGCTTGGCAGCCACAAAACGGGGAACCGTCACCGGACGGAGATCAGACGAAGTCTCATCTTCCACGGGCCGCGCCGACATGAATCGCCTTTCCGCAACAGGTCATTCGAATCGCCAGAACTGATCGGTTTATTGTGTCACCGCGGCGGCCTCTCGGGCAAGCGACGGATTGGATTCTGTTGCCTTTCGACATCATCCAACCACGACGAACGTGGCCGATTGGCAACGAAATCGGGCGCCCAGGCGAAAATCGCGATTCGCTGATGTTGCGCAAGTTCCGGCTGTTAAACGTCTTGGCAGGCGGCGCGCCAGGAATCCTGAACATTCCGGCATTGGATTTGTATGGAAGTCTGTCAACCAATCTCCCGCTGACATGGAAACTCAACAACGTGTTCCGAACTGGAAGCAGACGTCCATGATTCCTCTCCCGGCGCTGTTTGTCGTCAGTCGAGATGTGACCCTGACCGAGCTCTTGAAGACCCGGCTGGCCGACACATTTGCCGTTCAGGCAGTCTCCGAGCCTGCCGGATTGGCCGCCGAGGCCGCCCGCTCGCGTCCGACGGCACTGGTCGCCGATTTTCGTGCAGTGCACGGCGGCGGTCATGCGGAGGGCCGCCTGCTCGAGGATCTGCAAAACCTGCCGCGGCCACCGCGGGTTGTCGTTCTGACCGGGGTCGATTGCCCCGAGCCGCTGGAAAGGCACATTGCCTGCAGCGGCGCCGTGGCGCTGCGTGGTGACGCGAGCGGCGATGCGATCGCCGCCAGCCTCCAGGCCGGCGCCGAATCACGGATCGAGTCTGTCGACGATTCTGAACCGGCGTTCGACTTGCTCGAGGAGGATGAATCCGAATTCGTTCTGCCGGGGCTGACGCGGCGATTCGAGACGAGCACGCCGCGGCTGCGGATGATGCTGGCCGAGCTGGAAGTTGCCGCGCGGCATGACGTGACGGTGCTGCTGATCGGCGAGACCGGATCGGGAAAGACATTTCTCGCGAAACTCCTGCACGAAATCTCGCCGCGGCGAAACGAGCCGTTCCTGCCGGTAGCGTGCGGAGCACTTCCCTCGGACCTGATCGAAAGTGAAATGTTCGGGCACGTGAAAGGTTCGTTCACGAGCGCCCATGCTGACAAAGACGGAAAGTTCCTGGCGGCCGGTCGCGGAACGATTCTGCTCGACGAGATCGACGTCCTGGGACTCGAACAGCAGGTCAAGCTTCTGCGGGCGATCGAGTCGGGGGAATTTGAACCGGTCGGCTCCAACCGCACCCAGAAATCGGAAGCGCGTCTGGTCGTCGCCAGTAACGTCGACCTGCAACCCCTGGTTGAACAGAAGCGGTTCCGGCCCGACCTGTACTACCGGTTGAACATGCTGAAATTCGAAATTCCGCCGCTCCGGGCCCGGCGGCCCGACATCGTTCCGCTGGCGAAGAAATTCATCCGCGACCAGTCTACCAAACACCGGGTGCCGATCACGAAGATCGACGAGGACCTGTTTACTTCGCTGCTGAATTATCCCTGGCCGGGCAATGTTCGTGAGCTCGAGCACGTCATTCAGCGTGCGGTGATCTACTGCCGTGACGGCGTGTTGTCGGCCCAGCAGCTCCCGCCGCATATCGTCGCCTGCCTGCCCGGCCCATCGCAGGACGCAAGCCCCGCGTTCGACCGGTTTCTTGAGGCCGATTTCGGCCGCGGTTCGCTCGGTCGCCAGGTGGCCCTGTCGGAGCGGGAAATCATCGAGCAGACGCTGTTTCAGAACAACCAGAGCCGGACGAACACCGCCAAGGCCCTGGGCATCAGTCGCGTCACGCTCTACAACAAGATGAAGAAGTACGGGATTACAAAGTGATCCCAGACGCCTCCTGCGAGGTGTAATCGGGCCGCGTCACTCGCTGTCGGCAGGTTGCGGTTCCTCGTCGACCGGCAGCGGTTGCTCTTCAAGCGGCTGCGACTTCTCATCAGGTTGCAGCTTCTCATCGGATGAGGCTGTGCGGCGGTGCAGCAGTGGGACGAGTTCGAGCTGGTACGTCCGGACGGGACGAATCAGCGTCTTCTCGAGGGCACTCTTGCGAGCGGCCCAGAGTTCCGCCGGGAGCCCGGCGGCAACCGTCAGCGCTTCGAGCGTCCGGAAAGTCTGCTCGGTCGCCAGGACCGTCGTGTCGATGTCATTGACGGCCTCGCGGATGTTGGTCGGGCGAACTCCGATGCGGGCTTCCCAGCGCATTTTCAGTGCCTGGAGCAGGGCATTCATATCGTCCCAGCGGGCCTGCGGATCGGGCTCTGATTCGGGATGCTCGCGCAGGAGCTTCAGCGCCGCCACGACGTTGCGCAACGAAGCGTCCCGCGGGGACGAATAGAACACGGCGTACAGGCGATGTCGCAGCTCCTGGGCACAGTCGCGCTCTGACGACCGCGAGAAGATCTCGGCAGCTTCTTCGTGGACGAAGAAGCTGATGAGCGGATCGTAGGGGTCGGCAAACCGCACGAGGCGCTCGATGTCGGCGGCCCGGCCGGTCTGGACGGCCCGCCCCAGGGCGGTGAAATACTTCAGACGGCGACGATCTTCCGGATGCATTTTGCGTTCGTCGTCGGTGGCGCTCACTTGCTGAATCTGCGAGCGAGGTTTCTCTTTCACCTGGTCGCGAAGCGAGGCGCGGTACGCCCAGAACTGGTCGGAATAGGTGGTCATCAGCTCCTGCTGCCCCTGGACTTCTGCCAGCCGCCGGACCAGTGCCGGAGAATTGGCCTCAGGTCCCATCCAGGTTGCCAGCCGTCCAGCGAGAGGGTCGACCGCTTCGTGCAATTCCTGCATTTTCGCTCCCCAGCGCATGGCGTCGCGCGGGAGCAAAAAGGGAAGTCTTCCGTTGGAGGCCGTGTTGATCGCGCCGGGGACCTGACGGGTGAATTCCTGCAACTGCTCCCGATTGAGGGCGCCGATATTGACAAGAACCGTCCAGTCGAGCCCCGCGTCGGCCAGCACGGCGCGCACGTGGGGGAGTTCCATCCGTCCCATCAATCCGGCCCGAATCAGTCCGTCATCGCTGTTGGTGGCCGTCAGGAGCATTTCGCCCGGGGCCACTTCGATCGCCAGGACGTCGCGAAATACCGACTGCAATGTGCGGGCAATCGACCGCACGGTCCGCGGCCCCAGATCAATATGCTGCAACCGCTGACAGAAGACACCATTGGTCGAGAGCTTGCGGGCGGCACGCCGATAGAACTCCGCCGTCAGGCAGGCCTGAGTCTGGGCCAGCACAGGGTTTTCGGGCGACGAGACAATCACGTCAAACTGGCCCGGGGCCGACGACAACCCCAGCACCGGATCACAGACTGACAGTGCGACGCGATCGTCGTCGAGCAGATTCGTCCCCAGTTCGGGGCAGATGACGTCGCGCACGAGGCCGACCATGCCGGCGTCGGACTCGAGACAGACGATTTCAGGAATCGGGAACGAGAGTGCGGCGGCCAGGGATTCGCTGCTCCCGAGTCCCATGATGAGCAGCCGCTCGGTCTGGCCGAACAGGACGCAGGGGACAGCAATCTGCAGTGACTCCGGTGCGTACCGGGGAAACGTTCGGGGATCGGTGCTGACGACGCCGCGCGGGAAACCGTTCTCGCGAATCTGGAGCTGGTGGCCGCCGTACTTCCAGACGGTAAAAATTCCGCGATCGCCGATCGTCGCCGTCACGGCGCGGCCTTCATCCAGGACGGTCAGCAGCGCAGGCTTCACGCCCGAGCGGTAGGCGTAAGCGGCGTTCGAATTAAAGAGCAGTTTCGCCGACGTCCGCGGGGTGAAATTGAAGCGCCAGAGGGGAGCGAGGACGATGACGACCATCGCAATTCCAGCGACGACCCGCATCGGCCACGTCGCCAGCAGTGCAGGCCGGGAAAGAATGATTCGCGGTGCCGCAGCAGCGACTGTCAGCCAGGCGAGTGCCACGACGATTGTCTCGAGCGGGAATCTGCCGAGCGCCAGCGTCGAAACAGCAGCGTAACCGCACCAGGTGGCTGCCAGAGCGATCTGCAATCCACGAGACCGCCAGGCGCCGGTGCTGTTGCCGGCGGAGTAAAACCAGGTTGCTGCAGCAAGCCCGACCGGCATGACCACCACTGCCGCCAGGCATCCCCGCGCCAGAACGAGCAGAGTCGTATCCGAAATGCAGGCGTTGAACCACAAGGCGAGGTCAATCAGCAATGGAAAGGCGGCGAGGAGTGCCACACCCCAGATTGCGGTGCCGCATAATGCCAGCATTCTGCCAATCTGTCGCGCGCCGCTCCTTTGCCAACCAGCGCAAAACGCACCGAGTGCAAGACCGGCACAGAGCCCGGTCGCCCCCGCGCAGTCCAGGTAGACCGTCGCGGGAACAAGTTGCGCGGTCAGCCGACCGAGCGCCGCCAGCCAGCCTCCCAGCGCGAGCGACACGGCGCCATTGGTCACGATCGACCAGAGGTCCGGGTCCTCCGGCTCGAGTGGCGCGGTCATCGATGCATCAGCCGCGGTCGACTCGGTCGCGAACCTCGCTTTGAGAACTGAGGAGATGAAGGTCAGCGCCAGGGCCAACCCGGCTGCTGCGAGAGCGCAATAGTAGGGGCTCAGAACCTGGGCCAGCCCGACCCCCCAGGCGGCTATGCCGGCCGTCGCTCCCAGGAAGGTGCATGCCAATCGGTGTGGTCCATTCAGACCCCCGACGATCAGCCCGGTTGCCGAACGGGAAGCCAGATACGCCGGAAACCCCAGGAGCGGGGCCGCCAGAGCGAAAAGCACAAAGAGATTCCACGTGGGTGAAGTCAGGCTGATCGTTCCCGGGCGCAACAGAGCCGTGTCAATCAGTTCGATCATCCACGGAGATGCAACGATCCAGCCCGCCACTGCGAATTGGAAGATTACCGGATTCGCGAGGCCGCGAGGGAATGAATTGTCCGGCGGGCGACTCGGCCTGATTCCCAGGGCACAGCCGACAGTCGCCACTGCGGAGAGCGCCAGCACCGCCGGAATCGACGTCCCGAGCAAGGCCGTCAACTGCACCCACCAGGTGGCCAGGCAGATCGCCAGCATCGACGATTGCGCAATGCACAGCGACGCGGGCTCGAGGAACACGCGCACGGCACGCTCACACAGACGACGCAACATGGCATCCCTGCCGTTCTGGGTCTGATTTGGTGCATCTCGTTGGGAGCTGCACACAGGTCTTAACAGGCCACGGCTTTACGCCGCGCCACGGGGATGCGATTTGTAGCCGAAATCGCGAAAATCCCGCAAGAGCAGTCGAGAACGCGAGACGGATCGCCAGGCTGCGAACTCGGCAAATTGCGTATCCCGGTGGGCGCGGAATACAAGCCATCCGTACCTACACAAGTAAGAACTCGCGTTGCCGAATCAGATTCCTTCCCCCTCGATGGGGGAAGGTCAGGATGGGGGTGGGAGCGTCAATCGAAGTTCGCCCCCCCACCCCGGCCCTCCCCCACAACGGGGGGAGGGGGAATGTTTGATTTCCGCTCAAACTGCGATGTGTAGATACGAATGACCTACAAGTCCCGCCACCGGTCACGAAATGACTGGCTGGCCGGGACCGGGAAATCACGGCAGGCAGTCCAGCCGGCCAGCGGCCCCGGCAGCCGGGCCAGCCACCCTTGGCTGGCAAACCACGGCAAGAGGCGGGCTGCCGCGCGCCCCAGCAGCCGGTACCAGAACGGGGAGCGCATCAGGCGACTCCAGACCCTGTAGACGAATTCTTCGCCGCGCGGCACGAGGTGCGCAGCGTGCAGAGCGGCCCGGTTCCGGATCAACAGTTCGGGGATTTGGATTTTCACCGGGCAGGCGACCTGGCAGGCGCCGCACAACGAGCTGGCATGCGGCTGGTGATGGTTTTCCTTGAGTCCGTCAAACAGCGGCGTAATCACCGCCCCGATCGGGCCAGAGTACGTTCCGCCGTAGGCATGGCCGCCGATCTTGCGGTACACCGGGCAGACATTCAGGCACGCGCCGCAACGGATGCAGAACAGGCTCTCGCGCATCGGGCTTCCCAGAATTCGTGAGCGGCCGTTATCGAGCAGCACCAGGTGAAATTCCTCGGGCCCGTCCCCCTCGCCCGGTTTCCTTGGGCCGGTGATCAGCGAAGTATAAATGGACATCTTCTGCCCCGTCGCCGCCCGGGCCAGCACTTTGAGAAAGACCGGCAAATCAGCCAGCTTGGGGATGACCTTTTCGATCCCGACCAGCGACACCATGATCCGCGGGACGCTCGTCGTCAGCCGCGCATTTCCCTCGTTCGAGACGATCACGACGGTCCCCGTTTCGGCGATCAGAAAATTCCCGCCGGTGATCCCCATGTCGGCTTCGGCAAACTTCTTGCGCAGCAAGCCCCGCGCAAATTGCGCCATGACGTGCGGCTCTTTGGTGAGCTCGACGCCAAATCGCTCGTTCAGGCACTCGGCCATTTCCTCGGCCGTCTTGTGCAGTGCCGGCCCGACCAGATGCGACGGGCGCTCGCCGGCCACCTGGATGATGAATTCGCCGAAGTCGGTTTCGGTGACTTCAACTCCGCTCTCTTCGAGGTGCCGGTTCAGGTGGATTTCCTCGGTGACCATCGACTTCGACTTCACCACCCGCTTGACCCCCGCGGAGTCGATGATCTTCCGGACGATGGCAACGGCGTCGGCTCCATCATCGGCAAAGTGCACGTGGCCGCCGCGGGCGGTGACGGCCCGCTCGAGATCTGCCAGGTGGGCGTCGAGATGGGCCAGGGTTTCATCCTTGATGGCGCGGGCCTTGTCGCGTAGCAGCGACGAGCCCGGCAGCCGCTCGAAGGCGGTGCGGTTGCCCGCGGCGAGCGTTTCCCCCAGCCGCGACAGTGCCAGTTGCAGGTTCGGCGATCCGAGCGCCTCGCGCGACGCCGCGAGAAACTCGTGATGCTCGTGAGTCGCGTAAACAGAGGGCATGCGGCGATTATCGGAACCGCGCACCGCTTAAGCAAGGAGCCTGCCGCATCAAGTTCGATGCGGTCTCAAGACAGAGAATCTCCCCATCGCTTCGGGCACAGGCAACCGCACATTCCCCGAGAGGTTCACTGATACAGCTGATATTCACGGAGAGAATACTCGTTTAACCCCGAGCCAGCGGCGAGGCCCCAGCGTGACAGGGCGTCGCCGTTGGCTCCGGGTTAAACGATCTGTAAGCGACAATGTCTTTCAGGCAGCGGCATCGATCGATCCGGCGCTGGGAAGTGCGCACAACCTGCGCCTTACGCCGGCAGCGCTTCAAACGGGCTTTTCTTGATCGAACCCCTCCCGCACAGCAGGATTCCCAGTTCGTACAGGATGCACAGCGGGAACATCATCATCATCATGCTGATGGGATCGGACGGGGTCAGCACCATCGACAGAAACGCGATGATCAGGATCGCATGGCGGCGCTTCTCGCGGTACAGCTTCGTGCTGACCAGCGAAATCCGTTCGAGAAACAGCATGACGAGCGGCAACTGAAAACTGATGCCGAACATCAGCGAGACGACGAGTGCAAACGTAATCCAGCCCGAAATCTTGAGCTCGGGACGGATATGCAGCCACCGGTTGAATTCAAACAGGAAACTCAAGACGGTGGGTATGACCAGGAAAAAGCAGAACAGCGCGCCTCCCAGAAACAGGATGACGCTCATGGGAAAATACGTATACACATACTTCCGTTCATGGGAATACAGCCCCGCGCCGATGAAGAGCCAGAGTTGATACAGAATCCACGGACTGGAAATGACGACTCCCAGGATCAGCGACACCTTCAGGTAAATCATGAAGGCCTCATCGACAGCGTCGGTCCGCGGATGCATCGGGTCCTCTTTGAGGCTGGTGAGCAGGTCGCCGAGCGGGGTGCCTTCGAGCGCCAGCGCAATCGAGATATGCCTGGCGTCGTCGGGGAGGGGGGGATAAGCCTGCGGATTCAGCTCATTCAACTTCCGGGCAATTTCCCGCGCGTCGATTTCGACCATCATGGAAGGGGCCGATTTTTTCTCGACGACCGGTTCCGGTTCCGGTGCCGTCCCGCGGATTCTTGCCCACCAGTCACCGACCGCTTCCAGCGGGCCCTTTTCAATGGGAGCGTCCGTCGGGCGCATGAAAACGTTTTCCATCGCTGCAATCACCGGCTGCTGGATAGCGATAATCACCTGTCGCGAAAAGGAAAAAGCGACCACGCTGCCGATGATGAGGCCGATAATCGCTTTCCAGAGGTGGACGCGGAGCGCCTCGAGGTGCTCACCGAACGTCATCGTCGAATCGTCAAACAGGTCTTTTCGAGACATGATTTCACCAGTGTGGCGGGGCGAAATTGCAGGATTGCCAGGCCACAACGTCGAGGCATCGATCGGAAGGGAAACCAGCCGGGCGGCCTGAAGGCAGGCCCGCCGCCGTGAACACCTCCGCTCGAATGGCTCCCCAGGACGGCCGCAGGTTGCGACTCGCGGGAGCCTGCCCACGATGTGGTGTCCACTCGGTCCCCCGCTGAAAGGGAGCAGGAAGGTTGAGCGGTCGAATGTATTGTAGTCGAATCGGCGCCGCCTGCAATGCAGGATGCGGCGGCGGTTTGTGCTGCTACTTGGTGAGCGAATAGTAGACGAAATACCCGGCCGCTGAGACCACGACCAGGATGAATACGATAAACAAGGCCTCCTTCGTCTTCTGCCCGGACGTCTTGATCGGGTTGCCCCACGGATCGACTTTGACCTCTTTGCGGGTATACGTCTTCTCGGCGACGAGGACCACGAGATCGAGCGTGTTCTGGAAGTAGTACGCCATCAGGCCGATCACGCGGACGTTAAAGAGCAGGATGAAACTGTAGAGAAACATTTCCGCCATGAAGAGCAGCAAGGCGACTCCGAGGACGACCCACATCATGACGTTTTTGGCGCTGCCAGTTCCCGCCTGGAAGGCGGCGATATACGCGATGATTGGAACGGACAGCAGGAATCCCGCAATGCCGGCGGTCACGATGTAGATCAAGCTGGTGGCAAATAAAATCACCCAGAAATACAGAGTTACAGCGATGTTTTTGAAAAACGTCCCCGCCATCAGGAAGTTCACCCATCCCCGTTTGGTGACCGGCATCGCCATGTGAATCATCGCCAGCGGAAACATAATGATTGCCGGCGGGAACCACCCCCAGAACAGGATCGACCACAGATTGAATTTCACACCCAGCGCAATATTCTGAAAGATGTCGAAGTTGATGTCCCGAATATTGCTTTTCTTTCCGACGGTCGTGCGGATGGTTTGAATCGTCAGATACCAGATCCAGCCCGGAGGGGCCAATCCGGCCGCGAGCGCCAATGTCGCCCAGAACATCTTCGGCGGCGGATCGCTGCACCAGGTCACCATGAAGACGCAGCCACCCAGAATCAGGGTGAACAGGATCATGTACCAGGCGGTCCGCAGCGCCACTTTTTTGTTTTCCACCATGAAGGCCCACGAGTCTTTCCAGACCGTCGCATAGAACACGGCTGGATCGGGTCCCTTCATGGTCTTCCGCCGTTTGGCTGCGGCGGTGAGCTGCCCGGTCGTCGGATCGACACCGCACTTGGGGCATTCGGTAGCATCTTCGGGAATCGGCGCGCCGCATTTGGGACACATCGCCTCGCTGCTGTCTTCGACTTTGTCGAGGTCCAGCGCCGCGAGAAATGCCGAGCTGTCGGCATCGGCCTTCTTCTTCACTGCCGTTTTGGCCTTCGCGGGGCCGGCCGCAGCCTTGCTTCCGGTGCCGGCTGCAGAGTCTCCCACTGGGACTTTGACCTTCGTCTCACACTCAGGACACTTGACCGCCTTCCCGCGAGCCGAATCCGGGGCATTGAGCACTTTTTCGCACTTGGGGCAGCGAACTTTGACCGGCATAATGTCCTTCTTGAGGCGTCGAGTCGGAAGTGCAGGCAGCGGCGGACTGGCCAAGTCCTCTTCCAGTTTAGCAACTCCGCGACGCAAAGCACGCCAAAAAGGGGGCCACCGGCCTGGCGCACATTGGCAGCCACACGCCACTTAACGCGTTGGAAGGTCGTTGTCTCCCTCCCCACTCTGTGGGAAGCAACGAAGGCCGCCGAGCGAGGATTAAGGCCGACGGCGGTAGCTTTCCTGCAGAGCCAGGTGGGGGGGCAAGCGTCGATTGACGCTCTCACCCCCATCCTTAGTCCTTCCCCCATCAAGGGGGAAGGAGATCTTTCTTGCCAGACAATTTGCCGAATTTCAGGATCAATCAACGTTGCATCGAGCCGGGCTCCGGTCGTCCAGTTCCGCCTCAGCCGGAAATCGGTTCCGTGCAGGCGGGGAGGTCGTTTCGCGGTGAATTGACCAGCGTGCTGACCGGAATGCGTTGCATCCGTTCCCCCGGAAACTGCGCGAGGAGCGGCACGACCGCCTCGGGATCGTGGCAATCGGGAGCCAGCCACTTGTCGTAATCGGCCCGGTCGAGAATGACCGGCATGCGGTTGTGAATCGGCTGCATGAATTCGTTGGCCTCGGTCGTCACGATCGTGCAGGACTCGACGGCAGTCCCCTCGGGACTGGTCCAGTGCTCCCACAGACCGGCAAACGCGAAGACCGGCTCGTCGCGCACCCCGATCAACCAGGGCTGCTTGGTTTTCTGTCCGGGCACGACCTGCCATTCATAAAATCCGTCGGCCGGAATCAGGCAGCGCCGATTCTTGAGCGCCGAGCGGAACGCCGGTTTCGACGCCACGGTTTCGGCCCGGGCATTGATCAGGCTCGAACCGATTTTAAGATCCTTGGCCCACGACGGCACCAGTCCCCAGCGCAGGGGGGCCAGTTCGCGTCCGCCACCCGCCGGCAGCGGTCGCACCGCGGCGACCGTTTGCGTCGGCGCGATGTTGTAGCGGGGGGCCGAATCGAGTTCGTGGAGCACTGCGAAAATCTCCGCCAGATGGGCGGGCGATGTCCGTAATGTATAGCGGCCGCACACGATGCGAGTTTCTGATCCGGGGGTATTCAGGAGCGGGAGCGGGATGTTCGCAAAACGCAGGATTGATTATAGTCCCCCCGCCGACCGACGGCTCCTTACAACGGGCCGTCGCCGCATCGGCGAAGAGACTGCCCAAAGGACTGGAGAGCAGCATGGCACCGGAAGCCCAGACATTGCCGCGCCCAGGCGCCACTCCCAGGCGATTGGCTGGCACATTCCGGCGAGATCCAGACTCTGGCGGGAGCCATAAGCTGCAGGTCGCCACCTCGCTCCTGGCCTGGGCCTGGTTGGCGCTGGTCGTCGTAATCTGGGGGTTGTTGAAACTTGCGGGAGACCGCTGGTGGCCTGCCACGCTGCTGACATTCGGGCCGCGCTGGCTCGTTTTGCTGCCGCTTCTGATTCTCATCCCGGCAGCCCTCCTGTTCCAGCGCCGCGCGCTGGTGCCACTGGGAGTTGCCGCTCTGCTGGGAGCCGGCCCGGTGATGGGGCTCTGCTTGACGTGGTCGGGACTGACCGGCACTCTCCTTGTCGAGAACCTTCCGATCGTGCGCGTGGTGACTTACAACGCCGGGGAAGGGGGGGCGAATGTCGATCGGGTGTGCGACTTCATCGGCCGCTCCCACCCCGACGTCTTCGTCGTCGACGAGTGGAAGAATGCCGCCGACGATCTGCTGCCGCACCTGGGGCCAAGCTGGCACGCTGCCGAGCATCAGATGATTGCCGTTTTCAGCCGCTTCCCGATTCGCGCAGTTGAGAGGCTGGGTCCCGATCGCTTTCGCAAACCGTGGCGCGCTCCGGCACTGCGGTGCGAACTCGCGACGCCGGCCGGCCCGATCTGGGTCGTGGGATTGCATCTCGATACGCCGCGCGAAGGGCTCGATGCCGTCCGCCGCTCGCCGTGGCGGGCGGGGGCTGGGATGGAACTGATGGCCACCGACCGACGGCACGAATCGGAATTGGCCAGCGAATTGGCCCATCTGCCGGGGTGCGCGGTGATCGTCGCCGGCGACTTCAATATGCCGGTCGACAGCGCCATCTATCGCCGGTACTGGTCGGGCTGGCAGAACGCGTATTCCACCGTCGGCCTCGGTTACGGGCTGACGAAATACACGCGGCTGTTCGGGGCCCGCATCGATCACGTGCTGGCCAACGACGAGTGGCGCGTCCTCGCAGCACAGGTCGGTTCCCACATGGGGGGCGATCACCGGCCATTACAGGTGGACCTGCAACGTCGGTGATTGCCCTGCGTCAGCAGACAGGCGGCCGTTGCCGGCCGGCAAGGATGATTTTCGACGAGCCAGTTCGGCGACTCCATCAGCCGCCGTTACTTCGACCGGCGCCGCATCAGCGGGTAAACGGCGACAGCGCCGACCATCAGCCAGATGAGATTGCTGGCCGGCTCGGGGGGAGGGATCGGTTGTGAAGTGTGGTCATGCGAGTGGTTGGCGCCGGCGGCGGCCAGGTGGGCCAGTTCGCCAACCGGCTGATTGAGCGACAGGCTGTTGTTCCAGGTGGTCGTCATGTTGAGGGCCGTCGCGTCGCCGACAATCATCGCCGGCGCTTCGACGTAGCCTTTCGAGAAATTCAGTGCCCCCGGCGTGCCGAACGGGTCGTTGCCGCCGTTTTCGAGATTCCAGATCGCGAGCTGGAACGCGCCGGCGGCCTGAGTAGCCGTCAGTCCGCCGGTCGGGTTGAGGACCGAGTTGAGGTACTTGGACCACTGTTCATCAATCAGCATGCCGGGAGTGGCCCCCATGCCGCCAGTGACTGCGCCATTCGCCGACGAAGGGCCGCCGGCGAGCGGAACGATGTTCACGTTGTTCGGACCGCTCTGCCTGAACTGCGTCATCTCGAGGCAGAACCCGAGGACGGCGGTCGACGACGTGCTCCCCCCGGGACCCAGAAACAAAGTTGACGACGGATTGTTGACGGTGAAATCAAAACCGCCCCCCTGGCCCAGTTGCATGGTTGTGGTGGCAGACCCCGTCGGCATCCCGGAGCCGCTGGCGCTCGGATTCAGGCTGACGTTGAGACTGCTGTTGTTGTGAGCGACGGGGTCACGACCGGCGAACGTCACGTTCACCGTCCCCGCGCTGGCAGTCGTCGCCGCGATCAACGAGGCGACGAGAACCACGTCGGCCCAGGCCGGCCGCCGCAAGGTTCCCCGGCTGACAGGAAATCGTCGCCCCCCGGACTGCACGTCGGCCCGCACAGTTCTGGACTCGCTCTGACTCATTTCGGTTGCCCCGAATGGTATCGATTCTGAAGTTCTCAAGAGGTGGTGTCCGCCAGCGGCTCGTACGCGAACGCACTTGTATTATTCACGGTAAATGGCGGCGCCGGGCACCGACAAGCCGTATTTCCGCCGGCAATCCGTGGTTTTTTCGATCCGCCTGTTCGATCGGAATCTTCGGCTGAACCGAGAGGATTCCTGTCGGCGCGACGGCGTGTGCGACCGCGACAATCGGGTGCAGAGCCTGCCGGGTGTACTGGCATGATGCGTTTTGGAATCGCTCCGGCCGGCCGAAAACCGCGATGAGCCGCCCCCGTCGTGGAGCAGGTTTATTAACCTGCTCGTGAGTCAATACGTGAGAGAAGCAGCAAACTGCGAATGACAGCAATCAAATCAGACCGCGACCTTCGTTGTGCCAGTTTCAAGACCTCATCGCGAGGCGCGGTCCTCGCAGCGCGCGTCGTGCCGACGTAAGTCAAAGCGACCTGCCTGCTGAGTTGGCTGGCACAGCCTCCCAGTCTCGTTGCACGGGTCGACGGATCAGTGAAAGAGAATGAATAATCTCAGTATGAATAATTCTGGAAACCCGCGCACAGCGGCCTCGCGTCGTTGAGCGTGCCGCATCTGCCTGACGGCTCGATGATTAGGACGGCGGATGGTCCCGATCCGAAGTTTTTTTCTGGAGCGCGATCTGCGCGCTGAATCGCAGAGATTTGCACGCAACCAAAAGGGTGGCAATGCCTTTCGTTGACGCACCCATTATTCATTCCGCCGAATGGTTTATTCATTCGGTTTCGTTGATGGATTTCTGCCCGAAAATCAGGCGGGAGCGCTGGCCGTCTCTGGGCCTCAGCCTGAGTTACGACGAGCCCTGTTGTGTCGGCGTCTCCCGACCCCTGCCACAACGGGCGGGTGGGTCAGATCACCCCAGCGAGCCGGTGGATTTATTCCACCGGGATCGGGTTCAAGCGTCCTCTCAGGATGAACCGAACAATCGAGCCCCGCGTCATGCCACCTGTCACTCGTGCGCATTAACTCCAACGCCTCGCACACAACGCTCACGACTCGACTGGTCCGGTTCCCCGTCCGCCTGACTCACACCCGATCCCGACGGAGTAAATCCGTCGGCTCGCTGACGCGGGCGTGGCCAAGTCAGAAGACCTTTCCACAACGGTCTTCTTCCCGTTGGCGCGATCCGGTCACTTCTCGGCCGGTCGATACTCGGCGATCGTGGCGCGCAGGATCGACCTGGCCAGCGCGCGATCCTGCGGGCTCCGCTCACGGCCGGGCAAGGGCCGGGTACCGGCGAGCATCTCGTCGATGAACGAATAGATCCGCCGACGGACTTCACCGGGCAACTGTTGAAACGGCCGGGAGTAGATCATCGGGCTGACCCCATACCGGAACAGCCGCTGGTGCAGGTCAAGTTCCGAAAGGGAGCGCCCCTCGGGATCGCGCGGGGCCTGGCGGATGTACCAGTCTGTGAACTCCGACGTCCCGGTGATCGGTCCGTCAAATTTCTCCTGATAAGTGTGCAGGAGCGCCGAGGCCAGAAACAGGTCGGCCTTGTCTTTAGACGAGCGGAGATTCAGCTGATGTTCGATATTGAGCCGCGCGATCCAGTTCCAGACGTGAATCTGATGATCGAGGATCAGGTTGGCGACGATGTCGCTGTGCGGCGATAGGTATTCCGAGGTTTCGAATCGGTCGGTGATGCCGACCAGTTTTGGGCGCTGGTCCGCCGGCAACTGGAGCGACTTTTGGTCTTCAAACGAGTAATTGGCAGACAGGACGATGCCTGGACCCCCGCCGGTGACATACCGGCCGTGCCAGCGCTTTGTCAGCGCCCGCCCGTCGAAGTCTTCGAAGGCGGCGAGGTGCCCCGGGACGCCAGTCAGGGCGGTGGGGTGGTTGTTGTGGCACACGAGGCAGTCGTGCCGGCGGCGGAGGTCAAACGCCTTTTCCTGTTCGACCGAGAAGAAGACTGTCCCCCGCTGTGCGTCATAGACGGCGATTTCCAGTTCAGGCTGACCGGCGACGTACGCAATCACCATGTCGTCGCGAAAGTAGAAGGCCCGCGGCCGGCGGGCCGAAACACTTCGATTGTTCGAACCGGTGTAGGGGACAAGGACCTGGGAATCGACTGGAATCGCGAGTTGCTTCAGGAGGTCGGGGAGGTAACCAAGCGGTTTCCATGAATTGAGAACAATCTCATCCCGGGCGTACGCCTTCTGGAGCCGGACGAGCGGGTTATCGGTCGCTTCGCCGTTGTAATCGAGTGGCGATCGATAAAACTGAATGTGATCCCAATAGGGCACCCGGCGGGGTTCCGCCCCCTGGATCGCGAACCGGCCGTCAGCGATCGCGAGCGACACAAACGCCGCGGCCAGAATCGATGCCGTCCTCACGTAAAACAGGTTGCCATTCAGCACGGGCCGCCTCCTGGGGTGAATCTTGCACGTGGCGGCCAATCGGTTCGCGGCGACCAGATTCCCACCGATTTTAATTCCTGATCGATACCGGGAAACAATGTTTTTTCATGTTCAAATAACGGAAATTGTTGGCACAAATGTGGCAGGGTCGCTCGCCCATAGGCACCCATTCCCAGACATGCTCATCGATCCACCGGATTGTCACGCAGGGAAACCTCGTTTAACCCCGAGCCAACGGCGAGGCCGCAGCGCGACAGGGCGTCGCCGTTGGCTCCGGGTTAAACGATTGGAAGGCGATCAATGTTTTCCAGGTGGCGGCATCGATCTAAGCCGACGCGCCTGACCGATTTGCTTCGCTGCACGATCGTTGCGTAGACTCAACCGTTGTCGAGGTTCGCTGGCGTTGGAATCAGGGGATGCCATGATGCGTCGAACCGCACGCGGACACCTGGCTGGTTTCCTCCTGATCATCGCCGTGATCGGCTGTCAGGCCGACGTCGTGACAAACGCGCCGGCACCAACCGACGAAAAGCCAGTTAATCCGTTTTCCGGCACGAAGGCCGGCCAGCAGCGTGAAGTCGAGGGGGTCAAATTGTGCTGGTGCCCTCCTGGCCGATTCCGGATGGGGAGTCCGCCGAGTGAACCCGAGCGGCGGCCTGGCGAGGCGCAGGCCGAGGTGACTTTGAACAAAGGCTTCTGGGCCGGCAAGTTCGAAGTGACGCAGGGAGAGTGGCGGCGCGTCGTCGGCGAGTTTCCCGAGAAGATGACGGCAGGCGAAGGGGACGACTTTCCCGTTTACTCGATCAACTTCGCCGAGGCCGAGGAGTTCTGCCGCAAGCTGACCGACGTCGCGCACAAGTCGGGCGATCTACCGGCCGAGTGGGAATTCCGGTTGCCGACCGAAGCGCAGTGGGAGTACGCCTGCCGCGCCGGGACGACAACCGCCACGTCGTTCGGTCCGTCCCTCAGCAGCCAGCAGGCGAATTTTCAGGGGGAGCCGTACAACGGCGGAGAACCCGGACCGTCGCTCAAGCACGCCGCCAGAGTCGGCAGCTACCCGGCCAATCCGTGGGGCCTCTACGACATGCACGGCAACATCTACGAATGGTGCCGCGACTGGTACCACGCGAATTTTCCGGGAGGAACCGACCCCGATCTCTATCTGGCCAAGTCAACAGCGGCGGTGAACCGGGACGGCACTCTCTCGCGCGTCCGCCGGGGCGGCTGTTGGGCCGACAAAGGCTGGCCCTGCCGCTCGGCCTTTCGTCTTAGATTCGAACCGGAGCGCCGCGCCGACCACATCGGCTTCCGCGTCGTCGCGGTCCGCCCACCCTGAGAATGGGGCATTTGAAATCGCGGCGCGGCAATCGGCTCCACCGCTCTGTGATCTTCTCATTCAACCAACCACGCCACCGCGGCCGAGTCTTTCTGCGCGGCTTCGCCCGTGAACAGCTTCAGTCGGTCTTTCTGGCCGGCGACGCGGTAGGCTTCGGTGACGATCGGCGGCTCGGCTCCTTCGCCGGCGAGCCATAAGGGCTGCGGGGCGCTGAGGGCCAGGAAGCCGGGGAGGTCGAGGTATTTGGCGCCGCCGGGGAGGAAGTTGGGGTCGCGGTAGTCGAGCAGTTTGCCGAATCGGAACGCGCCCGAATCGACGACGGCACGGTTGATCGCATCCCCCGAGACGGCGCGGGCGGCGGCGACGATTGGGCCGGCTTCGCCGAAGCCGACGACGGCGACTGACGACACCGGCGGATGCCCTTCGACCTTCGCGGTCCGCAGGTACTTCACCAGCGTCAGCACGTCGTGAGTGCGCTGGGCGAAGAGCGAGCTGTTGTAGCCGTAGGTGTAACCGGCGAACTCGCGGCTCCCTGACACCAGACGCGTCTGCTTGACCGGCTGCTTGTCGGCCAGGAATTCTCCCTGGAAGAGCAGGTCGGCACCGAGGACCGTCGCGCCCGAATTTACGATCTGGAGCACGGCGGGGTTCACCGAGCCGTCGGCGTTATAGAGTGCCGATTTGCCGGTGTCGTTCAGCCAGACGACCACCCGGCTGTTCCATTTTTTGGGGAAGAGCCAGACGACAGGCAACTCTTCGTGGTACGTTTTGTTTTTCAGCAGGCCGGTCGACTCTACGTACGTGTCGCGGTCCTGCTTGTGATTCTGCTGCCACTCGACTTCACCGGCGTTGGCGTACGTCCGGCCGATCAGAACTTCCGCCGCACCACCGATCTCCTGGCGCAGCCGTTCGGGCGAACTGACAGTCGCTCGCAATTGTTTGTCGGCATCGTCGGCTAACCACTTCAGGAGCGCGCGCTCGAAGTCGACACTTTCCTTCGGGGGCTCGGGGTGCTGCGCATCCCAGACGGTGAGCTGGTCGCGCGTCAGCGGATCGTAGTCGCGCTCGATCACCGGGTCCTTGAAGCCGAGTTTGAAGTGCTTGTTGAGGAACGTGTAAAAGGCGGAGCGCGAGACGGCGTTGTAGTTGTGCGGGAAATGTTCGCCGCGCTGCAGGATCACGTTGTCTTTCGCGCCGAGCAGCGTGTAGAGCTGCTTCAATTCGGGGAAACCCTTTTCGGCCATCTCTTTCGTCCAGTCGGCGGCGGTCGTAACCCCCAGCGGTTTGGGAGCAAACAACGCGGCGAATTCGATGTTGCCGGTGTTCACCCGCAATAGCGACGAATTCTCACAGGTGCAGCCCCCCTGCATCGACGTGCTGACCATCACCGCCGGAAACGACAGGGCGACGCGCGGGTCAATTGCCGACAGGAGCATCGTCTGCGTGCCGCCGCCGCTGGCGCCGGTGATGGCGGTCCGGGCGGGGTCCACTTCGGGAAGGCTCAACAGGAAGTCGAGCGAGCGGACGGCGTTCAGGGTCTGGAGGCCCATGATGCTCTGCAGGTGCGCTTCGGCCTGCGGCGAGTAGAGCCCCCAGTTTTCCGTCGTGTTCATCTCGGGGCGCTGCTTGGCAAACGTATGCACCAGGGTTCGCGAGAGCTGGTGCGAGTCGGAATCGCTGAGCATGTCCCACTGCCAGGCGACGCATCCCATCCGCGCCAGTTGCACGCACATCGACTGGAATCGACTCTTGCCTCCCTTTTCAAAGCGTTCTTGGCCGGTGGCGATTTCACCGCGCAATGCATCATCCGATTCTTCCGACAGCCGCGCGTTCTGCCAGTGCCCGTGGGCGAACATCACTCCGGGAACTTTCCCCGTTACGTTCTTCGGGCGGTACAGATTGCCGGTGACGAAAAAGCCCGGGGCGCTTTCGAAAAAGACTTTCTCGACCGTGTACTCGGGGCGGTCGATCTTGCCGTGGATGACGGCGTTCAGCGGGTTCTTCGTCGGCATGGGCCACAGCCCCTGCGAGACGAGGATCTGCCGGCGGACGTACTCGGCCCGCTGGTCCCAGTCGGCTTTCGACTTGGGGACGGTGAAGGGGAAGTAGCCGTTGAGATCTTTCGGCGGTGCGAGTCGGGCGTCGTCAGGGAGCGTACCGGCGGGGAGGGCCCGCGGAACGTCGGCGATCGCGGGGGAAAGCGAAGAGCAGAGCAGGGTGGCGAAGATCAGCGTGGCGTACTTCATGGTGACGATGCTCCGAGTCAGGTTGGTGTCGCGCCAAATTGCCAACGGGGTGAGGGGTGCATTCTATCAACGGATCGCCGTCGGTGCATATGTTCGGGCCCCCTGGACGTTCGGGAAATGAAATTCACCACAAAGGCACGAAGCCACGAAGGAGACGAAAACTTGATCCACAGATTGCGCAGATTTACGCAGATCGGGCGGATCACTAAGTTTCTGTTTTATCTGCGTTAATCTGCGTCATCTGCGGATCGAAACTTTTTTCTTCGTTCGTCTTCGTGTCTTCGAGCCTTTGTGGTTCATCAATGGCTACCAAATCACCACGAAGGCACGAAGCCACAAAGGACGACTCGAAACGAACTCGAAAGGGTTTAACGAACAAGCTATCCACAGATTGCACAGATTTACGCAGATTGGGCGGATCACTCTGTTTCTGTTTTATCTGCGTTAATCTGCGTCATCTGCGGATCGAAACTTTTGTTTTCGTCCGTCTTCGTGTCTTCGAGGCTTTGTGGTTCTTCATTCGCGTTCAGATCACCACGAAGCCACGAAGGCTCAAAGGACGAGTCGGAACGAAATCGAAAAGATCTTTCGAATAAGTTATCCGCAGATTACGCAGATTGACGCAGATGAAGATGGAGGACAGACAACACCGACGACTCATCAGGGATTCATTGAGCACGACGCGCGACGGTATGAACTGATAGGAACCACAGAGACACAGAGAGCACAGAGAATTAAGCCGAGGCGCCGGGGCATATCTGTCGCGCTGCTCCGAGGTCGCCTTCTCTGTGGCCTCTGTGTCTCTGTGGTTCAAATACTTTTGTCTTCATTCGTAGTGCGGGTGATCGGAAATGAAACGAGGCCCCCGGGGGTTCCAGATGGTGGAACCGCCGGGGGCCTCGGAATTCAGCAATCGAACTTTAGCCGCAGAGTTTAGCGCATCTCGACCAGGCTCGGCCTGGTTTCGGGAGTTGATGACGAAATGGAATTGAGTGAGACCGGGCCGGATTCGTTGGTAGCCAGTCCCAGCGCTCGCTGGTAGCCCCGTTCGATGTCGTCGTGGTTGGGAATCACGACGCTGCGGCGGCAGAAGCGAAAGACTTCTTTCACCAGGCGGAACCCGGTGAGACACAGCAGTTTGAAATCGAGCCAGGGACTTACGTAGCGGACGTAATACAGGTCGCAGACGAGTTTGCGGCGGACGCAGTCGAGGCTGGCATCTGCGGGGAGCCGCATCTGCGCGAGGCCCGTGATGCCGGGCCGCACTTTCAGCCGTTCGCGATACCAGGGAATTTCCCAGTCGAGCCGGGTCACGAATTCGGGGCGCTCGGGACGCGGTCCGACGAGACTCATCTGACCCAGAGCCACGTTCACCAGTTGGGGGAATTCGTCGATGTGCGTGCGGCGCAAGACATGCCCCAGCGGCGTGATGCGGGGGTCGTTTTCGGTGGACCAGACGGGGCCGGTCCCCGCTTCGGCGTCGTTCCGCATGGTCCGCAGCTTGTAGAGTGCGAACTGGCGGCCGTCTTTGCCGACGCGGACCTGGCGATAGAACGCCGGTCCGCGGGAAGTAAATCTCACCAGCA